>Ga0066648_10001118_pt1 | contig 15341 bp, 11 predicted proteins | sample CryGeyCG12114_NA_FD_59537 | JGI IMG/M metagenome (GOLD analysis project Ga0066648, IMG submission 59537) | Groundwater microbial communities from aquifer - Crystal Geyser CG19_WC_8/21/14_NA | ecosystem: Environmental > Aquatic > Deep subsurface > Groundwater | place: USA: Utah: Grand County... | reverse complement strand
ATCCCCACAAGAATTACAATATTCTTCAGAATTAAAAAGAGGCTCAAGCTTTTTTTATTAAACAGACTTATTTCCATTACTATCACAATATTATTGAATCTCATAGTTTTACAAACAGATTTCACAATAACGAATTTTATTGAAATACTATATAGACCCAGACAATCCAAAATTAAACTCAGAATTAGTATAGCAGAGCCAAAATTACTTATTGATCTGAACCACTCTAGTGACTTACAATCTTAACCTTCGCAAATAACTAAAGCTATGCAAAACAGGTTTAAAGCGTTCTACAATGAAACTTTTTCAGAGCATCTACCAGTTATTTGAAAACCGTATTAGACGAAATCAGATATAGAAGCATACTCTGAGAAAATTCATTGTGTGAGTTACTAATATCTCCCCAACCAATATGGTGAATAGAAAAAATATGTGTGAATGGTGAATGAGTTTAACTTTTACTCAGTTTTTCACCAAAATCTCATACTCTGGGTAGCCAATTTCAGCACCCCCATAGGAAATATACAATACGGCATGACTTGGGTGCACTTTTCCGATAGCCAAACTTCCTTCATGGGGTGCACGACCAATATACAATGTTTCTCCTTCCATGCTGAGGCCTCCGGGGATCGCATTTTCCGGAATTGTGTCTCCAGTAGTTGCCACCCAGGTTACACTGTCTGGGTCTACGACCAAAACCTGGAAAACAACAAAAAAAGGATTACTTTAGTTACAAAACTTAGCCAAAATTAAAATATCTAGTGGGTATAGTCTGCACATGAGTATAAATTAGTATAATCCCCATAAAAAAACTAGCAAAAAAAATTGCAGTCTGCAGTGTGTACAGTTCATGTATATTATTTGGTTAGTGAGCTAGACAATTTTGCTCATCCATTTCAGTCAGTTATTCCGTAGATTCATTTGTAATTGTCTCTTTTATATCACACATACAGTTTTCGCCCCTCTTGGGTTAAAAAACAAGCATCAAACGTATATGACAAGATGTACTGACACTAGGGAACTAAAGCTAACTAAAACTAACCCTAAGGAAATAAAGTAATGGGGTAATAAATGTCCCATTTCCTTTTTAAAGCTAATTCATGAATTCTCCCCTTGCTTGTGAATAATAACTGCGTACGTGGTCAGAAATTTTGCTAGCTACTTTAGTTAAGAGTATCATTGAACCCTAAAAGTTATAACATAAAAAGTTTTTTCATGAATATACAGACATGTAGTAGTTTTGTGTGATTTTCAGCAATTCATTTGTAAAGAACATTTGAACTTTTGTCCTACCTCATATTCATCTTTTCCAATTTCTTCACCTCCCCAAGGAATGTACGCACATCCATGTTCAGGAAACAATTTCCCAGGGATTTGGGCTCCCTCATGATCTGCTCGAGCTACGAAAAGATCTTCTCCATTATCATTTCCCCCCACAAGAGCTCCATCTGGCACATCTCCGCCTTGCTTCAGAACCCAAGTGACGCCTTCAATCACAGGCAACTCTTTTTTCTCCTCAGAAGCAGGAATTATCTCATTGTCCTCTGCAGGAGGAGCACTGTCTTCTGCAGCAGGGGCATCTGCTTGGGGTGCGTCTTCAGCTGGGGCCTCTGTTGTTGGAGGATCTTCAGCTTCTCCAACTACTCCTGAGGAATTTAAAAAAAACGATTCGTTAGCAAAATGCCAAACATACAATTACTACATGTAGATTCTGAAAAACTAATACAAATTGCTTTTAGTGTTGAAAAATTTGCTAAAGTATTTAGCCAAATAAATGCATTTTGGAGCAAAAATCTTCACTTTGGGGAATCCAAATCGAAAAAATTACCTGGAACTGTTTCTTCTTCAGCACTCATGATTGTGTTTCAAAATACTAGGATTAGCAAACTGGGAAAAAATTTAATAACTTGAAGTTTCACTGTTGCTTCTAGGCGTATCTAACAATGACTGAGAAATTGGTTCAGTCGGCAGCTCAATTTAATGCGCATTACTACAGCTACTACTGACTGACTCATATGGTTGTTGTAAAATACGTGGTAGTAAGTTCGTAAGTACCTTGTTAGATTGTTAGTTAGTGTGTTTAGAGTTAGCACTACTAACTAGTTAGTTATTCACACACATAATTTTCCATGCAGTCATTCGTATCATAAAACTGCATGAAGTGAGGGTCACAGTCACGAGTAAATGAAATCTTCCTTCAACTCATGCAATTTGTATATTCATCATTTATTTACCGGTCTTACAATGAAACGTATGTATGATGATGTAATATAAATATATTTCTTATGTAAATCATAAAAATGCATTGCAAATAAGATATTTTGCCATTTACTTTGTATTAGTTAGTTGGTTAATAAGAACCTGTCATTCTGAATGAGACAGTCAGACAGTTTTTAGTTATCTCAAGTGCCTCTTAAAGAAGACTCCATTGTAAAAATTGCATCTGTGAATATAATTCTATGTGCAATAATAGTAAAAGCTAGTGAGTGAGCTTAGGTACACGATTTAAATGTAAAACGAGACTCCTCTATTTGTCATCACTTTGTGGGTTGTATTAGAGTGTAAAAAATTGTGTTGGTCAGAGAAGAAGACCAAACCACAAAAATGTGTATAGGAAAGCTACAGCAGAAAATGAGGGAGGGAGCAGGATATGTTATAATATTAATGCAATCATGCATTATGCGGTTGAAAGTTTACCTCATCTACGTTTTTAAATGCATCATATCATTCATAATGAATACCAGATTGAGCTAGTTTCATAAAGTTTTCAAATTCTCAATTGAACTATGGTGAGATAGTCATCTGAACCTGCGTAGGATTAGAGTCCAGTTAGGTATATAATTGATTGCATTGCAGAGTAACAAATTATTGAGTAGGAGAGACTTTAAAATACATTTAATGCTCATAAAAAAATTTGAAATTCAGCAAAATATGTATTTTCTATTAAAATAGTTTATAAAATATTTTTTACCCAGTTGCAAATTTCTCACAAGTGTTAGTATCTAGGAAATATTTACGTTACAAAATAACATATCTATTTCACTAATTCTGGAAAATATCACATGCTTCAAAATGAATGTTGTGAATATATAGGACGTGGAATCTGACATTGAAACCAGACCACAATTTTGGAGTTCCGTAAACCAATATTAGTCTATTAGCATTTCGTCAATGACTGCTCAGCTTTTTAAATGAGAAAATTATGATCTCTACTTAACTAGCTAACTAAAATGATTTATGTTATGAATGTAAATATGAAATGTGAATAATTTGTCCCTGAGATGAAGCACGCAATGAGTATATAATAGTGAACAAGGTTAACCATTTAGCCGTCTCTGGAGTATTTTTTACACCACACAAAACCACAATATGGAATTTTTTGCTTGTTTCGTATATTTTATGCACTTTGCATTCTGGTACCTTTAATATGCCAATGTCCATCTGCACCGTGGCCCGTTCTTACTCCAAAATGTGTGGTCACACATGCTTCTGGATTTGGGTAGGTTAGAAAAGGATCGCATTCTCCATCACGACAAACCTGTGTATAAAAATAATTTGCCATTTTGGAGCTCGTTTCAGACTGATTTAAATCAATGATGCCTGTAAGGCAATGCATTGAAGGTTATAGCTCTTGAAGCATGATTAATTTTTGAGGGATTTTGTCTCTGCACGAACCTGTACAGCAGCATAATCCCACTTGAGCGTGAATTTTTTAAAGTCCGTTCCATTAACTACTTGCTCAATTTCAGCTTCAGCCTTGTCCGGTTTCTCTTTATTGTGTCGAAGGGCACATTTGGTATTTTCCCAACCTCCCAAAAACAACTCATGCAATGGGACGTCATCAGCTGGACCAGATGTCAAGGCAATATGAGCATCGTGTGCAGCTCGCACTTCAAAATCCAAAGTTCCGTTGAAAACAGGGAAAAATGTGTATTCTTGGCTGTCATCTGTGTGCACTTCTTTTGCACCTGTGGATCAAACATTTATAAAAAAGCTCAATAAAAAATTGCACTATCAAACAAATCATTTGTACAAAATTCTACCAGCAGACTACTCACTATAAAACGATTTGCAACCAACGCAAAGATGACTTATATATATACTCTTTGGAAAGTTTTTAGCCAGGTACAATCATGCATTGCGATTTTAATTTCCATAGTTAGTGAGTTAGTTAGTTAGTTAGACACTAGACAAAACTAATGGTCCATAAAACATAGTGCACGTTACTCATACTACAAAGAATTACATTAGAGATTTTTTTTTTCAGGTCAACGTTTTGTTCAGCATAAGGTCTTTGTACTGCTTATGCTAGCTGCTGCAAGCTGTATAGCATAGCAGTAAGGTAGTAATGGCAATGGCAGAAAAAATTCCTCACACCCCCATTCATTTGGATTGTCAGTGGGACGTCTGGAAGCATTATAGTCAGTCAGTTAGTTAGTTAGTTACTAAAATTGGCAACGGGTTCTTACTTTTGCCGGCCCTTGTTATTTCAAATACAAGTACTACAGCACGAGTTTTGGAGAGTTTTATTCATAATGCCCTGAAGATAACAGGGGCATTGGAAAAAAAAGGCATGTGCTCAACTATTATCACTTTTTCAAAGAATAGATATTTAAACTTTTTTCAATTCTTCAAAGAACTCGTAAATTTTGCAAATTATACCAGTATTCACAAAAACAGTAATAATAATAATTATCGTAGTAAGTATTACATTAGGTGATGTTAGCTAGTAAGAAGGCAAGGCACTAAGGTATGCAAAAAACATGAGTGCGATTTTGAACCTCATGCATTTTAAAACTACTAATGTTTAACTAAATGGTTTGCATACCATCAATTTTCCAATCGCCAGAAGCACCCCATGAAGTTTTCAATCCAAAATGAGTGATTGCAAATGGTGCATCATTTTTCCAGCTTAAAAAAGGCTCACTTCCGCCCACTTCGTACACATTCACATCTCCATCTGTATTCCATTTGATGGAGAATTTTGTCTCCTTCCCTTCTGACAAAATGTTCGCAGTATCCGCTTGAACTTTATCAGGTTTCTCCCGGTTCACTCGAATAGCCGATTTCTGGTTTTCCCATCCTCCAAGGAAAATCTCAATGATTGGAGATGCATCTTGGGAGTCACTAGAACTCAATGCAATGTGGCCATCATGGCCGGCTTGAATTCCCACATTTACACAAAATTCTTTCAATGGAAAGAATGTGTATTCCAATTTGTCCTCAGTGTATACGGTTCCTGAAAACAATACAAAAATGTCAACTCTTCAAATATCAAAACATAAATTATTACAGTTTTTCATGCAAAAATCTAATCGGGAATTTTTTTAGTACCTGTCATTTTCTGTCCGAAAATAGATTTTCTCACGGCTAAAAAAAATATTTTCTATGCAAACCTAAAGCAGTGAAAAAGATAATGCACAGAATGTTCGGTATCCCAGAACTAACTAAATCACAAAAGGGATGGGTCAAATTCTTCAACAGAATTCAAGTTTGGAGTGGAGCCAGAGAATTGTAAACCCACAACAAACCAGCAGCAGCATCTTATCCGTATACAATTTAATTCACCTATAACGTTCTTATTATGAAGATGAGCTCATGGTTCTCTTCCTACGCACAGTTTTTCCTATATCTCCCAATTAAAATCTTACAATACAAGTTTTGCCACAGGCAGTTTGCTATAATCAGTCATTCTTATGCTTATTGACTTCACTATTGACTACATCGCATTTTCAGACTAATCAGACTTGTTGAACATTTTAAGCAAATCCCGGCTTCACATTTATCTAAAAACTTTCTAATTTTTGACAGAACAGTGCTGCACTACTTTGAAAAAATATATGCTTTTGATTTTGAGTTTGCATTGTTACTTAGCTCATAGTTTGTAGAAGTCAAGGTCATTTTTCCAAGAATTAAACACTGTGCTTGTGTAGAAGCAAATATATAAAGATAGGTATTCAATGTTTACTAACTAGTTATGCATAGTTGCAAGGCGGAATTTAAAGGTGTGCTATTGAACCTGCCAACCAATACCATTGAAAAGATTAGCTAATTAGTTTCCTAGCCTGTGCGATAAGAAAATGTAATGAATGAAATTAGTCTGTATTATTAACATGTGTTAGGTTGATGAGCCTTCACTTTGAATATTGTTTGTAGACTCATTTGTGACTAATGGTCACATGTTTTGTTCAATGGAAAAATTAAAGGTTAAGAATCTTTGATTGTGAAGCACATGAAGCCGAATTTTTTTTTCAGGGCTAACTAAGTTTTACATCGTTAAAACAAGAAATGTTATCTAACATCTAACTTTACTCCACTCGCACAAAAAACCAGTGCTATAACACATTCCTTTAGTTCGTATGAAAATCTAAAGCCGGCAGTGTTTGGTAAGGGAACTGAGCTACAATATTATTCGCAGAGTTTGAGTCACCGACTTTTTTTGCAATTCTTGCATTCATTTTGTGTTGTGATGCATTACGTATGTGTGTGACTCACGTTAGTCCACTTTGCATGCACTACTGAACATATATGCATTGCTCCAATTGTCTACTTTTAATTGACCATTACAAGGCAAATGCATACTCGTTTGTATGAGTCAGATATGAGAAAAACATGAAAAAATCCGGATACTTTTCAGATCTTTTAAATTTTTATTGCTTTATTTGGAAAATAGTAGGATACATGATGTATACTGCGAAACAGCAGCTAAATAACATGTCTCTAAATGAACATTCGTAATTGTTCGCTCAACCCTATTAGACTTCGTCTCATTCCAAACTATGTAAAACAGGCCTTCCAAAAAGCAAGGAAAATTTGGCCAAACTTTCTTCCTAACATTTTTCCTTTACGAAGCCAAACTCATTCAACAAAGCTTCTTGATCTTGACAATCGGTTTTTAATACTTTACTTACTACATGATTTACGCAATGTTCAGCATCTACAGCCCTATGTCTTCATCCACATGTCTTGCTTTCATTTTTTCAGGGCCTGTACTAATTTAACATATTTTTCGTTCATCACTTTAGAAAAGTTTCAACCACTTTTTGAAACTTTTTAGATTTCTTCTTTTTCAGCAATATCACACTTTTCCACCATAGTAATAATAACAGTAAACTTATAATGCACACTACAAACTCACCCTTGGGTTTTGGCAAGTTTTTAGATACTGTATGTCCAAAATAAAAATGGAAAAATTTCGGTCCAAATAAGTTATTTGGCGCGTCGATTGTTTTTTCCTATAGTGAACCTTGTGAACAAAATTCAGCAAATCACCATTTAATCCAAATGGTAAACTCACCATTATAGAAGTCCATTTTGATTTCGAACATATACAGCAGTAGTAAGTGCAAATATTATTTTCTATAAGGGGTTTTTAAATTTTCAATGGAAATTTCATACGTTGAATCCCAAGAAAATGAAGAATCGGAAATTTTGTTGAATTTGTTCAGTCAATTCAATGCCAAATTCAAATTCCTCGGTGGGATTTTGTTTTCACTATTCTTCAATCAATCCATTGTTCAATAAGATTCAGAAATCAAACTAGGATTTCCATTGTCAAATAAGTTAGTTAGGTATAGTCCTATTTTTCTAATGTCGATAATAATACGCATACGTATTATTTCAGGCAATGGACACAGACTAAAGTTACTTTTAATGCAGTTTGTTCTTCAACTTCTATGAGCCCTTAGAAGAAAATTAGAATTGGAGCAAAAACTTAGAATCGAGATCGTGAATTTTTTCCCTTCAGAAATACTACAAACAGCAATGTTGTACATTTTTAAAACTTGTGCGCCCTTAATTATTTAAAAAGTTTTCCAGATTTCATTTAGTCGTGGAATGAGCTCTACAAAGAAGAAGTACATGGAGACTAAACAATAATAGATACTGTTTAGCACAGTCTTAACAATAACAAAGTGTGTTAATGAATAAATAGTTTGTAATAATAATGGAATCAGGTTCACACGGAAGTCTCGGATTTTCCAATTTTACAGTTCACAGTAGTACGTTCCGGAATCTGTTTCAAATTATAAGCAATAATAATAATGGGTAGTGTGATGGTGGTAACATTTTACGAATCGTCTATTTTTTAACCATAAATTTTAAGTTGATAATTTTTTATGTAATGGATACAAAAAAAGTGTTGAAGCACAAAACAACAATAAGATACAAAAAAATAATAACTGACAAAAATTACGGTATTGTAATCTAACTATAGCGTGCTGTCAAGTTTTTAAACGCCAAATCCTCCGAAAAAGTCCATTTTTTGTCTTCCTTTAGGCGAGCACATCCTATACATGCAATATATGATATCATCACATACTGAGCATAATAAATACATTTGATACATAGCATTATATGAAATTAAACTTTTTTTAAGTTTCAAACTGTGAATTAGTATTTAGTCGCTAACAAGGTTCAGTTCTAATGTTCATATTGTTAGTTAGGGAAAGAAGAACAATTTTTTTAATGCTAGCATTTACGTGTAGTGTGCAATTTTGGTGAATAATAGCAAATTCAATAAAAATAACAATATTTTTCATTCCATTTTATTAAAGATTTTGATTCCTAAAAATGTAACCCGTTTACCAAAAAAACTGAACCTGAATTGCACACCAACACAAACCAAGTGAGAGCTTGCATTGAATACGGCAACAGTGGAAAGCAAACTTGCTGAAATATTGCCAAGATTTTTTGTGCTCGAATTCTAAACTACTGTGCAGAGTAAAGAAGTTGGAATAACGGTCCTCACATAGTTGTGTTGTAAAAAATCTGAAAATTTCTCAATCGCTCCTATGGACTCTCAATTTTCACTCATCAGAAGCAAACGAAAATGAAAAAAATGGCTACCTGCAATAGCGTGTATCAGTGCTCATGCGCAAGAAAACTCATAAGCAGCAAAAAAAAACGTGTAGTCAAACAAATTTATTAGTTTTGTTTCATAAAAATATAGTGGTTTACACAAACAACAATACTAACTAGCTAACTAAAACAAAAACTGACTAAAACAACAATACTTGTGTATCATCATGAATTCAGTGGAACAAAGTGTGTAGGAAAATCAACACAGTGCTTCTCAACCAAATTAAATGCGTCCAAAAGCTATAAAACTAAAATGAATTCCTTTTTGGTAACCAAATTTTTTGTTTCCAACAATATTTTTTGTCATGTACATAGAATTCTAAATTGAACTCGAGCAACCGCTTTTGGAAAACCAAAAAGAAATCCATCAAGAAAAGCATGCTTTTTCTAAAAACTACATGATAAAATGGGTTTGCATCCATTTTTCCACTCATTAATCATAATTAATATAGATAGTTAGACAGACAGTTAAATTAATGTAAAGACAAAAAAAAAAGACAGGGAATGTTGTAGTTTTTTTCGAGCGTTCTTTTAACGAAAGTGTTCTACCTTGATGGTGATTCCATCTTCTTCTTCTTCTCGCATGGTCGACAATCGTCGACGTTCTTCTTCATTTAAAGCATCTTTTTTACTTCCACGTTTTTTAGCTTTCGTTCTGTACATAAGAATAAAAAGAAAAATCATAATTTAAACCTTTACTGAGAAATCTAAACTATACAAAGTGCTTCCTAAATAGTTTGCAAAAGTTCACTTCTAGTTTTAGTGAGTTAGTTAGTATAGTGACGTAAAATTTACCCTTCAGGGGCCTCTTTGGCATTCACATCATTCACGGTTTTCCAAATTCCTGTTTTGTTCACCTCCTCCGTGATGTTCACAGAGCAGGAACTCAAAGGAATTTTCATCACATTCCCATTGGCCAGTGGGATGGTCAAGTTACCCGATTCGTCCCCCAATCCTAACGATTTCTATCAAATGAATAAAATGCACACATAAATTAGTCTATATTGAAAAGCACTGTAGAATGATAGTAATAGGTCCCATTTCATGTTGTCAAATAGTAGAAAGATACAGATATTTACACTAGTAATGCCCGAAAGTTAGTTAGTTCTAGATTAAATAGAATGTAGTATATTTTGTATTTTTCAAGCAATACAAACTATGCACGCTTTATCCGCAAAAAAGACGAAAACTTTCAGAGTCCCTATCTATTGTATACTATAGCTGAAACTGCATGTCTATTAGTCTATTTACTAACTCTAGAACAGAGATGTATAAAAATAATATATGGTGAATAGGGCCCCAAAAGTGCTTCCAGTTTGCGGATTAAGAACAATGCTATATTAAAAATAATAAATAGATTAAATATGCACATAAAATGTAATCATCAGCCATAGAACACAGCACATACAATTTGCAAATAAATCATATGCACTAAGCAAACAAAAAAATCGTTCGTGCTGCTGCGCAAGTGAGATGAAAATACACAGAAAAAAGTGTTGGTCTCCGTGCAAAAAACTGAAAAATTTCATGCAAAAAGTTAAATTTGTCCAAATGTCCGAAAAAATTGAAAATTTTAGACCGTGAATCCAAAAATATAGACTTGTGGGGCTTATCTCATCTCCAACTTACATTGCTAGCTTCCGCACTCTTCTCTACATCATCACGGGCCTTAAAATTGGAAATAAATTGTGAAATTCATCCCCACATATTGTATTATTGACATTTGGCGACATGGATTAAACATTTTATGCACATGTTGCAATCTGAATCACATATCGCATAATTCATTTCATGCTTACTTAATTCATGCATTCGTATACTAATGGAGCCCACATTATATTTTCGGTTCACCATGAAACCGGCTTACCAAAAAACGGTTAATCATATTTTACACTGACTGCTAAATCATCTTTTATAAAACCAACTGATTTTGTTCATATTCAAAAATAGGTGAAAACGGCCCCCTAATTATATGAATCGCTAACCAACTACTTGTTGTCCTTTAAATTCCACTAATTTTGGTCGTAAATTAAAATGAAACAATACCTCAACTTCATCCAATTCTTCCTTTTTCTTCAACTCCTCCTCATGATTTCGTCTTGTTTGCTCGGGCATCACATCATCCAAAATTTTCAATTCTCGTTGTGTAAAGACATAGTCCAATCCTTTGCGAGTACAAATCATAACCACCAACTACACACAAACATGTCGACTATTAACTCATCCGCTCCAAAATCATATCGAGTTCAAAAATGTATAAGGATCATACCATGACTGGAAACAAAATGGAAGTCTGCTTAAACGATTTGATGAGCCAAAGAGCGATGAGGCAAATCAATTGAATGACCGTAAACAGATGAACTCGTCTCAATGGAACCTAAAACCAAATCTCCGTTTAAATTTCCATATCAAAACTAATCCAATTTCAGTTAGTTACTATATACACTCACTTGTCTCAAGAAAATATAGTCGGGCTGATATTTAGTTGGCATAAACATGATCAAAATTCGATCAAAGAACTGCATGCCCTTGAGAGATGCAAAACCCATGTACAAGAAGACGCCATATAGAACAGCCATAGGAATAGTCCTCAAAAAGGGGGTCATCAAAACAGACAGTCCAATCATGATGAAAATCGCAATGTGAGTGACCCTTTGTTCACGTACACCCAAAAATTGAGGTTTTTCCCCGGGAGCTGCAGACTCAGACTCCATTTTTAAAGAGCTCACATGATTCATTGAGAGCACAGTGGCTGCCACAAACCATGGGATTCCCAAAAGTGAACAGATTGCAATCAAAACAGCCAAAACGAAAAGATCCAAATGGTAGCCGCATCCTTTCTGTAAAGAACCGGCCAAAATATCCAAAATAAATACAAATCTAACCAAACAGGGGTTTCTTCAGTTGGTTATAATAATCATGTTATTTTTTTACCTTGAGCTTATGCTCCTTTCGATTAATGATGACAGCAGTAATCTGCTGATCCATGAAAATGAGAATAGTTGCCAAAAGAGCTGGTATCGGAGCACCGAAAACTGTCCAAATAGGATTCCCACCGAAAGGATTTATAAGCCATCCTCTTGAGGACAAAGTGGGCTCAAAACGTTCAGGTACGGACAATTTTGGAGTTCTTAAGCCTATTGCCATATCCGTTAAGGACATGGTCACTATCGCGATTATTACAGCAAAATCACTAACCACACTTCGAACCTGTAAACCAATTGAACATTTTACAGTGATTTGGTATTGTTCGTGGCTTTATTGGGAAAACAAACAATAATTTATTTTAGACTTACGCTATTAGGGAAAAAGGAAGATACTCGGAAGTCCTTGAGCATAATGGAAATCAAAAAGGTGCCAATAAAAAGCAGGAACGATAGAAAGAAGACGTCCGGAGTATAGTTACATCCCTCGCCAACCAGGGTTCCATTATTAGGCTATAACAGTTTAAAAAAATTCATTCCCTCAGTAAGCACAATTTTCAAAGTTTAAGAACAATGAAAAATAACTTATAGCTGTTTATATACCGGTTGTTCACACTCGTCAAACTTAATGTACTGCCAATCGGTAGAATTTTCACCCTCTGGATGGGCTTCATGCGGTACGCATTCACATGTATAGCCGTGAAAATAATCTGCATGTTTGTTCACCGGATAATTCTTTTTAATCTCGAAAACATTCTTCACAGCCTACGGATTATAATACAAGATGTAAACATTCGAAACAATATATTACCAGAGCTGTAGGCAAAAATACTATGGATAGTTACTTACTTCCACCATGAAAATTACAGCAATCAGAGTGGCAAAGTTTTCTTCTGTGAACCGAGTAATGTAACAAACTAATGCACTGGCATCCACAGCCACAAGGGTTATCAAAATCACTGCAATCCAAAGGCCAATCCATAGTCGGAACTCCAAGTAGTACAAGTCATGAGAGCTGTAGAAAATCAAAATGTCTCACGTATCTGCCAACTATTAAATTATAAAGAATGCAACATTCATTTTTTCAACTTACAGACAAAACTGATACAGAATAGTTTCAAACACAAGTACAGGACCCGTAGACCCTAAAATGGTAAGTGGCTGACCCGAAAAGAACCCGTAACCAATACCACAAATGAATCCGGAGACCAAGGACTCAATAGCCGCCATGTTGTTGTCCGTAGCTTTCCCCAAGAGACCCCCAAAAGTGATGATTGGCGTCAGGCATGCAAAATACAGAAATGCAAAACTGGCCAAACACTGTGTAGCCGCTGCATCTTTGAAATCGCTCCAGTACCTGAAACAATCCAAATCCGCCATTAGTTATTTACACAAGTCAACCGACTGCCCGATTATAATCTTACCCATAATCTAATTACAATAAAAATATGGTTTTTCTGACCATGGTGCCTTCCTCTTTATATCGTTAATCAAGCCCCCGAAAAGTCGTCCAGTTCGAGTCAATCCAGATTCCTCTCGTAACTTTTGCTCATCTTCTTCAGCATGGTCTTCATCCTTGGGACCACCTTCAGGACGTTTCCGAGGATCCTGCGATGGGATTGCTGCTGGGGGTTCAATTCGAATGGAAGGATCCCATTCCCCTGGAGGGAGGACAGTGACCGCATCCAAAAATTCATCCACTCCTGCCAGGAGATGACCTCGATTTCGTGCCTTGTAAGCCACATCATGGAAAATCTCGTCCGACATCAAAGTAGCCATAGCTCGACCCACTTCATGGTAACGGCTGATTCCACCCTGGAAGGAGGAAAAACACAAATAAAGTTCATTTTACTGTCTTCTTCATTTTCACCCTTCACTACACAATGGACATACCATTGGGCCCAGGAGGATGAACAGGAATCTAGTGGGCACAGGGACTTCAGTGAGATCTCCTAACATGACAGCCGAAGAGAGACGAACGAAGGCCGATAATGGTTTCTCCAGAAAGTCAACTTCTCCCACCAAAATATTTGAAGCTTCTGCACCTTGAGGGATTTTTCGCATGAACTGAGTGTTCGACTAGAAAACCGGAAGAAGATATCGTGATTTTTTTTTCAAGGAATAATTATTTTACAAATTTTGTATTCTATGTACTTTGCCATGAAGCTCCCCAGACTCAGCCAGATTAGTGCCACTGGCATTCCTGCTTATAGAGTTCGTACTAGGACTACGATCCATGTTACTTCCAGCGCTGTCCACATTGGGCACATTGGATGCACCTACATAACGCACGACATATTATGAGAATCCACTCAAACAATGGTCGCAAAAATGTCCAATCCAAAACTGCATCGCTAGACAATCAATGCATACTAAGAAAGTTAAACAGCTTTCAAACTATATACAAAGTAGGGTACAACTACAGCTTATTTCAAAAGTTAATAGTAGAATACAAAAAAGCATGACATTTTTCTCGTCTTTAGGTCTATATTAGGAACCATAATATGTAACGCACATCATTTAATTCATGAAAAAGTTCCAAAAAAAAGAACTTGGAATACAAAGTTAAATTCAGCAAGTAAACTGACCAAAGATGGCGACACCAAAAAAACGGGATATGAGTGTCAGGTTTTAGGCATAGTGAAAGTGTGAACTTATGTAGTGCAGACAGGCTGAGCAAAAGTTATATGCGAAACAGTAGTAAGTAAGTAGAAGAGTGCAAAAAAAGCCGACAAACTAGATTACACAATAATAAACTGACTAGTGTTACAAAAAAGCATGGTTGGTTAAATACTACAATGAAATGGTCGTAAAAAGTTGCACATGTGTGTGTAAGCTCTCATCATATACACAGAGATAAATAGCTAATTTTAGCCTCCACTTCCGTCGCCTCTCTTTTACAATCTATTACGTGTAAGTAGTTACGCCATTGACTACGAAAAAGTCTTTGGGTGCAGGTCAAATCTTTAAATGACGTCACACTCACGCTACAAACAAATGCTATCTCTTTTCCGTGTAATCAGGTACACACAATTTTCTTGTCGACCAGAAAAAGTTTCCCCATTACGAACTTTAATAACTATGATGAAAAAAATAAGTCCTAACTAACTAAAAGGCCCTTCCTCCATATTAATTTGTATTATGGTCATCAATTTGTTGGAAGAAAACCCAACATGGAAGTTAAAACACAGCCTCCATATTTTTTCCAAACTTTACATTGCAAAAAATTAAAAATTAACTTTGTTGGATATAAGTTCTTTGCGAATTCTTCTTTGGAGAACGGATATCAAACCAAAATCAAGTTTTGTAGGGGTAAGTAACTCTAGGCAAAAGAAAACTTTTAGTTTGTGTTAAGTTGAAACAGCACTCTTGTTAGAGAACTCTTAATAGTCTTTTACCAGGTAATGACAGTAATTTGCTAAGGGTTTTGCCAAGTTCAACTGAAGATGAGAGCACTGGCAAATTTGATCCTTCCTTTGGATCCTCGTCATAAACTGAGCATAAAAAAGTTGAACTCATTTTTATCGTTTAAATAACAACGATCTGACATTTTTTTTT
>Ga0066648_10001116_pt1 | contig 15352 bp, 5 predicted proteins | sample CryGeyCG12114_NA_FD_59537 | JGI IMG/M metagenome (GOLD analysis project Ga0066648, IMG submission 59537) | Groundwater microbial communities from aquifer - Crystal Geyser CG19_WC_8/21/14_NA | ecosystem: Environmental > Aquatic > Deep subsurface > Groundwater | place: USA: Utah: Grand County... | reverse complement strand
CCCCCTCCACAGCAACATCCTCAGTACCCTGGCTTCCCTCCTCCGCCTATTCCAGGTCAGCAATTGCCAGGAATGCCACCACGACCTATCCAGACGCCCTATGGCGCCCCTCCCCCGATCCCACAACATCAACAACCGCCGCAGCAACCTCCTCAACAGCAGCAACCCAATCAAGACCAGTTGCTGCAGCAGATTCTCTCCATGACTCAGCAGACCGTCGACCAATTGCCGCCTACTGAGCGGGCCCAAGTCATGGCGATTAGACAACAGATGGGCGTAAGATGAGCCAGCCAGGTTTCAACGACTGAAAACAACTAGAAAGCAAACTTCTACCCATCACCGCGGCTTAAAGAAGATTGAATGCTGATAAGGAGTATGTGGAACAACCTCGCACTGATCGCTGTTGGAGTGATATCAATGTGCTCCTCATTACCGATGCAAGACGATCGGCTACATCTGCGACCACTGTATCTGAAGCCAGTCACGTGATACAGGAGTAAAGCGAGTCGAACCGTGTGAAGGGACTTTGAGGGAGCGGTGAACAGGACATCTTGGAAGCTTCGTCACTTTGCAAACAACGTTTCGGCGTTCCCCTGGTTATGCAAGTACTGGCAGCCGCGAACACGAGGCAGCAAGTCGCACGTGGGTTGACGCTGCCTCCCGATCACCCAGTGACAATGTTTAGGGGGAGGAGAAAAGCTCAACAGGTTAGGCACTACAGTGCAAGCCATGGCGTCGCCACCGGGAATGTAGAATATTAGCCAACTGGACGTCGACATCTTCGCAACTTCCCTCTGTTCTTTGCTTGCCTGCACTCTTGGCCTCTTCTAGCCGCAATCGGACAAAACGTAATTCATGCTAGCGTGATACAGTAGGTAGACACAACACATCCTGCCAAGTCAAGCTCTCTCTTCGTAGTGGGTTGTTAGCTCCAGACGAGAGTGCCTGGTGTTCTAGCCCAGCGATGTCCACTCGACAGTTCCAGTCAATAGCAGAGAAAACATGGCGTACGCGTGAATTGAGTATGGATTGCTACTCTAGTATTCATACATCTCCCAGCGCAAAGCTCAGCAGACTTCCTGCGGTCAACCCACCCACGAGCATCAAGCCCATAAAGCCACCCGCGGCCTCGCGCTCCTCTGGTCCAACCCATTCACCAGCCCCCATCATACATTCACTCCCCACATAACCATTGGTCAGACCGTACAAGAACTGCACAATGAAGAGGTAGAAGAAATCGCTCGCCACTATTGCTCCCCGATGCTTAATGTTACACAGAAAATACAACGGTATAAATACCAGCCGTGCCCCACTGATGCATAACAGCGCAACAGGATAATGCGTCAGACTGAGCTTGGGGGAAATCGTAACCAGACGCCCCACGAGATCGCCAGCATTCCAGATCAAGAAGGCAAGAGGTATGAATATCGCGCGGTCGATGCCTGACACGCTGAAGATAGAGGCGGTAAAGACGGGGAAGCCCATCATGGTGACTGCAAAGCAAGTGAAGACGCCAAGGGACAGAAAAGGAAGTTTGCGGAATAACACCCAGAGCCCGACGGGTGTTCGTTCGGAGGTTGATGCTGATGAGTGGTAAGATGCTGCCATGTCGCCTTCATTCGTGCCGTGAACGGCTGTGTCTTTTGCTGACCGGAGTGCTTCGGCCTGCGCATTTCGACGGAGTAGGTAGAAGAATGCTAGAAGTGCAAGGATAGAAATGACTGTAGCTGTGATGAAGTAGATGAATGCACTAGTGTTACTCGATGCCGCTGCATCGCCAGATCGGCCCGGTTTCGAGGTTGCGACCACAGATATGATCTGAGTGAGTGGTGGCAGAACCCCAGCAACGGCCTGGCCCGTCATGATGGCCTGTGTATATTCTCCTCTTCCAAAGCCGGATGCGAATGCAAAAACGCCATTCTGAATCAAACCAGTACTGAGACTGGCAGCAAAGATTGCTACAAGCAGAAAGCCAAAATAGACGCCTGCTGATGTCTTGACCAGGGTAGAAATGGCGAGAATAGTGAAGCAGATGGCGTTGATCACCAAGGATGCAGATATCCTCTTGGGATAGGATGCGTTCTTCTGCAGCTTTGACAGTACAACCATCGAGACCAGGTTCGTGATTGTCGAAACACTGATCTCAGCTGCCTGAAAGTGATTTAGAATCCATGTGCTGCTCTGGAATCTACTCTGGAAGTAGGGCGCAGCGGCCAGGAACATGTTCCATGCCCACAGCATTGCCACGCCCAGCAGCAGGAAGATCAAGTACTCCAACCATGAGAACGGTAGTTCGTGGCCCTCGTCGAATGTTTGAGATGAGCTATCATCCTCCTCCTCTTCTTCCTGTTCTGGCGCAGTATCGACGGGGGCATATGCTGGAGATGGCTCGAAGAAGCGCTTGATTCGGTCCATGTTGGGATTGTCTGATAGCTCGTAGGTGCTAGGCAAATGGTATGGCATATAGGACGGCTTCGCAGCCGTGACGAGAATATCAGGTCATCGTTCGTCGTGGGTTCTAGTAATACATGTAATAGTGTCAGGCGCGGGTGTCAAGTGGTCAAAGGCACGGCAGGCGCGGCGCTTCGCTGATCGGTTCACCAGTGACAGTTCCTTGTGGGCTCCCCGTGACCCCGTGACCGTGAGGTAGCTGTCTGATATTTCATTCCTTGCAGCACGACGCAAGGACAGGGAAGACATAGGTAAGGTTGTGAAGCACAAAAGCCTTTTCATAAAGTACTAGAATCTATCAAGAAAACAAACACGTAGCGCCAGACACAGCCGTCCCTTCCATTCCTGCCCATATCTTGTCGCTCAACGTGCTGCAAAGTCCAAAACATACACAGATTGATTCAGTCCAAGATTCTTGCGACATGACCACTGGTGACCTTCGATACCATGTCCCTGCTTATGCACCAGTCAGATATTTCACCAGGTTCTCCCTCTCATTCGTGGGCACCAAGCTGAGCACCTCCCTCACACCCTTCAATCCACCTTCCTTGTTAGCCATCAGTAGCTCAGCAACCTTCTTGCTAATTGCATCACTCTTAACAGCATCGATCTTCGCATACACGTCCTTCCTGTGACCCTCATACCACTCGGCAACCTTCTTGTCGTCCTTGTCGAATTCAGCGTCAAGCATTCCAGACCAGTTCTTCAGCATAGAAAGGTGTTGGTCTCGGTGCACGATGCGCTCAGACGATGTGTAGGGCGTGCTTGGAGCGACAGACGAAAGTCTCTTCAGGAGGACTTCCTCAGACAATCTTCGTCGTAATCTCCAGTAGAAGAATCTTCGTGCGTTCTTCCACTTGAGACCCATGCGGATCACTCCCTTGGCTTGCATACGACCAGCCCGATCGTGAAGGTCAGCAAACTGAATTGCAATCTGCTGGTAGACCGGTCCAAGAAGCGTTTCTCGCTCCGTCATCTTGGCCTTGATCGTAGAGGCTTGCTCGCTTGTCAGGTCTTTCGCCAACGATTGAGCCTTGAGCTGAGCATATTCAGGGTCAAGTCGAGACATGGTCTCAAGCTGTTTGTCCCTGCGATACTTGATACCCACGATACCCTCGGGCTCGAGCACACCACCACGAGCATCTTCATCAGCGTACATCTCCATCTGTTCCGGATTGATGGTCGGATCGACCACGACCCATGAACCACCACGAAGCTCACCGAATGGAGGTATGTATACGAAGACTGGCTGCTCGTACTTGACAAGTGCATCGACAATGTACGAGCCGTACTTGAGTACTTCGTTGTACATGTCTCGCTGACCACCAGAGAAACCACGCCAGTTGGCTAGAATCATGACTGGTAGCTGCTCACCATAGTTGAAATCCTTAAGAGCTTGAGCGGTCTTGAAGGCGGAGTTGGGGTACCAAACACCACCTGCTTCCTGCGTGATTTGTTCCATTGAATCAGCATTGGCAGGGTCAGCAGGAGTGACGTTCTCGACCGTTCGGCTTTCGACTGCAATGACACCCATGGGAATGCCAGCAAGTCGAGCACGGCCCACAACCACTGTTCGCGCCCAGCCGCCAAGGGCTTCCTGGAAGGAATCCTTGTCAAACAGACCAGACATGAATCCATCCGCAGATTCTGTACCAGCGATGAGATGTCGAACGTCGTATGGGGCGTTGCGACCTGGCGGGTAGTAGGTAATGTCTCGATCCCACGCATCCGCAGATGGGCTGATTGGTACCGGGTTGCCTTTCTTGTCTGGCACAAACGACAGCCATTCAACAATTTGTTCCACACCCTGGAAATCATCGTTGGCCGTCATGTGAGAAACACCATTCTTGTACATGATCTGCGTGCCACCCAATTGGAGGTTTGATGTATAAACTTCTCGTCCCAACACCTTGTTCAACGCGGGGGCACCAGTGAGGATGATTGGCTGGCCTTCAATTTGGATGGCACGTTGACCGAGTCGGACGAGATAAGCACCAATACCGACAGATCGGCAAGTAACCAGGGTGAGTGTGAAGATGTCCTCGTAGGCCTTGGATGTAGCACCAGCAATAAGACCTGAGCCTCGCAAGCACTCAACACCAAGACCATCCTTGGCACCAACAATGGTGGTTATTCTGTGGCGGGTCTCACCTTCGTCTGTGATCTCTTCGGTGATCACTTCCTTCTCGGACACCGTCTTCCTCTTTTCTGGTGTCAGGTACAGATACTTGAAGCCAGCATTTTGATTCTCCTGGTCGTTCCAAGCAACTGAGAAGTGAGGAATGAGCTCATCGGCCATACCAATACGAGCACCAGAGTTGGCAGACAAGTATATACGTGGAATGCCAAGCTTGCGGGCGAATTCGGTGCACTGGTTGAAGAACTCATCCTCTTGGGGACCGAAAGAGCCGATCTGATAGGTGATATCGTTGGCGACAATGACAAATCTCCGGCCACGAGGGTACTCAGGAGTTTTGGCTGTGATGAGCCAACCAACCATACCACAGTTGTTAGTACCCGGTTCACGGGCAACCTCAGTCAGATTGTCGGCGTCATCGAGCACAAGCTCTTTGTAGTCGATACAGGAACCAAGTTCAGGTCGTGAGTCGCCAAGAGCAGGGTGTTTGGCAATTGCCTTGGTCCAACTATTCTGGACTGCTTGTCTGAATAGCTCTGGGAAGTCGTAGACGTACTGTGTGCCCATCAAATGAGCCTTGTTTCGCTTAGGCTGAAGCCATTCCTTGATAGGGTATGGTGTCGAGACAGGTCGCATGTGCATCGAGCCAGCTTGTGCACCACCAATGCTCTCGAAGACCCACTCGCCAGCCTTGGACTTCCTCTCGACGTAGGACTCGACTTTGACGACGAATCCGGAGGTGTTGTTGATGACAACTCGGAGAGGGAATGGAAGACCAGAGTCGGGGTCAGTGCAAAGAATGCGAAGCTCAGCACCAGTGACCCGGAGTCTCCAAAGCCTTCGGCCAAAGCGCTCGAGGAAGCCAGCTAGCTTTTCCTCCACATCCTGTGGCTGAAGTGGGAAAACAGGGGTGAAGTTGATGAAGATGTGGTTGAGATCAGAGTTGTTGTTACCAATGATCTCAAGTGCATCCAGGATGTCGTTGACCAACCTATCAGTTTCGGAGATCAAGTATTCAGCAGTTGGGATGTCATCTTTCAGACGACCTGGCCGGACGACAGCTCGAGTGAAGTAACGCTTGTCAACAATCTTATCGTTCTCGTTGCCCTTGCCGTAAGCCTCGAAGATATGGATGTTCCTATTCTCAGTAAAAACAGGCTTGATCTTGAATTTGGACAGACGGTTAAGTTCCAGCTGGAAGGCCAGAGCTGGCTCAACGTGTCGAATGCCAACATCTTCTTCGTAAGTAGGTCCTCGGAAGGTGAAGTAGCCAGGGTAGGCACCGCCCTTGTGGCCACAGATGAATGTGACTCTTCGAACTTTGCGGGCGGCGAGTTCGTTCTTGTAATCTGCGATGAGAGCAGAAGCACGGGATTTGAGCTCATCATCGGTCAAACCTTCGTCATCCCTAATAGCAATGTTCAGCACCCCAGTAAGGTCATCATCATCTTGCTTGCCAGCTGTGGACTGACGTCGCTCGAGTGAAGCCGAGAGAGTGTTAGTCTGCTTAGCATCGACCTTGGGGAACACTTCCAGGGCACGACCAAGAACCTCGTCAGCGTCATCCAAATATTGACATGGAACGATAACACCCTTCCTCGATGGACCCTCGCCACCTTGTAGCTTATTGAGGTACGACATGTCACTAACAGAGGTCACCCGCTTGAACGGGTTACCCGAATCTCGTGGTGTGCCTGGCTCAGATGGATAAGAAGACTGCAGGGGCAAGCCAAACTCCGACTGGCCGACTTGACGAAGAATGAAGTCCCAGGAAAGGAAGAAGGGTGGCTCGACATCGTTGTGGTACTCGACCTCCTTGACAGTGTACGCTCGGTATGCTCGGCGAATGTAGACCTCGAGAGCAGCAAGGCCAATCCACGGGTCGGGGTGGGCGAAGAACAAAGGTAGCACGTCGAACACAGTGTAATGTGAGTCGACAACTTCTTTGAGCACGTCAAGGTCTGGCTCTCGGTGCTCGCGTCGCGACTCTCCATAGGTTGACTGCAAGACGGAAGACTTGAGAATGTGCTCCATCTGCGACGATCGTTCCTCAAGGGAGGGCAAAGCACATTGGATGAGGATCTCGCGTGCCTTAATAGCAACCTTGGCGGTGTTTCGGCCCTCGAGCTCGGTCAGTCGTCTCAGTGCTGGTTTGAAGTGCTTCGAGATGTTGCCAACCCCTGGCTGATTTGGCCTGTAGGCATCCAGGATAGCGACAATCAGGTTGTTCTTTGCAGAGGTCCTTGTGTGTGAGAGCACCTGCTGAACGACGGGTCCAACATCATCTTTGTTCTGTTCACGCAGCTTCAGAATGACGTCTTCGTCCCGGAGCACACCAGAAGAGAACTGCTTCTCCACTGCGTAATATTGATCGAGGAGACCAGTGAACACATGGTATTCATGAACTTGAAGACCCTCAGCAAACTTGTTCATGACGTCGATCAGTGGCTGCAAAGTAGATCGGAGTGTAGCAGCATTTGCTGCCGATAGGTTGTCCTCGCAGAACTTGTTCAGAGTCCTAGACAATTGCTTGGACGGGAATTCTGCATGACGAGAATGGGCGCGCTTCACAATGTCGTCCAGCTGGGCGTCCAGCTTCTGGGGTGTTCTCGAGTGCAGAGCAGAAGACTGTGCAGACCACTCGCCGTATGGCAGCTCTGGGTCACGCAGCACACTGATCAGATCTTTGAGTGTCGATGCCATAATGACCTGGTTGTCGTAACCTTGCAAGATGCTGTCAAGAACCTCATGCGTGAGTGCGAATCGTTGCGGCGGTTTGTTACCAAGGAACTGAGGTGGGCCCATGTCTGGCAGTTTGCCAACGTAGTTTTGAGCCGTCTTGACGCGAGAAGGGTCGTCTAAAGCGAGTATACCAAGGATGTCGCCAGCTTCCAAGGTTGCACCCGGCTGCTTGATGAATTGTACAATACCGTCCTCGCTTGCGATCAGAGGCATATACATCTTCATGACTTCGACCTCAGCAAAAGGCTGGCCAGCGCTGACATGATCGCCGTTGTCGACGGTGAATTTGACGAGCTTACCAGGCGATGGAGTCTTCAACTGCGTAGGGTCATTCTCCTGTTCGAGTAGAGCCGTCTTGCCATCAACGGAAACTCGGGTCGCACCTGGCTCGTCTTTCCAATAGATGCTGTGAGATTTGCCGCCAAGAAGCATGAGAAGTCCACCGTCAGCAAGCGGTCGCACACCGACAGTGCATTTTGTGCCATTGATGAACAGATGGTAGCTGGTTTTGCTTGATCGAGTAGCCGTAAACTTGTATCGCTCGCCATCATAAATGAAATCAATGGCGAACACGGTCTTCAGGACGTCCTTAGAAGGCACTTGACCCTTCTCCAGGCCCTTGCGGTACTCGGCAATGCAGGCTTCACTTGCAACATGAGCCTTGGTGGTAGCACCAGAAATCACAGCCAAAACAGGATCTGGTCGCTCAGCAGTAAGCTTGTTGGTAATGAGCTGATCGAGCCATCCAGTTGTAATGGTGTTGTCCTCGAAAGCTGGTGTTTCAAGTAGTTTGATCAGGTATTCGACAGTCGTCTTGAAATCACCACGAATGTTCAATTCCTTCAACGCAACAACCATGTGTTTCCGCGAAGCAGCTCGATTCTCACCATAGGCAAATATGTGACCGAATTGCGAATCTGAGAAACTGTGGATGCTGGACGCTGAAGATACGGAGAAATAACCCCAGACATTCGATGAGGATCGAAAGTTGAGATCGTGAATCGTACCGCCAGATGGCTTGAAGCCTTCGTTGGGATCCTCCGACGTGATACGGCAAGCCGTGCAGTGGCCCTTTGCCTGCGGTCTTCTCTGAAGCTTACTGCTTTCTGGCTTGCTGAAGTGAAAGTCAATCTCAGAGGTAGTATGGGGGTCCACACCGTACAATAATCTGATGTCGCGGATCCTGTGTAGTGGGATACCCATGGCGACCTGAAGCTGGGCGGCTGGCAAGTTGACACCACTAACCATCTCAGTGGTAGGATGCTCGACTTGCAAACGAGGGTTCAGCTCGAGGAAGTAGAAGGCGTTGTCAGCGTGTGAGTACAGATATTCCACTGTACCTGCGGACACGTAACCGACCAGCTCGCCAAGTCTGACGGCGGCTGCCTCCATTTGCCGGAATACCTCGGGCCCTGCGATGGTCACAGGAGCCTCCTCGATAATCTTCTGATGTCTGCGCTGTACGGAGCAGTCTCTGCCGAAGAGAGAAATGTTGTTGCCATACTGATCGGCCAGCAGCTGCACTTCCAGGTGTCGAGCATTTCCAGCCAGCTTCATGATGAAGATTGGCGAACCCGGTATCTCGCTTGCTGCAGCGTTGTATAGGCTGGTAAAATTGGCCTCGCTATCAACCTTGCGGATACCTTTGCCACCACCACCTTCGGAAGCCTTCACCATGACTGGGAAGCCAATTTTCTTTGCGGCTGCAAGACCTTCTTCTGGCGAGTTGACACAACCTTTGGCGTAAGTCTCATCTGTGACTGTCACAATGCCGTCCTTGTCAACTTCTACGTCCGCGACACCCTCGCCTGACCACGGTATACATGGTACCTCAGCGTGCTGTGCAACGATTGTAGAGGAAATCTTGTCACCTAGTGATCTCATAGCAGAACCTGGAGGGCCAATGAAGATGATCTTTTTCGGCGAGGCAGCTAAGGACTCTGGGAGCTTCGGGTTTTCTGAGGCATGACCCCAACCGGCCCAAACAGCGTGGGCGCCGGTGCGCTCGGCAATATCGACGATGAGCTCGACGTTGGCATAGTTGTTGTTGTTTGTGCCACCAGGTACCTATATCGACAGGGTTAGCTTTTGTGTTCCTCATCCTCGTCTGTTTCGACGCAGATGCTGATTGTGACGTACCTCGACATATTGATCGGCCATTCTTATGTAGTCGGCGTTTGCAGCCAAATCTTCTGGCGTGGCCATGACAGTAAACTGGATGGCTCGCTCATCCCCAAATGTCTCGTACGCCCATTTTCGTACGGATCGGATCTCCTTAACTGCGGCGATACCGTTGTTCGCTATCAGAACCTTTACTCTGTTAGCCGTTGGGATTTCTGCTCGGCTGTACGGCTACTTACGCTCGTGATGACTGAGTGACCATCACTGGCCTGTACAAAGTCCTTGACTTTGCTCGGTGCCGCATTCGACAGCTTGTTTCCGCCAATAAAGTGGTCGGCAAGGTCGTGCTTCGATTGCCAGGCAGTCGGGTTGCCATTGGGCGCTCTGGCGCCGTTCACACCGTTCGCGGCAGCCATGTTGATGATATTACAATTGTATGATCATGCACAGGAGGGTATCAAATTCGGCAGGTTCGAGGGGAACGTCGTGGGAGGCCGTGAGGTTAACAGCCTGTCAGCGGATTAGGGGATTGGAGAAAACGCCAATTCCAGATCCCAAGCAATAGGTGTATATATTTCTGAACCTTCCTGTCCCTCTGAGATGCGACGCTTGAGAGAATGAACGAGATGTCGCAAAGAAGAGTATACTAGTAGGAGGAAGGAGGTAGAGGTAAGATGGTAGCAGGAAGCAGTATAACCACAGGATGGAAGCAACTAGTGGGGAGGATATTTCTCTGCTTCTATACGACGGAAATAAGCACAGCAGTAGTTAAGCTGCCAATGAGTCCTGCACTACGCTTCTGTAACACCATGGATGGGGCCAGGATGGGTCTAGCTACGGCATTGGCTTGACTGGGTCAATGATTGTTGGATTTTCGAGCCCTCCCGAATAGCTTGCCTTCTGTGGCTGCGAGGTCATCAAAATGATGTCGTTGTCACCATCAGACACGAACCCGAAAGAGCTCCAAGCGCAGTTGAGGCGGGCTCGCGGCCTCGAGGGGTTCCATGCAGCCATGCCTATTGGTCGACTCGACACTAAGTCCAGGGCCAGCTGCACCCCAACTCGAATCGGGGTCCAACAAAAAATCGTCTCTCCAACACTCGTCGTTTGGTTTTCTGGCAATTTATGTTGAGGCTGCAGGTACTGGCATCAGAGCTTGCCTAGCACTCTTACTATCTGCTTGTTTGCACGTGTCTTCCGTTCTTTAAAGGACCTCGCAAGGCGAAGCACAATAGACAATACTTTCGCGCAGGACTTTTTCTACATCTTAGTACCATTTCTAGCCGGCCGTGAATAGTAGCGCTGGGTCCAATCATTACGTCTCGCTCGACGAAAGCGGAGCCTTGACCAGCTGTCATCTCACATTACTAGTACTACTTCAAACTTCACTCGGTTCGGAGTCCGCTTTCCTTTCAATAACTATGCATCAGCTTTGAGCTCTAAGGATGCTTTCGGATGTTCAGAGTGTTTGCCACACTGCTCTGTTGCTAGCAAGTCAAACCTCCTTGCTAGATTAGTAACAGAAGACCATCACTGTGCAAGGGCATGCTTGTGCATCTGCACCATAATCAGAAGTTCTTACTTCGGACATGAGGCTCAGAATCTTGGCGGAGCACCTGTCCCACTAACCCATGAGAATAGTCCGGAAATGCCTTGCATTGTGGTTGAAGTTGATCCGATACTACGGGGTGCTCATTGTGTGTGGTGGGACGCCTCACATGGATGACAACCATGCATTTGCGGCCGGGTTGTTGCTGTATGTTGGGCTGAATATGATCTTGAACTGGCGTCGATCATAAAATCCCCTTGCTGCTAAAAATGGGTGAGGCCGCCTGACAGCTCCACCCTTCCTAATTTCCGCACCCTCTCTAATCTTGTCTACGGTAAGACAGCCAAGTACATGTCAGCACAGATACTATGCATCACCTATCCACTTGCGAGGAGAGCCAGCCGTAGAATCGTACGCCAAAAGGACATGTTCATTCAAATTAGTATCGACTCGCGGCGTTGATCCGCATACCACGTAATTCATCCAGTGTTCAGGAGTTGGTGCCTCGATCTCTGAGGCTCGACAAGCAATGTAGCCCCGGCATGCTATCTAATGTTCGTCCTGACGACTTTTGACTCGCAGTTACGCATCTCGATTGCGTACAGGCGAGCTGCGATGAGCAAGATCAATCAGCAGGCAGATTGTGTTTGCCAGTGGGTTGCGGCCGATCAATTCTTCTAACTATAATCATGCTAACACCTCCTCGCAACCAGCGTGAGAAGCCTATACTCTTAGTGTTGCACATACAATCTCTGTCTAATCTCTAGGTTCTTGTTTATGGCCATGTACACGTCTACATAAAAGACTCCACGGATATGTCCTCCTCCAACACCAACGCTAAATCAAAAAAGAGGCAAGACAAATGACAAAAGAGACCCCCTTCACCGCTCAGGCGTGATCAACCTGCTGATTATCAGCCCTTCTGTCTCATCAAACGCAAGCTCAGCAATGAACAGGGCTCGTTTTCGGGTATAACGTGGGTGCTTAGCCCGTTTAGTCGCGTCCTGCCCCTTTCCGGGTTCATGGTGCCCATCCTTGGGTTCGTCTGGTTCATGTGACTTGTGGAACCAACTTGGTACAATATCAGCGTGGAACGCCATATACCGGCCGTCCTGACTAACTCCTGGCCCTCCTGGTGCGAGGAGCATGGCCGGTGGTTTGCCGTCCGGTTGCGGATAGCTTCCTGTCTGCAGCAGCAGACGGGTGGATGTAGCCTTAATCGCCTGCCAATTGCAGTCTGAGAAGGTGGTGATGTTCCTTGCATCATCAAGCCAGCAAGAAAGACCCTCGATCCGGTAGGACTCTTCAGCGAAGCAGCCGGCATCGTAAAGCATGTTGTATGCTCGCTTCACCGTGCCGTTATGGCCGATGTCTGGGTATTCTTGGTACCACACCTGGGGACTCTCGATATTCGGTCCGTCGCTCCTGGTGTTGTGCATGAATATCGTGGAGTTGTTAATGAGGTTGATTGCTGCTGTGGCATTCTGGACTGGAATCAAGGAGTTGTTGGCCGCTGCTAATTCCGTCCATGAAGGCTGCACCAAGAGTGAGCGTTGGAAAGTTGTTGGTGTGTTTGGCCACCTGCCGTTGTTGCAAGCACCGCCTGAGCCTATGGCGTTGCCGTCGTTCTTGTAGACGAGGTAGGTCTGCTGTGAGACTGGGTCCTCAAGGAATGTCGGGTCGATGATTCCACCGAGACTGAGGTGACAGAGAATTGGTTCGGTCGAGTTACCAGGGTCATATGGTCCAAGGATGTTATTTGATGTCGCCATGCCTAGGCAGTGCTTGCCCGGGGTGTCCTTGTGCAGTGCTGAATAAGCCATCACGAAAACGCCATCAGATCGCTGCGTTACTTGTGGCGCCCAAACTCCCGCATCACCATCGTTCCTAACCCAAACTGGCAAGTTTGGGAGCGCATCATAACCTTCAAGGAACGTCCATTTCGAAATGCCTTCGAGTGCAGTGGCTACTTGGATGTTAATTGCTGGATTGGCCAAATCTCTGGTTGCGAAGGCGTAGTAGCCACCCTCAATCTCGATCATACACGGATCTGGGAAGTTGGCTTTCACCACTGCATATCTGGAAGCTTCGTCCGCCAATTTCGCTTCCGCGTTTTCTGCTTTGCGCTTGAGAATGAAGTGTGACACCGGGGTCAGTATGACAAGGAGGAGCATGATAAGGCCACAAACTCCGAGTGCCACACGATTCCAACGTCGCTGGAAGAAGCCGACCCTTGCGGATTGTAATGAGAATTCACTGGTCATGATAGCCACTTCGTCCTCTTTCTTGTTCTCCATGCTTGGTGGCGAAGGTATCAGCTCGATCTCTGTTCGCACTGCCATTTCATGGAATGGCTGTACGGGATCGTGCTGATTGAAAAGTGGTAGTCTCGAAAGCACCCTACTCACCCCTTTTCTAGCCGTGGTGTTTTGCTTTTTTCCAGCCATGTCTGTTAACTATTGTGCTTGTAGTATCAGGCTTCCACTCTGGAGGAGGGGTAACCCCTACCTTTTTACGGGAATAATAACAGGATTGACTCCGGTTCTACATTTCAAAATAGCAATTAGAAGGTTTGGCTGACAGAAGCCGGTGGTGGCTTTGCCGGACCAGATGCAGTATGGAACTGTAAGTTCGCGCCTTTACTTGTTGTTCAGTAGAGTACGTGATACTCTCACCGTGTCAGATTGGTCTGAGCAACGGGTGTACTAGCATGGCTGGTGGTCCCATTCGCTGCAACCGTTGACACTGATTGGCTGTAGTTCCGGATATAGTTTAGCGTCTTCTGCAAACAGACAAGGCGGCTAACCAGCTGTTCTGGACTCGGCCAAAACGGAAGGCTCCCCTGAATGCACCCCCGGCTGCTGACGAACACTTTGTGCTCACGGCCACATCCTGTTACCGATCTCTTCGTCTTCCCGAAACATGCGCGAAGACACCTAGCTTCCAACGAGGAAGCACGTGAACGAGCTTCCACGATACATCTGTACACTCGAGTGCACGGTCTGCACGCCACGAGCAGACGCGCTCACCCCGTGTATCGTCTTGGTAAAAGGTGTCGTGCTGCTTTAGGCCATCTGCATCAGCACAATACTCAGTTCTGGCGGGGAGTTCTAAAACAAAGGGTAAACCAGACGGCTATACCCCTCCCGTCAGTCAACTGGATCGACATGCTAGACCTTTGAAACTTGGTGGAAAGTAGCGGCCAGTACCGTCGTTCTTGACTTCGTAGCAATACAGTCGGCTGAGCAGTCAACAGCAAAGACCTATCTACAACAAAAGACTGCACTTGCTGGCTAGCTGCTCTATGTTCTCGAAGCATGCACAAGTCCTAGCACATGACGGTAGCGATCATCTTGTTGCACGAAGTTTTGCAGCTAGAGTAGGAGCGAAGCTTTGTGGCATGCAACCAAGCCCTGTTGGCTTCGACCTAAGCATCGGCTATCCGAAGTTCTGACCTTGGCTTACGGCATATCTGCCTATGTGGTTGTTCAGAGACATTCACCTCGCACCTCCCTTGGCCCATCTTGCGACGGCCCTTCATACATGCGCCGCTGAATCAGTAGAACCCCTCTTTGTCCTTCTTGATCGAGCAACAAGTGCACACCAGAAGACGTTCACATTGAGGTAGAATTCTCGGTGCGCACGTGCTGCGGGCTGCCTATTTCGGTGGGGCAAGGTCGATTCGCGTACTTCGCTAACTCTAGCTTTTAGCTTGAGCACAGCGACAGGGGACTGGATCACACGGCAGGATCTAGCCGGCGGTGCCTACATTGGAGTGATCTCGCCTCTAGCAGTTACGTGGATACTAAGTACGAAGCATGCGACCATTTTTCATCCATGTCCCGAGGTTGCTTCTCGAAATCTTTTCCCACTTCCAAGCACGACCAGCAACTTGAAAAATCCAGTTCAGTCCAGCACCATTGCGCAACAGTTGACCATAGTATTCATGTTGTTCGACCTGAAAATTCCAGCATTCCATATTCCACCTGTACTGTTGTGATCACAAATCGATAGGCGCATGTGCTTTTCCTCATACTCACTGTGAAGCTGGCTAAGAGCACTACTTCCTGAGCGCCATCCCATCGATCGAAAGTACTTTTGTTGCTCAAGACCCAGCGCAGATAAACGTGGCCCACGAGCAACTATTACTGCCCACAGCAGCACTGCGAGATCTCCAGCACGCAGCATTCTCGGTCGTAACAGATCGAACGACTTAGCTAACTCAGGCCGGGTACATCGCTCCAAGTCCCAAGATGGCCAAGCCGTCCTTGAGCAAGCCCGCGTCCAGGGATTCCGACACTCTTGCTCTCCTCGGCAAGAAGCAGGTTCTCAAGCGTCGTTTTGGCTTCTGG
>Ga0066648_10001115_pt1 | contig 15359 bp, 18 predicted proteins | sample CryGeyCG12114_NA_FD_59537 | JGI IMG/M metagenome (GOLD analysis project Ga0066648, IMG submission 59537) | Groundwater microbial communities from aquifer - Crystal Geyser CG19_WC_8/21/14_NA | ecosystem: Environmental > Aquatic > Deep subsurface > Groundwater | place: USA: Utah: Grand County... | reverse complement strand
ATCCTACAGTACCAGTACCACTAGACTATTATTTTCTACTGTCTATTTTCCAGTTACCATGAGACTGTGAAATACACATAATTAATGAGATAACAAATCGACTAATTCATTTCCTTACAGAAACCACTCAAGTTGTATCAAATGCATAGATCTTGACCCGCGTTTACTGGATTGAATCTTTATGCAAGTAATTTATAGTCGTAAAAAGTGCTACTAACTGACAATTGAAGTTAAAGTTCCTGCATCATATCTGCATCACGATTTCTTGAATAAATAAAATTCTAGGTTTACAAGTCAGTTAATATTACTGTACCTTCAATATCACTATAAATATTATATTCAGCATCATCTTCTTCATCATTTTTAGTTCGTTTAGCACTTTCATTTTTGTCTTGGTCATCTCGACCAGGTTTGGAACTTTCATCAGGTAAAGAGGGGCGATGAGATAAGAAAGACTCGTATGCCTTTGATCCATTAGGATCTTCCATAGATGATAACGCCGACTTGAAGCTTTGATTATATTCTTCAGCGGCCGAATGACCAGAGCCACTCCAAGCTTCTTTACCTCGGCTACCGCTCGACGATGTGCTGAAATCAGTTCCATTATTATGAGAAGCAGCGGACCCAGTTGCACCGGAGGAGCCTGGAGATCCTCCTGGTACCTTTCTGACTAAAGCATTTACATCTCTCGAGGACGACTCTCCAAATAAGCCAATTTTCTGTCCACCAATGGCTTTTCCAGCTGAAGATTCGTATCCACTAGAGTCGTTATCCATATCTTTGTTGGGTGTCAATACCTTGAGCGGCGAAGGCTTATTCAGATTGATATTCGTCCTAATAGGTACCAAAGGCGGTAAAGATGGTACTAAGGTACCATCTCTCGCAATCTGAATATTTTTATCTTTGTGCAGAATGTATTGACTGTTAAGGATGGGGCCCAATACATCCGAAGAGGTTGAAATTTGAGCTGGTTGAAGATTGAATCCCAGTTTTGCTTTCATTCCAGCAATATTTCTAAGTATTGATTGGGGTCTCCTTAAGCTGACAGTAGAGCTCTCGTCATCAGAGCTAAAAAATTAACACAAGCTTTGCAAAAGTTTGTAAAAAAGTAAACCAAAAGAAATATTAAAAATTGAGAGCCTTACAAGGTTTCAAAGCAATCCGATAAATCATGCGTATTTCCATACAGACGAAGAGGAGTAATACCCGCGGAATATCTTAGACTATTCAACGCTGAGGACGAAGAAGAAGGTATAGTCGAAGATCCTGATGCTGGTTTTCTGCACATGGGAACTCCAACATAAACTTGGCCTGGTTTAGGAGGCATGATACCTAATTGGTGCGCTAAACGAGCTCTAGCATTAGGTGGTCGTCGCTGCAAAGCAACTCGTCTCCTCTTGCCACTCTTCCTTCCTTTCGATCTCCCTTTTTTTCTTCTTCCTTTCGTTCTGCGCCCTTTTGCTTTAGAAGATCTAGCTTTTCGGGCTCGACTTGTTGAGCTCTGTACAAAAAACACCCAATTACAACACACCGAAAGTAAAATATACTATAACGATAATATGGCCAGTGGCCGTAGTAAGACAATTAGCATAGCTACCGTTGTTTCAGAAACTCCGGTGATCCTACGGACACTCTGTAAAATTCTCCAAGCTTGCCCAGTTCGTGGAACCCTAGCAGCAATATTCTCTGGTCTAATAATAGGATAACTTGAGCTCTGCATAGAAATATAAGAGCATATTTAGCTTGGCGAGATTGTGAATTTTAAAAAAGTTAGTCAGAGAGAATCCAGCTTGAAGCCAGTATAGGAAATCATTAGTATGTAAATACGTACGGCAGAATTTTCGGGTTCTTGCTGCCTTTGACAAGTAGGACAGTACCAGTCTTCTATTGGAACAAATTCTAGTGGGGGTTCTAAGCATTCTAAGTGGTAACCTAGGTCACAGCCATCGCATAGTAGCAGTCTATCTTCTCGATCACAACGGCCACAGACTTCGCAGTGGGTAGGGTCACTATCATAGGAGTCCCAATTGTCGGTGTTATACATGTTCCGATATTCAACATCTTCAATCCGAACAACTTTGCCACCAACGGCTTTTTTAACTAATATAGATGGAAAAACTTTACGATCCACAGGACAAGTTGCAACTTTCTAAAACAAGTAAAACGAATTCAGATTAATATTTGAGCAGGTTAGGTAAGAGACAAGTAATGTTATTTAAAGTGAATTATAGTACCTTAGACCATTCAACAATGCATTTCAGACAAAAATGATGTTCACAAGATTCCGGCACTCCTAATTCCTGATCATTGAATGCCCGTAGACAGATGGGGCATTTATCTGTGTTTCCATCACTATCATCAGATGAACATCCACTGGCCTCTTCTTCATTATGTTCTGACTCTTCGTCTGTGTACCATTGTTCAGCTAATTCCTTACCATCTTCTTCACCTTAAATTTTGACAAATAATCACTTATTATGAGAATGAAGAAAGATAAGAATCCCTCAATTTACATACAGGCTTTTACAGATTCCTGCATATCTTCCTAACTTTATCAACGATCTTTTCGCTTTTTGTATAGATTAAACGCGGCATTTATCACATAAATTTTAGCATTAGCATAAGAATGGAAATCATACTGATGTCTGTTCCGAGATCAGAATTTAAATCGTCATCATCAATAGGTGGGTCTTCGTTATTCATTTCTTTGTCCATGGCGAATGGTTAAAAAGATGGGGATTTAAATCAGTTATAAATCCACTGTGTCCTAGAAAAAAGGAGTCAGCATTGCTTAATTGTCGTAATAATGCGTGAAATTTTCATGTAAGTCCACAAATAAACATAATCACTACAGAATGCATTTTCTATCCGTCATGTTGCAACTGGGACAATTTTAGCCATTTGCTTTTAAAGGGAGTAACTGTTGCACGCTTTACTCAGTCATTAAAAATGAACGGTTTGTGAAATTTTCAGAAGCGTTGATCAATAACCCTAGCGCAAAGACATTTAGATTCCTCAGGAACTAGACTAACTGTCATGATGAAAAGACCCTTAAGCCAAAAAACGTTACAATACAATGTACTAACTTCACAGTTTACCGAAAAACGGTGCATGTAAACTGAAAAGATATCACGGCACATTACAATTACACGAAAATCCATTCAACGTTCTTACAAACTAGTGATCCTTCTCAAAAACCACAATATCTAGCGTTACTTCTAGGGCTCAACAAATCATCTTCACATGTGTACCATAAAAGTATTTTTCAATCCAGCTAAAAAAATTTGCATTACTTATTATTTGATCCTTTCATTTTCACTTCACTACTTTTATAGCTACCATAGTTTCTGACGATTCGACCGACAAGTTCGGTGATTCGGGATACAAAAAAACATTAATTGCATTGAAGATTGGAAAGCATAATAACCCCTGCTCACTCACTACTACTACTACTACTACAATTCCTATATTCCTATTTTCGTATCACTAAAAAATATACCTTTTCCACATATATACTTACATTTGTACTGACATACTACTTTTGTGAAGCTGATAGAGCTGAGCACTGAGCAGTATGAAATGGATAGAGCCTAAGATCTGTCTCTGCATTTGAACCCTATAAAGGTGTCTTTAGAGTGTGGGTTTCGGCTGGGCATGGGGTAATGGGCAAAATCAGAAATGACGAAAATTTAGCTTTATAGAGTGTGGGTTTCGGCTAGGCTTTAGCCAGTCAGCTAGTTAGTAACCCTTTCTTTCGGTGCTAATACAAATCTATTTACGGTTTACCTATCATAATTCAAAGACTGTGCGGCATATGTGGGATCAAGCTAGCTGCTTTTACGGGAGATCTTATACATAGCTACAGCTAGCTAAAGCAAAAGCTGTACATAATGGGATAACGCAAAAAACAAGAAATCTCAGCGCATAAGCATCATTTAAAAGCCTGTTTCCTACGTTGCTTCCCTATCACTAGTTAGTCCTTTATGCTCCTTTATGCTTACTTTACAATATTCACGGGTAGAATGCGTAGTCACTAAAATCCGGCCCGTACATACCTTCAAAACAAACCCCTTGTCCTAAATGTTGTACAGCTATAGTCCATAGTCAACGACACACTATGCGGGCATGATGATGTTTGAAGAAATGTATGATATTTTGTATTACCTATGTATACTGTAGTTTTGTAGCTGCTCTGCTGCTACCTTATGGTAGCTAGCATTAGCATTGAGAGAGAATTGAGAATCGAGAGAGTTGTCTAGTCTAAAATGGTTGGTTTGTTGGTTATATAGGGAAAAGCGTGTTGGTAGTAGCTCGCGTGAGCCATTGAGTTTATAAACGGAGTAAAAGGTTGAAAAAAGAGGCCATAATAAAATTGTTTGAGACGTGGTCATGCAGCATTGAGTTGTTCACGAGTTCGGCTTTTTGTCTTGTCGGAAAGTATTTTACAAGTTGTAATTTTTGCGATTTTTAAATTATAAAATTTAAAAATGGGTCGTATGCACGCTCCGGGGTAAGTTTACATTATTTGTTTGTTTATTGGTTATTGTTGTGAGAAATGGGAAAGATTCGCCTTGAGTTTTGGGGGATTCATAATTTATGACATATTCGGGAGGAATTTTTTGTATGGTTTAAAAGTATTTGGTGTCTATAATTGGTATTAATATACCTGATAAACGTTATTAATGAAGAGGAGAGTATCCTATTAAGTTGTATTTTTCAAGATTTTTTTTCGACGTGGATAGTGGATAGATCTAACACCTTTGTCGCAATGTTTTAGATGTTAAATTCTGTATTCGTTTTCAATCCTGCAAGTTGTATCGGTTATATTATTTGGTTGTTAGTAGTTGTAATGATTGATGTGAATGGGAAATTGACTGATTTTGTTTCTTGTATTGCAGAAAGGGTATCTCTCAAAGTGCCCTACCTTACAGACGAGGAGTCCCCACCTGGTTGAAGCAAACTCCAGATGATGTTAAAGATCAGATTTTCATGTTGGCGAAGAAAGGATTAATGCCCTCCAAGATCGGTTCGTCTTTTACTCTCTTTTTCGTTTAGCGAATACGGAAAAAACCTTTCATAGCAATGCTCAACGAGTCATTGAAGAGTTCTTGTATTTATGTAAACTGTTGTATTGGTGTTGTTGTGTAGGTGGCATTTTGAGGGATTCTCATGGTGTAGCCCAAGTGAGATTCGTGACAGGCAGTAAAATTCTGCGAATCTTGAAAGCTAAAGGTTTAGCTCCCGATATTCCAGAAGATTTATATTTCTTGATTAAGAAAGCCGTTTCCATCCGCAAACATTTGGAACGTAACAGGTACTTGACTTCATGATGAAATTCCGTAGCGTAGCATATTGCATATACTTGTGAGAATTATTCACCACTAATTCACTACTCTATCAGATATCATCTTAGCTTTTAACATAATTATCTTATTTTTCATTCACATTGTACATTTGAGCTTGTAAAATTCTAATTAATCGACAAGAAAATCTTTAGCAGTCCAATTCACGAGAGAATACAAACTGATCTTATTCATTTTGTGATTTTCAGGAAAGATAAGGACTCCAAATTCCGCTTGATCTTGGTCGAGTCCAGAATCCACAGACTCGCTCGATACTACAAAACTAAGCGAGTTCTGCCCCCAAACTGGAAATACGAATCCAGCACTGCTTCTGCATTGGTAGCGTAAACATACTTTTTCATCGTTCTTGTATTTGAAGGTTGAGTCTTTAAAATAAAGTTTAACTAAAAATCTAATTGCCTACTGTTTCATTTATTGGATATGGCATAGTGGCATACGAAACTTTCAGCTCTAACTGAATAAGATTGCAAATATAAGACATCGGATATGACTCCGATTAAAATCATATATATAATAGGATGTAGTAAGGATTTTATTGTAACGAAACATGATTATTTGGACAAGGCATCGAAAACTAATCTTATTGCATGGATAAAAATTATTCTTTGTTTTATCGGTTTTATCCTACCTTGCATACATAGTTATAGTTTATAACAAAAGGATGTGCAGCAGCAACAATCGTTTCATTTACACTTTTCGGTTCATATAGCACTATCTAACAAGTTTATTTGATATTTGCGATATAAGTGCAAAAGGTAATTTCATACCTGTAAACTACGTCTTAACACTCAAAGAAATCATCGAGACCAATATCTAAGAACATTTCTTCATGAAATTATAATTCGTCGATAATTCAATTAAAAATAAACAATCTGTTCACAGACAAACAGTACCGTTGTAAAAAATTTAAGAAGGAATAATACCATGTTTCTACTAGGAAGAGCCCGAGGCTCTGCTTGCATTCGAACCAGATCTTGATCCAGCAGGACTGCCGCTTCGAGAGCGCAGAGTTCGACTTCCTGATCTAGACCTGGGTGTTTGACTGCGCGATTTCGGTGTTCCACTTCGAGACCGAGAATGGCGACTTGTAGCAGGACTTGCAGATTTTGATCTATTGCCTCCTTGACGACTGGATTTGGAACCAGACCGACTACGGGATTGGCGAGGACCTTTGCTTCTAGAACTTGACCTTGAGCCTGAGCGACTTGAAGATCGAGACCCGGACCGCCTCGAGTCTTTACTACTGGAGCGTGAACCGGATCTGGAGCGGGATCCAGATCGAGACTTTGATGCAGACCTTGATCTGGACCTACTGCTTCCAGATTTGGCACGAGAGCCAGATCGAGATCGAGAACCTGAGCGTGATTCATCGTCGCTGATTGCTCGCTTTGATGTTTGAGCCGTTCGTTCGCCAGTATCGGAATCATCAGATGATGAAATAATTCTCTTCTTTTGACCCCCTTCCTCGTCGCTGCCACTTTTTTCACTGCAAGTTGAATAGATAAAAAAAATTAGACAAACATAACTGCTGCAATCGAGAAATTTCGACACTCATGCATTCGTCCATTTGTAAAATTCACGTTATGTTGCTTTTACTTGTCACTGCGGGTGCTTTTGATGTTCGAGTCAGAATCGCTGTCATCAGATGAAGATATTGTAGCTTTGGACACAATTTTTCGGCGCTGTTTAGCAGTGAGTCCATCCTCATCATTTTTCTTCCGACCTTTTGCTTTCGCGTGTCTTTCACCCCTTTCCTTCCGACCACGTCGCCGTCCACTGCCTCTTTCAGCATCTTTCCTGGGCCTCTTCTTTCGTGACTGAGAATCTCCATTTTCATTCCCAGATACGGATTCGTCCGAAACATATTCATCTTCGCGACGCCTACCTCTTTTCTTAGGAGTTTTGCTTTCTGGGGGAGGTTCACTGAATAAAATGACATTCTTCGTTTTTTCTAAGTATTCGTTTCTTCGTCTTAAAGCTTCCGTGGTCATGATCTTCTTCTGCTCTTCGATTTTCCTCTAAAAAATAGAATACAGTATCATTAACTAATGCGTACCAAATAAACATCCACCTAATAACTACTCGAGAATTTTGTTTGAAAAAAATAATTGTACCATCTCATCATATTGCTTTTGTCTGAACGCTTCTCGTTCTTCTTCTTGTTTCTTACGCAGCAGCTTTTCTTCTTCATCCAATTTTCGTGCCCTGGCTACGTGATACTGGGCCTGAGAAAGTAAATCTTGACACTGTTGGGCCTCCGCAGCCGCCTGACCCAAGTCATATTTAGTTCTATCTCCATTAGCAGACAAATATTGAAAATATTTATGAGCAAGGCTAAGCTCTTTCACTGCTTGCAGAACCATTTGAAGGGTAGACTTATCGTCTCGTAATATTTGTGTTGCAAGTTTTTGTAATATCAGCGCAAGATTGTATAAAATGATCGTGTCGGTAGGAGCTACACGTCTTGCCTGTGAACAAATGAAAACAAAAATTAGAGTTAATAGTATAATGACCACAAAATCTGCAGTCGAAGGAAATTAAATCAAGCCCTTTCATCGCTAATCACCCCTTTTTTACCTTTAAAAGTGAGTGTTTGGCTTCCGCTAATTTTCCACTTTTGTAGTAGGCCCTACCCAGGTATTGTAAAATTTCCAAATGGTGATGCTTATGAAATTTTTTCATACAATTTTCGTACTGCAATAGTTTAAAATAAAAATATTATGATACTAAAGATTAGATATTTAAAGAAAACCAACTTCCAGGAATACGAATAACAGACATAACAAAATTACTTTAAATTTATTTCAGAATCACTTACCATTTGTACTGCACTAACATATTGTCTTTGTTCTACATAAATATGGGCAATATTAAGCCAAACATCGCTGAAATCAGCCGTCGCCTCTCGAACTTGAGCAAATACATCCCTAGCCTCATTTATGCTTCCTTTGTGTGCTAAAATACAACCAATCCCGTTGGCAGCCCAGATATTTTTAGGATCGTTGCGTAGAACCTATGTTTACGAACATTTAATTACATGCAATGAATGTATGAACTATTTTTTAATATTTAAAAAAATCATTACCTGTCTATAAATCGCAACAGCACGATCCTGATGACGTTTTTCTTTTTCTTTATCCCTTGTGGGTAAGTAGAGTGTTTGAAGCCATACGTTACCCAGGGCTATCAGCGAATAAGCATCATTTTGTGTCGCTGGATTCTATACATCAAATATTTCATGAAAACTTTAACAGTTACAGCTATTGGATTAAATCTATACTTTTCTAAATATGTGAAATATTACCTTGAGAATTCTTTCAAATTTTTTCTGACCCGGTCCCCATTCCATTTTACTCAAATGTAGATTTCCAATCAATGTCCATGCGTCTGGATGCTCGTTATTCAGCTGAAGAGCATCTTTAAACCAATCAGATGCTTCATAGATCTGTCCTTTATCTCTGGCCATGACGCCCAATCTTAAATAACCTAGATAAAAACACCATTGTTATAATTTAAAAGGAAGGAACCAAACTGAATAGATCTAAAAAGTGCATTACTCACAATCTACATAATTAGGATGTTCTTTCAAAATATCTTTATACAGTCTTTCGGCCTCTCCATAGTTACACATGGCTTCGTGTAAACGAGCCAAGTTGTATGAAGTAGTGACAGCAATGGAACTATAATATTGACTATCGCTTTTAGCCCCTTCCAATCGCGACCTTTCTAGAGATTGCTCGAAGTGTTCTAGCGCTTTATCATGATTTCCCAGTCTATATGAATAAAAATATTATTAATTATTCAAAATAAAAAATCTACAGGAAAATAGCACACTAGTTACAAGTAAACATTACATCATAACCCAAGTTACCTGTAGTGGAGAGACCCCAGATTATTGCTGATTTCAGGAGGTACTGGTGCTTTTACCTTGTCATGGAAAAGTTTAACAGCTGTACTATAGCTTTTAAGGCTATCATTCAAATCCGACTGTTCCAAAATTTGAGCTAACTCAATCCAAGCTTCAACATCATCAGGTTCACGGGCAGTCACCTTTTTTAAATAGTCTTTAGCAACATCGCGTTTAGACTGACTGGATGAATTAGCATACAGAGATCCTAATATTTTCATGGTTTCATAATTTTCAGGTTCCACTTTTAGTACTTTTTCAAAACACTGAGCAGCCTGTGTTGAGTAAAACATGATTAACCAGAGGAAACTTTATAGCAATGAATTCATTATTCTTCAGACTTTACTGTTTGTCATTATTGGGAATATAAAAAATAGTTACTTACATTTTCACTGTCTCCTCGATATATGTACATCTGCCCCAGTCCAAAGTTGGGGAGCACGAAATTCGCAGAGGCAAATTGGGTAGATTGATAATAATATTGAAACGCTTGATCATAGTCACTCTGCACGAGATTAAAAATAAATTAAATAAACTACTCTGGAAAATAAATATCCCAATCTGTACAATAATATTAATACTCAATGCCATAATATTCATCCACTTAATCACCTGTATGTGAAACGACCGAGCAAGCTGATAACAACTCTCAGCTCGCATTGCTTCATTTTCAGTGTTATGAAAAGCATGCAGTGCCAAATTTTGGACTTTTTGAAAATCACGTTTGAAGAAAAAATGATCAGCGAGATGATTCAAAACCATCGGATTTGTAGGGTCAACACTATATGCCCGAGATAACAGCTGAACGCCTCGTCTAATAGTTTCTTTTCCTCTCACATTCATGTGGTGAACTGCCATGCCAACTAAAGCTCCAGTGCATTTAGGATTTAATTCAACAGCCCGCTGGTAAGCTAACTCAGCCTTCTTCTTGTTTCCCAATTTCATAAAACAGTGACCAATTCCAACCCTGACATCTGCAGGACACAAGGGATTTGTTCTTAATGCTTTCTTATAAAACGCCAGGGCACCACGGTAGTCCTAGACAATCATAATAAGATTACGCTACAGAACTATCCGAAGATTTAAAATTCATGACTTTAACAAATAAGTCAAAGTCCCTTACTTTCTTGTTGAAAGCAATGCAAGCTTTCCCTAAAAGTGCAGGAATACAAGAAGGGGATTGAGCCAAAACGAAGTTAAACTGGGCATCAGCTTGCTCCATTTTGTCTCCTTCCAAGAGGCAAAAGAAGGCTCGACCAAGTAAATGATTCTGATCGTACATAATGATTTTGTCGGCAGTTGTGTACAGGAGGGTAGCCTTGTTAAACAGGTCTTTCCGCTTCTCTTTAACCCTCTCTTTGTTCGCCATTTTCACATAGTAAGCAGCTAAACTGTCGAGAATACGCATCAAATCATTTTCACTGTGTTTGTATTCAGTGGTGGCCTCTTTTCTTGCGCTTTCAATCACTTTCATGAAGTCTGCATCTTTCCCTTGTCTGTAGTATTCCAGCTGTATAAACAATATACGGATTCTGAATCATACATGCATTGCTAACATCGGTTACGGTCACAGAAGATATGTAACACATGGAGAATCGCAGCCAGTATTGTTTCTTACCGCAACTGCAAACCAAGTATTTATTGGAGCATTTTCTTGACGTAAAATACATATCATCTCCTCATTGTCAGGCAGCTGTAAGACATCTATTTCTATGACTTCATCCGTATCCCTCAAGGGGATATCAATAGTACCCCCACTTTGATACATTTTCTCGTTCCTCTTGCACTCTGACTGAAAACCGAAAGAAAAGTTTACAAAATGCAGCGAGCCAAAGCCTCAGTAACACAATCCACAATTTATATTTAGTTACTAAAAGTTATCTAACTCCTCCACAAGTAGAATATCAATCCCTCCAAGGGGGCATAAATCCCTACAACCTGTGAAAAAAACTCGCTTATTTCGTTTTTAACTCTCACAGTATCTGACAATTAAGAATCTTTTAACTGCTCATCTGAAGTAGAACGACAAAAACGAATTGTGAATTAAGAGCCAGAACGAGTATTTTGCTTGATTTCAAAACGAAGCCGAGTTTTGCGGGCACACACTGAAGCCAATGATAAGTGAAATCTATGTTTACGTGACCATACACTTTTCTACCGCACTCCGTGGGACACCTCATAAGAATACCACTGCACCAGGATTGGCCGATAGTTTCAGCATTGATCCAATCAAAGAACGATACTGGAATGGAAAGTTGACATATCTCAACAGACGGTGCTAGTGATGCTTTTTATGTAATACGCTATTTTAAATATGAAAGCAAAATTAAATTGTTATGGTTTCAATTCGCCTATATTTCATTCGTTAATTGGTGGTATTTTAATTTTGTATTTAGCAATGAAAAATATAGAGGTAATGCAAACAAAACCCCCTAAAAAATTTGAAGGAATGATTTTTTGTGTTCGTGTAGTTGTGTATGCATTATGTAATGGTAGTAAACCTGTTGATGCTCTGAAGAATATGATTTGGAAAATAGGCCACAAAAAAGTAGGCAGTGGCAATAAAAGAACAAATCAGCAAAGGATACTGACTATCTTTAATAGTAAGTAACGGTGGTGAAGATGGCATCGCTTTGAAGCGATGTCACTCAAGTTTTACAGAATAAATGATATGATAATATTCAGTAATAAATGTGCGCCAATGATGTGGGATAAATGAAGACAAAATTGAAAATAATAATTAATTTGGGATTCAAAATGTTTGTATCCAATCCATTTACAACTGAAAACAAAGTGTGAATTCAGAGAGCATGCATCATATGGAAACGTTTTTGCGAATGTTTATATGCAAACATAACGTGAGTAAAACAGAACATGTATCTTAAATTCTAGATTTATTCCTCTTCCTCCTCTTCTTCCTCCTCCTCCTCTTCCTCTTCTTCTTCTTCCTCCTCTTCTTCTGCCTCCTCTTCGGCGGCTGGTTCATCTTCAAGGTCTGCAAGTGGTTCAGGCAGAGCAGTTAAATCATCCAAATCCAATGGTGCTTGGGACTCCTGAAAAATACACAAATCACGTTACGTTTATATTTGCAGAGCTCATTTTTATTATACAGTATGCTTATAGACTAATGAGACTGTTGTGTTACCTTAACTTCTTCTTCCTCCTCTGGGGTTGCGGGCTCATCTTTCTTCTTCCCTGGTCTCTCACCGAACCACTTGGGCAATTTCGCTAAATTTTCATAATTGTAAAACGCAATTAGTTATCAATTATAAATCATCAAACATTTATATGCACTCGAAAGCAGAAAGTCAGTCACATGAATGAATGAATTTTAAGTCAGTGGCAGGAGATGAATTTCCAACGCAAAATGTAGCATGCTTAAATTTAGATGCATATTAGCAGTGCAAATGTAACTAACTAAGTTATGTATCAGGTTATTGGCTACTTGGTAACAGTGAAATCTACAGTTTTTCTAACAGAAATACTGATTATCAGAAAATTATAAAATTCACGCACACGGTACACACACAAAATTCAATACATACGGTTGCTTTTAAATCCTAATCATCCCAACAAATACTTCATTCGCCATCCAAATATTTTAGAAATATATTCCTCAGAACAGACCATGCGAAGATGTAGAGAAATATAAACGGCTAAATAGACTTATCTACGATGCAGTAATTTGACATGAAGACATTACAACTAAATCATTTTACGATTTTCAAACATTATTGACATTAATTCTCTTTCACATGCTTTTTCGTTCCCGTCATCTTACATTTTTGGCGATCCTCGAAATTCCTGTGACTTTCTGCCCAAGCTTTTTCACTTGCCTCTTTGGTAAGTCCATCAAAACCCTTCAGCGGACAAGTTTAAATGATAATAGTTATCTAATTGGCTCTTGAGATAATTGCTGACGTTTTCTTAAACGATATTTTTTCCTTTAAATGTCTTTTAGTCTTTAACTCTTAATTAGGCATGAAATACTACTGATTTGGCCTTAATGAGCTATATCTTGCATATAAAAATACAATTATTCAACAACTCTTCTTTCAGATTCGTGGTGCATCAGGCGGCGTATAGTTGAAGGATCATGTACCATACGGTTCTACTAGCTAAATATTAGTCACCATGAGCTTATGAAACTATATATTATGGAAAGTTGTTAAATTCTAAACTATGAGCTGTATCCTTGGGAAATACAGCTTCATCTGAACAATTGGTTAGTCAGTTCAGTAGTTCAGTTTGGCAAGGGTTTATAACATTGGCGTGAACAACGTAGTTAACTAGTTGTAAGTTTTCGAAAACATGGGATACGACATTAGGAGTGCGAAATCACATAAAATATTGTCTAGCTGAATAAATTCCTGCTTACTCTTCTGTCTGTTAGAGAAACCTTCGTACTTTTCTTTCCAGTACTTTTCATTGCTTTCGGTATTGATGACAGCCCAACCCTATGAGATATTTATAAAGTGTAATCTGTTTGCGGACTTTTAGGTTAGTTAAAAAAGTAAGCGATTTTTGCATGTATACGCAATATACCGCAGAACAGAAGACCTGACATGACAATAATTTTGTTGAAACTTGGATTATTTACATCATATGATTAGGACCGAAATGATGTTAAAGTCTGTGTCCATAAATAAGGAAATTCAAAAAACTTACGCCTTCAAAAAGTTTCTTTTTCTCTTCATAGGAACGGGTATCCACTCGCCTTTCATATTTGGAGGCAACTTGGATTTTAGGCTAAACAAGAATTACATCACACATTATACATTTAACCATAAGTTTTCTTTAAACACAATGATTTTGCTGATATATTTTAAAATTATAATGATTGTTGTGATGTCAATTCAACTTTTGCTTACAGGGTATTTTCCTGTGAGGGCTCTGCAAAATTTTTAAAACATTTATAGTTAAATAATATAATTTTTTTTCATAGAAGAGATAAAATCACGGGTAGTTTTACTCACTCTGGATCGAGACCACGTTTTAAGGCCTTATGACGCAATTGTTGTTTCTGTCGCTCCTTCAATTCTTTCAGCTGTAAAAAGATACAAGAACACACTTATAACTTCTCGCATTCTTTGCAGCTATCATGTCTCCTGTGAGTATAAACATACATCATAGTCCTGGCGCTTCTGACGCTCTTCCAAATCATATTTTTCAGTTTCCAGTTTAACAATTTGCTCCCATAGCTCTGTGGCTTTCTTTTTCAAGGTTTCCATTCCAAGTCCCTCAATTTGCAAAGGTTTGATTCGGAAACTCAAAGATATTTTCTTCTCTTCTTCCAACTGCTCCTTTGTTTTGTTCAACTCGGCTCTGGCATTGCCACCACCCAGCTGCAATCATCCGCACAGTTTATGCATGACTCCGCAACTCAAATCATTTCATTCATCCACTTTAAACTAGCTACTATTACTATTAGTTAGCAATATCCAATCTAATGAGTAGAGTCTTTACCCCAGTGTCTTTGCTTCCCCCCATGTTGCCTTTGCCACTCGCTTTGTTGGCTTCCATCATTTGTTGTCGCTTTTTCTCAGCTTCTTCTAACCGACGAAGTTTCTCTTGTTGTTCCCTCTGCTTTTTCTCCTCAACAAGTCTCTGCCTCGTCTCCTCTTCCTCACGTTTCTTAGCTGCCAAACGTTTTTCCTCTTGCTCTCGTACACCCTTTGTAAAAAAATCTGCATTCTCGGATCAAACATCAAAAACATTACAACAGTAAAGAAATGTTGACTACCTTTCTTTTCACTTGACGCTCTTTCAATCTTTTAAGTTCATCTTCTTCTTTCTGCCTTTGTTTTCTCCATTCCTCGATGTAGTCTTTTAGTTGCTCATCTAAATCTGACCTTTTGGCTTCTTGTCTCTACAAATAAGAGATTTGGGATTGGTAGTAACATGGTGTAAAAACCAAAGAAATGACATGCATTAAATGGTCTTGCACATACTTTGATAAATTCTGCTCCGCCAGATTTCGGTTCTTCCCTTTTGAATTTCATTAAAAATTAGATTAGCAAACACATGTTACATGATTGGGTTCACTTTTACAACGGACATGAGATGCACACACATAGAAACACATGGTT
>Ga0066648_10001110_pt1 | contig 15384 bp, 8 predicted proteins | sample CryGeyCG12114_NA_FD_59537 | JGI IMG/M metagenome (GOLD analysis project Ga0066648, IMG submission 59537) | Groundwater microbial communities from aquifer - Crystal Geyser CG19_WC_8/21/14_NA | ecosystem: Environmental > Aquatic > Deep subsurface > Groundwater | place: USA: Utah: Grand County... | reverse complement strand
AGTGGCCTGCTGTGCTCTGTGGCCATTGATCAGGTACTTGCTCGTGCCGCCCATGACTATCTGCCTGGTCACACTGATCTGCTGATACTCTTCGAAGCCTATAGGGCTTTTGGAGGTGTCACTATTGTCGAAGACTATGGTAACGCTGGCCTTTGTGACACCAGCTTGGCCGCGCTTGTAGATCAGGTCCTGTAGGTTCTGCGCACGTACGGTGGTCATGTTGGTGATACCAAGGACGAAACATATCGCATCGAGGATGTTGGACTTTCCCGACCCATTGAGGCCAGTGATGGCGTTGAAAGAGTCGTCCCAGCTGCTGATCACCGTGCGTACGGCGTACGACTTGTACCCGTCGAGGACCAGTTCGATGACCCTCATGTTGGCGGCAGGTCGAAAAGTCGTGACTGAGATAGTGACTAGCGCTGGGTGCTCAGCTTGTGTTCGCAACCATATTTGAGTACTGAGTGCCTTCTTGTACGCGCCTCCAAGTCTGCTGCAGTATTTGGCAGTGAGGGCAGTCGCAACTTCCCGGCTGTTTTGTTGTTACTTCCCAAAGTGGTAACGCGGCTTGCATCGAAGAGTCGTGTAATATCAACCAATCAAGAGATGCCACTTCTCGCCGCACCTTCCGACGTTCTTTCCTCACGTAGTTGTGCTCGTGGTCGCATACAGCTGAATTTCCCTCCACCACAGCCATCGACTCAGTGAGTCAACGTGGCAGGCGCATCTACATCGACTAGCACATCCCACCAGTCATCCTCAACATGTCTCCTGCTCGAACATTGCCAGTTGCCACCACGACTCGAATCCCCTTGTTCCTGGCTCCTGCTTTCGCCCAATCAGCAGTCGCACCCTCTGCAACAGTGCGATGTTTCAGCTCGACACCACGCATCCTGAGGGATGGAACGGGGAAGGACAAGAACAAGCGCAGAGGAGTCTCAGCCATGCGCAGCACCGGCTTCCGACACCGCCTCATCATCGAGAAATACTACCGGAAAGACCTACCTACACCACGAGCTGAACATGAGAGGCCGCTCGATGACTTCCCTACCAATCCCAACCATGGTCTGTACGGTTTCTTCAATGAAAAGAAAGAAACCGTCGTTCCTGGCGAACAGGAGGAAGCTCACGGCAGATCTTGGACCTACCATGAACTACTGTTCAAGGATTTCGCCGACCTGCACACACTCTACTGGCAGTGTGTTCTTGAGCAGAACAGGGTAGCCACTAGACAACTGGAGCACAGGCGGCTGAGGTTGGGCTACGGTGCGACCGAGGTCAAGGCCCGCCTGAAAGTGGTAAGTCGAACTCGATGCCTGTCTACCTAGCTCGACGAAGAGTATCTCGCATCTGACTATGGATATCATGCTTCGGCATGTCCTTCGTGTGATTTCGGCGTGTCAAACTGTCCGCTAATACTCATTGTCTTACAGGTCCAGCAAACAATGCAAATGGTGCGAAGTGTCCTCCTCGATCGCCAAACAGCCTATGAAAAGGCTCGCCTTCTGAGAGAGACTAAGACCATCGGGGAGTTGTTAGGAGGACCGCAACCGGAATATGAGATGATGGAACCAGAAGACCAACCTGCATCATCTATACCCCCAACGCAGGACCCGGCTCCCGCCGACCCGCCAGAATCTGAACCTCAGACATCCTCCTCAGAAGTAAAAAGAAGGAGTCTGCTTGGTCGGTGATCCGAGAGTCAAGAAAGCCCATGTACATGTATCATATGTGTCAGTAAGAACAGAGTGCACGCGGTAGTACATGCTCGTGTAGAACGTTCAAGACAACGACTTGCGAAGGTCGGGTGTATTCTCTAGCCCACAGCATAAGCACAAATCGGCTGATTCTATGTTTTCCGCGCCTTGTGGCCGGTTCCGCGTGATGGTCCGCGATGATGCCAGGAACTCGCGACCACCCTTCTAGGTGGTTGAGCGAATGCTGAGAGCGTGAGCTTGGCTATCATCTCGGCCGCCCCATCTTAGTATCACCAACGTGCTGCTTATTCACGTATGCACACTCGAGATGCCCAAGAAGATGGTGTTGGTAGCGAATCAATGGTCGCATCGGCATCACACCTACTATGTGTAGTAGAGGGACAGTTCCTGCGAACATGGTGGATAACATCATCTATGACCGCTCATCGCTAATGGTGCTGACATATATCTGCCAACGTCAAATCACTATTTGGACGTTCACATGATGGTCCGCGCCGTTCAATGCGGAAGGCGCCCAGACTGCCAAGCCCGATACCAAGAGTTATGTACAGAAGCAAGTGAAGCTGACGACCGGCAACCGCGAGCCTTGCATCGTAATAGTCGTGCTAACGGACAAGCAGTCAACCAGAACTAAGACCACAAACACGTTTCGAGCAATGCTGAAACATCGACTGTTGCGCCGTCTTCCCGCCTGGACGACGAGAAGCATCCTCGAACACTTGACAGATGTAACACAAAATCGGCAGGCGTTCGGCATACTGTGGACGATGACTGGTTGAGAGTGCTCCCTAGAACGCGTGTCTGTCGTGCTGATTGGTAGCTGCACAGCCACCTTTCGAGGGCTATTCCTACTGCGGACGTCACAGTTGCCACAACGTTGGATGACGAGGCGGAGCACGAATGCCTGCCAGAAGACGAAAGAACATATATTATTGCCTTTGATTCCTCAAACACGTTGTTGCTCGAAATTAAAACACGATTACCAAGCATATCACGTTTTACACCATAAAGTCGGATATATATTCAAGCATCAACGAAATAAATATTAAGCAACCTCGGCAATCAGGCTTCAGACCAAGATCTAACACCTTACTTGGATCAACCTATCCCGCGCTTTAAGACGCCACTTCATCACTTAAACGCCCTAAAACCATGGTTCTTGAACTTATCGCAGTAGGCGGTGCAGTCTACTATTACACGAAGCACCAGAAGAAGAAGCGAGCTAAGGCCGCAGCTCTTGCAGAACCACAAGCCACTACAAACACCACCACGTACCAGAGCCCCCCGGCGTATGCTGGCACAATGCCCCAAGGTAGCCGTGACGACTATTATAGACAAGAAGTGCCAATGCACTACAGGCAAGAAGCACCTGTGTATTACAATCGAGAAGCACCGGTGCAGCCTAAGCAAGAAGCGCCGGCGCACTACAAGCAAGAGGTACCGACGTATTACAGCCGTGAAGTGCCGATGCATAGTCAGCGCGATATGAGCGGTTACCCGGCGTCACCACCAGCTTACGATGTCGCATATGAGAAGGCTCCGGGGGAGACGAGGCATCATAAGTACTAGAGTGATCAACGAGTTATCTGTTGCGTCGCACGGGTCAAGCACTGCCGGCAGATGTTGATCTGGAGCGTCTCGCGTTTCTGATTTATACAGCGAGCGAGCGATTATGACGATGGGATTTGGACATATGTATAGTATAGAGCCAGTAATTGCACAGTAATGAGACCATTTAGTGCCTACCTAGCCATCTGTCCTTTGCGACGTGCTGTGCGAACGTTTCGTCTTATGCGCAGCGCAAGATTCATCACAACAGAGGAACATCTTATGTTGAGGCATGATCGCGGACTTATCAGCTTGCTATTGGGTAGGCCGGAAGTAAATCCTACTAGACATTATCTGGCTGTGTCAGGAGGAAAGGAAGATGTAGTCGTCTCGAAGATACCCGTTTCTATGCGTTGGGATCAATCTTCATAGCAAGAGCTCAGACTGGGAGCGTGAGTGAGATGTCATGAGGCACAACATCGTGCCCAAAGGTTGACATAGCTCTCCTGGAAAAATGTCGAAGAGAATGAGAGGGCTCTGCATAGAGTGGTGAGGTGCTCTACCTAGATAAGTCCGAGATGCAAGAGTAGCAGACATAGTTGTACCCAGTGTCACAAGCTTAACACCAAATCTTGTTTCTAATACTGAAGCATCCTGTTATGGCAGACCCCATCGATGACTAATCTTCCTCTTTGTCGTCACTGCCCAGCCGTAGGTGGTGGCGATGCGCCTCGGGACAAGCGTAGGGCCGGAATGCGTGACTATCTGACACCGATGCTCATTCACGGCCGGACCTGAGGCACAAACCGGACAACTTGTCCATACGAAAGAGGCGTGCGCTAGTATTGTTATCACCGTCCTACCACGCTCAAACACCAGAGCCAAAAGCCACGAAACAGTCACCACTCAAGCATCTCCCCTCTATCATACCACTTCACCACCACCCAGTGCAGAACGCCTCCCACCTCGCTCGCATCGGCCGGTCACACCGAGACACACTCCCCTCCAGACCACCAACAACACAATCCTCTCACTTTCCTGCCGCGAACCCCCTTGGACCCATCTGAACTGCCCCCAACAGACAGACAGCCAGGCAGGCCTCCCCGCCACCATGTCGACGTCCAGCAGCACCGCCGAAGAGACGATCTCGTACCCCTCCATCGCCCTCGTGCTCGCCCTCGGCTTCGTCCTCTACCGCTACTTCTTCGCCTCCTCTACGCCACCGTCCTCACCGACGGCGACGCGCCCCGGCGGCCTCCGCTTCACGCCCGCGCAAGTCGACCAAGTGAGCGCCATGTTCCCGCAGCTGAGCCGCCGCGACATCATGTGGGATCTGCAGCGGAACCGCGGCAGCGTGCAGGCGACGATCGAGCGGGTGCTGGGCGGTGGACGGCTAGATGCTGTGAGTACCATACCTTCCCCCTTCGCCGTGTCTGTATGTGGGACTTGAGAGCGGCACAGCGCTGCGCTGTCTGTTTAATACGATACGATACGGTGTGATACGTTGTGACACCACCGCTAACACACCACGCAACATCTAGGCCCCGCCCTCGTTCCAACCTAACATCCCGCAACCCCAATCGACATCTCCTTCGACATCCACCTCCCCCGTCTCGAACCTCCAATCCCTTCTCAACAGCTCCAAGAAGCCCGAACCAGACCTCATAACACGGTATAACCTGCAGTCGCGCATCGCATCCGACGAGAAGGGGAAACAGCGCGAAGAGGGCGAGACAAATGCTGCTGTTGCTGCTGGGACAGGGACAGGGACAGGGACATGGGGGACGACGAAGGAGAGTAGACAGGAGGTGTTGAGGCAGAGGAGGGATAAGATGATTTTAGATGCGAGGCGGAAGATGATGGAGAGAGATGCTGGGGGGGAACAGAAGCCGGTAGGGTAGAGGTCGAGATGTAGGGATGGGTGGAAGACGTGAGAGGAAGCCAAGAGTGGGAGGTGATATGTAGAAGTAGACTGCGGAAATGCACCTATGTTTGGCCTTGGTCTATAACGGCTATCGAGCGTGTGCTGATTTGTTGGTCCACCTCTGCCTCGTCACAGCATATCCTCATCCTCGTCACAGCATATCCTCATCCTCGTCTTCGTCCTCTTGTCTGGCACGGTTTTCCCTCTCTTCTTCGGCTGCTTCTCGTCTGGCTTGCTCTCTACTCCCACCCACCATCCTCAAGCCACCCATTAACCCCATGATGAAACCTCGGCTCTCACTGACTTCCATGGCGCCCACCCCATCCAGTATCACACCTTCACTGCCGTCATTGATGGCTTGATAGCCCCGCCGCATCTTCGCTTGTCTGACTTCTCGTATATCGCGGAGCAGGTTCGAGATCAGATCTGGATTAGACAGATCGTCCGATGCAGCGTCAAGCAGGAGCTGGCTGAACTCGTACCAATGGTACGGCAAGGCTGTTGGCGGGGCTGTCGCTGTGCAGGAGGAGAGAAATGGTTCAGATGTGTAAAATGGCCTGCCTTCTGCATCGTAAAGTCTTGCTTCGGGTTCGTTGGCTTTCCTATTTCTGCTTGTAGGCTGTCGAGGAAATGTGCCCGTTTCTAGTGGAGGTAAGGACGGTGCGGGAGAGAATTCACCATGGAAATGTGTCGTCTCGAGTTCAAGGATCTCTCGCAGGTTATCCGGATCCAGCCACGGTGGTGGTGTGATGTTTATTCTTCGCTGCCTCTTAAGTAGTAGGGCAAGCCACAGCGGCAAGGTGGTTCGTGATGGGGGTGTCAGTGGGTTTGTAGGACCCTGCCGTGCAACATGCCGTCAGAACAAGAACTCGTCGCGGCTGTCGATTGTAAGGGAGAAGGAGGAAACGAGTGCATCGCACCTACAATGGTATCAACGTACTCCTAGCAGGTCGAGCCGTTCAAGACGCTGACGAGGCACGATGGTCACCAGTTCCATCTCACATAGAAAAGCGACCTCGGACGGCAAGAGCCCTGGGGGATGCGGGAAAGCCATTAGCAGCCGCAGTGAGATCTTGGTATCGATGTAAGAGGACACCTTATTCTTGTGCCTACTTGACCATCTCACTTGACGAGGCAGTTGCGACTCGGGTGGTGGGGTTGACAGCAAACGCGTCTGACTTGGAGGATGGAACGCGTCAGCTTTACAAGGATCTAATTGGTTAATATATACTTCCGTATATGTCGCTTCCCGCCAGCTTTCTGTTTTTCTTGAACGCAAAACTTTCATAACATACGGCACCGACAGAATGTCAGTGTTGAACGCTCAAGTCGTTGAGAACAACCGCCGCCGCAGTCGCCGCCAAAATGTCTTCCAAGGTGCGGCATCGCTGCTCCTGCTTGCCGCCCAGATCGAATGGCTGAGACGTGTTCAAAGTGTCGTCCCTGAGCCTTATCTCGATGAGGTTTTCCACATGCCACAAGCAGACACCTATTGGAAAGGTCATTGGTCACAACGGAACGACAAGATCACCACTCCCCCAGGCCTCTATGTTTGGTCAATCTTTGTCAGCAAGATCTTCTCCGTCGATTCCCACTCGGACACATTGACGCCCTACCAGCTCAGGACCACAAGTACGATCACACTCTATCTTCTCACATTGTCATGTGCAGTCTGGATGATGGTTGGCGGCAAGGCTCCGAGATCTGACGGCAGACTGCCACAACCATTGGCGCTGCATTCCTTCCCCCTCCTTTTCTTCTTCAGTGGGCTTTACTACACCGATGTCTTCTCTGCGTTCACAGTCATGTGTACCTATTGCTTGTGGCAGGCAGGTCTGAAGCGGGCAAGAACATCCAGGGTCATGTTCCAAGTCTTGTACTTTGCGTGCGGGTTCGTTGCTCTTTCAGCCAGGCAGACAAACATATTTTGGGTTGCCATATTTATGGGGGGTCTGCAAGCTATCCGGACGATCAAGCGGACAACAAGAGTACACGATCCTCCGGTCGCAGACGCATATTTCGAAGGTAAGTGCGGAGCAGCCTCCAGCTACATAGTTTATCTGACCAAGAATGTCAGACTTTCCTACCACGACCATTTCCTTGGTCACTTCCGCTTTCGACGCACTGCCAGAGCTCTTGCTTGATCTTTGGCCACATCTGGCCCTCCTTGCTTCCTTTGCGGCTTTCGTCGTCTGGAATGGTGGCGTTGTACTAGGAGACAAACGCAACCATGTCGCCGGCCTTCATCTACCGCAACTGCTGTATTTGTGGCCCTGCTTCATCTTCTTCTCGTGGCCAACAGTGCTACCCCAGCTGGCCAATAGATCTCTCCTCCTGCGACGGACGCCTCGCTTCTGGCTGGTTGGTATGGCCATGGTGTGTATGCTTACGGTCGTACATCTCAACACCGTCGTCCACCCATTCTTGCTTGCGGACAATCGGCATTACACCTTTTACGTATTCAAGATCCTGAGGCTTACACCCTGGTTGTGGTATGCCTCGGTACCTGTCTATGCAATATGTGCCTGGCTGTCAGTCCAAGCCCTTGCGAGTAAGGCTGGCTACAGTGGTGGGCCAGGCGTCAAAGCGAGCAGAGGTCGCCGAATGTCAACGTCGTCGGGAAGAGGCGACTCAGTTCAATTGGAAGCAGACGCGAATCGAATCAGCTTCCTGCTGGTTTGGCTTCTTAGTACGGCCCTGTCGCTGATCACAGCACCACTGGTCGAGCCCAGATATTTCATCGTTCCATGGCTGATGTGGAGGCTGCATGTGCCAGACGCAGAAAATGTCCTGTCCGAGGGCTCTGACAAGGCAGACAATGCAACGAGTGGTTCTGGAAAGCTGCTGAAGTTTGTTGCAGCACAAAGTTATTGGATTGAAATTGCTTGGTATATGGTAATCAACTTCGTCACGTGCCAATTGTTCCTTTACCATGGATTTCACTGGCAGCAGCAGCCGGAAGAAGTGCAAAGGTTCATGTGGTGATTCGTCTGGAAGTCTGTATATGGTGCGATGGTGGTCAAGAACCTGATGGGAAGAGCTTTGGGCTGAGTCTCAGCTACAGGGCTGCGACTGGGTACCTACAGGAAGTATCGCCTCGCAAGGAACTCTCTTTGGTATGCGAAACCTGCATCAAAGAGACCGGTGGACTCTTGCCAAGTCACGGTGTTATGTTCGCCATTTGCGAACTGTCTGCTTGACTCTCCGTCCGGCAGGTTCGAAAGGGCGGCTTCTCTCTCCAAAGGCAGTGCATCAAAGAGAACATTGTGCTCGATCCAACCATATCTGATTGGGTGTACAATGCCTGAGTCGCACGGTTGACGAGAATTGTTCTCCTCACCAATGGTGGAAGCAGGAAAGCCTAATGTTTTGTCATACCTGACAGCAATTCTGACGGTACTCTCACCAAAAGCTTCCTTGTCCACAAACAGATCAACGCTGGCTTCTCCGCTAAGGGCCGACTCGAAGGGCTCTGGTTGGAGAGATAGAAATCGATGATTCCTATCAAAGTCAAACATTGCACACATTCAAACATTTTTGACAAATTGGGTGCGCACTGCGCTCCTGTTCTCAGGACTCCTCTAAGGTGAATTGAATGTGTTTGACTTTACAGCTCTACTCTTAAGCAATGATACGCCATGCTTATGGACCAACGAAGAGAGCTTGCATGCACAGTCAATTTACGGTTGACCATGTCTCCGCGGGCGAACATATTTCCGCATTGCGTGCCAAAGCCCAGTGCGTCCCTTTACTTAGCATACCTAGGTAGGCGTGAACTCATCGGTCGCAACGTCGATGGAGATAATGCAGGGCAGGATAGGGAGGGACTTCATCGATATAGGGCGGAGAACTCTCTGGTAGACTGGCACGACAAGCTTAGAAAAAATCAATCGCCCAGCGCGCGCAGGTTTGTGAGGCAGTCTTTGCGACCGTCGACATACGTTACAGTCGGTCCAAATAAACCATCTGCTCTCATACCTTTCACAAGCTGGGTAGAATAAGAAACATTTGCGCTTCGTCTTTACACATGCTACGCAGGCTCGAGTCAACCCCACAGCATTCACTGTCTCCCCCGCAAGATATGACGCACAGCTTGCCACTGCCCTTGCGGCTAAACCAAGACACCGAAGTCATCGAGTTCTGATTGTAGTCATTGAGGTCAACGAATGACAGCACGCCTGGATGGTCTAACTTGGCAGCCCAGATTTAGGCGCAAGGTGTCTCGGATCTGCTCAGCTTTCGCTTGCTGCGTCTTCAGTATTTTCTGGTCCAACCACCGACGCGCAAGCAGCTATGCCACTTTACGTTCCCATATCATCATTAGCAAGTTTGCGAATTGACGAATCCTAGAAGCAGTTTGCTCAAGTCAGCCGACTAGGTCATAGACCGCCGCAAATGCCTTGGAATGGTGCCTCAATTCGAGCTGCTATTGGTTGTTGACCTACGGAGCCCCTAGCTAGTCCACACCACCATTGTCTATGGACAAATCCGCTAGCACGGCTCAAATGCCTCTAAAAGATGTTATTGGGCAACGGTTCGGGCCACAGCGGACATGATCACTATCACGTTCCCAGTGAATGGGAATGCGCAGTCTTTCCACCCCTGCTCGTCCGGCCTCGAGGCATTTCGAAGCCGCGACTCTTGAACCACATGACATTGATGCTCGTTAGTGGTCCGAGTGCAGGGATCCCCAACGAATCAACTCGTGCGATTAGTGCAAGGGTGGACAGTACTGTCTTGACCTTGACGTTCTGAACATCATGAAGACATGTAGAGCCGGAAAGGCAGTCGCAAACCTTATCATCTGAACGCCACACGCACACTATCGATAGTTGAATTCCTTCGCCCGTTCCGGCTCTGATCGCAACGATGTATGAGCAGGTGGGCAGTCTCAGAACGGGCATGCCCACCAGACCAAGGAACAAGGTCTAGCCCGACTTTCATCCTTTGCGACTCGCAGCCTACAAGATGTCGCGATGGGATGGTAATGCTCTCGTCTCTACGTTGCGTTTATGCTCCATTTGGAGAACCACCTGAGCCATATCGCAAGTGTGGTGAATGCAAGCCCCTTGCATATCCCTTTGCCGAGGCTGCGTCTTTCTGTTCAGGGTCGAAGTACTCACTATCATAGCCACATGAGCTTATGTCGCGCGATGCAGCGGCAACCTGCAGATGCGGAGGCAACGCAAAGTCAACTCGCTGAGAAGGCACTACAATGATGCCAACGTCTCTGTACAACGACTCAACACGGGTGGCCGTGTACAATGGACTGCAGCAGAACCCAGAGTTGCTACGCCGTTGTCTCACGCATCGAAGAGCAAGCCTTCTGTCAGACACTCTGGCTTATGGGCGCGCTCGAACAACAATGTTCGTGCCACCTCTCCTCAAGCATCGAAGAGCCAGGCGGAACCGCAAGCACGAAGAACCTCCCTAGGTTTCGACCCAGCCAAGCATCTCTCAAGACTACCCGCCGGTCTATGTTCGAAGTGCTTCGAAATCGCGCTGTGGCATTTCCAGTCCGACAAGGCCCAGGCTCAGCACCACCGCAACTTTGTGGACCTGGTCAATTCTGCGAGAACATGCGTACTATGCTTGATCTTCGCGAAGCAAGCGCCGGTTCCCCCTCCTACGGCGGACTATACCTATGATGGGACTAAGCAGATCATCCTCTCAGCTACCAACCGGAAGCCAACGCTCGATGTGGACTTACCTGGATTGGCACTTGACAAGCTGGTCGTCCATCTGCCTGTTATCAGAAAAGACAATCAGCAAAGTCTTACACTGCCAGCATATGCACAGCTGATAGCGGAGCAACGTAGCAGTGCTGCGAGGTCCGGAGATGTTGTGCGCCGGCGAACATACGGTGGCACGAAGATTGACTGTGCCATCGACTGGCTATCCGAGTGTGTGATGAACCACAAGGAGTGCCGGAAGTCAACAGACCTAATCGGCAGTCTGATGTACGCTGTTCCTCCTCGACTGCTTGACTTGGGCTCTGGGGATGCAGCCCCCATCAAGCTATTTGAGACCGATCACAATTTCGCCAGTCCCTATGTCGCATTGACATACACCAGAGGGGGTGCGAAGATCTTCAGTACTAATCAAGCCAATTTCGCGGCCAGAGAGGACGTCATCAATATTGAGAAGTTCAACAAAACTTTCAGACAAGCGATTTCCACGACAAGACAGCTGGGCTTTCGCTATTTGTGGATTGACGCGTTCTGTATCATCATGGACGACCCTACAGATCGTACGAAGCATGTGCCACGCATGGGGATCATCTTCCACAACGCGGCCTTGACACTCTCAGCAGCTGTCTCGGCCACAGCGGATGAAGGTCTAATCAGGTTCAAAGGGAAAGCTTTGCCTGAAGCTAAAATACCTTACCGAACCAAGGATGGCATTCCACTTGGACATTTCCATGTCACTAGCTACAAGCCGCGCAGCTTCAATGAAGACATCACCCAAGGCGATCTAAACTCTCGCGCTTGGTGTCTGCAAGCAAGAGCCTTGTCTAGACGTACTCTGCACTTCGGGCACGATCAGTTGTTCTGGGAATGTGATGCCGGCGTCTGGACAGAGGATTCCAGCTTACAATCCCCCCCAGCGTCGCTCAGAGACCCCATGGTCGAATGGCGTGCGGGCCTAGTAAAGTACAAGCGCGCAAGGGAGCCTCGGCCTGAACAGTCCATCACCACTCGCAAGACAACGCGACCCAGCAGTGCCGACGACCTAGCCATGTCCAACATCTACGCTCTATGGTACGGTCTCGTCGCACAGTATACATCGCGAACACTGCCGCGCGAGAACGACAAAAGCAGTGCTATCGCAGGCTTAGCATACGTCTTCGCCTGCCTGATATCACAGAGGCAGATTGTCACCGGTCCCAGCAGGCCAAAAGGCGACACATACATCTGTGGTCTTTGGCAGAACGATCTACCGTTTGGCCTCCTATGGTCGTCCGGGTCTTTCCACAGATGGCGAAACAAGTTCGTCAAATACCCATCCACTCCGCGCGCGCCGAGCTGGAGTTGGCTGAGCGTCGATGGTCCGCTCCAGTGGCCCGACGGGGTCGTCTTCAGCAGTGGCTCCTTCACCGGTCGCTCGTTCATGAAAGTGCTCCAAGTCGGCAGTCACTACGATAGAAGGACAGACCACGAGTTCTCCACACTAAGAGTGCGCGGCAAAATGGCTCTTCTCTCGAATCTCTACGGCTTCAGAGCAGAAGACATCGAGTGGAAACGCGATTTGCGCGACCAGGACGAGCGAAAGCACAGTCGTGATGGCAATGGCAGTGGCCGCACGGACTCAGCAGAGGGTCCAATCAACATCCCCTGCGCCATGTTCGACTCGTCAGAGGTCGCAAGAGTATGGACCATGTTGCACGGCACGACTGCCACAGTCGACCGTCCCTCGACGGGCTCCTCAAGCGCCGACCAAACCCAACCGCAGACTCAGCCCGTTCACAGCAAAACCCACGGCGTCTTCAGTCGCAGCGACCGCAAGTCACACCCTCACTCCAGCCGACACCATCAACCCCAACCCCAACCCTCACCAACAACCACCACATACCCAAAAGCAAGACCAAACTCAAACCCCGACCAACCCCAAAAAGACTTCATCGCCCTCCTCGTCCTCCCCGCCGGCTGCTCCCAGCCCTCCTGCCAAGACCACCGCTTCCACGGCCCGCTCTCTAGCCACACATCAAACCCCACCCCCCAAAACAACTGCGGCCGCGGCCTCGGCTACGCTCTCATCCTCTACCCAAGCTCGATGGGCGACGGCCTCTTCCGTCGAGTCGGCGTCGCGCAGGTGCGGATCGCGGACTTCGCAACGGTCGACAGGAGGCGTGATCGGGAGGTCGAAATCGTGTGATTCTCCTATGTTCCGTTGAGAACGTCCGCGTGTGGTCTCGGAACGGAGGGATAAGTGGTTTTATTCAAGTTCGCGACGGACGACTCCAATCATGTTGGAAGGCATGATCGTCTGCGCTGTGTATACTGCATGTGCGTGCCACTGGTATTGCTATTCACCTGGCGGAATTGAAAGGCTTCGATTTGGCGATTGCCGTTGTCTTGCAGCATAGACACACGCACCTTATATGTACATGCGAATGTACATGCTCGATCAGCCATTTCTAGCAGTCTCAACAATAGTGCTTGAGGCTAGACTAATGCGCTATTCACGGGACAACTTCTCTCACAGACTCGGAATATACTATAGAGACAAAACATGCTTTTGTTCCATGCCGTAATAGTTAGTCCGTGATCAATGCTCTCCGAATTGCCCCATATCTCCGGCGCCATGAATGCCAAAGAAATGAAACCAATCCTCCACGTTCAACGTAGTTGGTACAACTGGTGCATTCCCCGTCGAGCTAGTAGACCACCGATCATTCTCACCTTCATGCATATCCATTCCTGCGCCAACCATACCGTTAAGACCCGGTGGCCAAACACCGCCGTTTTGATCTGGACCGAGCTGAACTCCCTGTGCATTCGACATGGACGGTGACTGATGTTGGCCATTATGAGGCATTGAGAGTCGTGGGTCAACGGCTGCGTGATTCAACGTTGGACTCTCAAAGTTGATGCAGCTAGGGTCGATACTGCCATCGGGGAAGAGTTGATCTGGCTGGAAATTCTCCCAAAGCTGTTGAGAGATTGGAGGGGAGTTGCGCGTTACGAGGAATAGATCTGGTGGCGTGGCAGGAACAGAAAAGCCGTTGAAAGGCGAGTTGGCACGTGTGCCCATTCGGGAGTGGATCCGGGACGGACCTCGTGATCTCGTTGTGGGCAAGAAATGATCATTGGCTTGTGGTATGGGCGGCGAAACATTGTCTCTTGCTTGTTGCTGATTGAGCTCCCGAGATGGAGTTAGTGCTGGCGTTTGCGGCCGTGACCGCTCGTACGAGACTTGTGGGGCTGGAGGGCCGACCGAGAAGCCTAGATCGATGTCGTCGAACTTGCGCTTGTTGGACGCTGGTGCGGGAGGTGGAGGAGGAGGTGCGGCTGGTGCAAGGTTAACATGATGGTTGGCGTTGGTTGCGTGGTTGTTCGCATCATCACGTTTCTTCTGTGTACGCGGCGCTTTGCGGCCAGTAGCCTTCTGCAGCCGTTCTTCGAGCATCTTGTTACCGAGGATTGATTCAAACAACGTGTGTACCATCTTCGCTACCAGCCAGACCTTGCTGACCTCTTTTAGTGCATTCATACACACGTTGATCCTTTCTTGACTTGCTGATACGACCGAGGCGACTGAGGAACGCATCTGGTAGACGTGCATGATGAGGGCAGAGAACAAGCTGTAGACACTGCACGAGTCTGTTAGTACAAGACATCCAAGAGCAGTGCAATGGACCTACATGAAGGCAGGGGTGTATCTGATCTGGTTGTGCTGTAGCAGGTTTTCCACGATCGAGGTGATCATGCCTGCGGCTTGAAAAGCAATAGTCCGCGACGGATATGCCATGTCGATATGGTCGTGGTTTTGGCCGGATGTAGCAGGTGGCATGTGTGCTCGGTGAAGCAAGCAGAGAGTTGTACTGTTGTGGTCAGCAGACGGGTCCAACGCTTACCGAGTTGACTTACTAGTAGTTTGAGTGCAATAAAGCTGACCAGAAGTGATGCCTTGATCGCTCCCAGTAGACCTCTCTTGGACAATTCTGCAGCCAGTCGGCCAACGCCATGTCACTGTGGGTCAGGTCGATGGCATTCGTCCTTCGTGCTTTCGAGGCCACTGAATACTGCTGCGAAAGGACCAGCCCCATAATCTCGCACAGCTTGACGTATTGTAAGAAGAATTGAACATGTATGGGATCTGGGGCATATTCATTGTGTGGATCAGTGTCGTCTTCGACGAAGTCTTCTTCCGAGATCATCTCGACATCTGTATCGTCAGTATTGATGGAGACGGGTCTGCCAAGTGCAACAGCGACCGAACGATCCCTAGTAAAGAGCGTCCACCAGACTCGTTTCCAGAGTCTCTTGTCGGTTCGGCTGAGTTGGGAGGCCTCGACACTGGAATCGATTAGCTGGATCATAAGCAGGAAGCGATTGTTGCACGCACCTTCGATGCATGCCAGAGCCTTGTGCAACGACGATGGCGACTCTGGTCCAATAGAATACGTTTTTTGTGACATCTGGAGGCATAGAAACGTTAGGATAGTCGGAGAGTTGAACTTGTGCCATGTTC
>Ga0066648_10001104_pt1 | contig 15420 bp, 5 predicted proteins | sample CryGeyCG12114_NA_FD_59537 | JGI IMG/M metagenome (GOLD analysis project Ga0066648, IMG submission 59537) | Groundwater microbial communities from aquifer - Crystal Geyser CG19_WC_8/21/14_NA | ecosystem: Environmental > Aquatic > Deep subsurface > Groundwater | place: USA: Utah: Grand County... | reverse complement strand
CTTAAAATCTTGCGCTCGTAAGAGCGTGCCAGTTCAAGTCTGGCTGGGAGCACCACTTCTCATTTCAAAATGCCCTTCGAACTTTTGGTTCGAGGGGTTTTTAGTTTGAATTCCGACTAAATAGTTCCTCTAACATCTCTTCATCAACAAGTCGCCCTATAAAGGCAATTCCCTACGAACGGCCGCTCATCTACATTCCGACACGTTCTTCTTTAGGGTTGAAAGGATCATATGTCTCAATAGGCTTGGACAAATGTGAATTGCATCCGAGATCCGTAGAGCGAGCGATTTCTTTCGCCATAGCACGGGCGCTCAGTGCGAGGGTCGGGTGTTTATAGCCCCCAGCACTAAGTTCTTTGTGACCTGAATTTCGTCTAGGACACGCTTTTAAATATCGATTTGGATAAGGTCGAAGTCCTTATTGAGTACTTGATCCACTGCCTCACGACCGTTATGGGCCACCATAACTTTTGCATCTGCCTTTTCCGGGTAGCGACGCATAAGCAGCTTATTATTAGAATGCCGTCATCCGATCCGCTTTCTGTCGCGCTCGAAAGATTTCTGTTTTGTGGTGAATTAACGTAATGACTTGTTAGAGGCCTTGGCCTTTACAGCGTTGCCCTTTTAGTGCTGGGATGCTCTGTAGGCGGGTTATTTCCAGGCGCAAAAAGGTTCGTGACATCGCGGCCTGATGCAATATCATCCGTCCAAGCTTCGCTATATAGCTTTTAGCTCAACCACTCTCAAACATTACCCCTATTTTAAAATTTCCTCTCGTAAACAGAGCCAAGAGAACTTACCCATTACCAGATCTTTTTCTGGAGAACGATGCGCGTAAACGCAAATTAAGGAACCCACTAATAAATGAGAAAACTTTTGGGAAAGCAAAAAAAATCAAATTGCTCCAATAAGGATCGGATGTTGGTAATCCCTCGCGTTCATAAACCGGCAGCAGCACGAGTCTGATAAGGGCACAATCTTTTAAAAGGCTACATATAACGTCGCTATCTCTGTTAAAATCACCGTCATAGTCTCAATCGAGTTAGCAGAGTGAAGGGATACATTCGTGAATCGCTACTTGCTTCTTAGCTGCATACTGCTTTCCGCTCTTCAATCTTGTAAGAAAAAATCCCCCGAGCAATCGACCATTCGAGCCGACGATCAGATCTCTCCAATTAACGACTACACACCAAAGGCATCTGCAAATGAAGGATGTTTGGAAGATTAGTCTGCTTGTCTTCGCTCTACTTCAAGGAACGCGAGCGTACGGCAGGGAGGAACACGTTTTATTTCTGCTGAGGTCCGGGCCTTGTCTAGGTTCCGCTCTGGGCGTACGCGATCCGGCCCTTACTTCCGTGTTCAGGCTCTACACAGCAAAACATGTCATTGAAAATTGTGAAAAATACGGACCGATCCGCGTTGAGTATCTTATTGAATCGGGCATGCTCCAACTGATCGCTACTCTGCCCATGCTTTTGCCCGATTTCGAACTCCCGGTGCACGTCGACGGCCCACTGCGATTCAAGCCCAATCCAATCCTAGTGAAAGAGCCGTCTTGTGTAGCTTTTTCGAAGCGCATTGGAAATCGCGACTCTCGTTTAACCTATGCTACCCATATGCAAACGGAAATCGCACATGTAGCGAAAAACGTTAAATCAATAGAAAACCAGTCGACCCAAGATCGAATTTGGAACAATTGGCTTAAACTACATGGAATCGGAGAAGGTATACGCATGCGCTCGACCTTTTCTCCCTATGGGATATCCCCCTCCTCGCTAACGAGAACTGAAAGTTCGAATGAGCACGTGGTTTGGGTTGAGGGTGACCTCTTTAAGGTCACAACTTCAGCACAAATTGAGTCCGACTCAACCGTATCATGCGATCTGTCCCAAGGGTCAAGTGGAGGAGCGGTTTACGGTGCTGGTGGTAAATTAGTCGGACTTATAGAGGGTGCGAGCGACATATTTGGAGCAGCGTTTAATGATAAAGGACCTGTTGGGCAGCTAACATTTAACCCTATCACGGAGTGGAAGTTACGTTGAAAATCCTTATGCCTATAGCATTAGTATTGTTTAGCTGTAAGTCAGTGTCGAGAACATCGAAACTTAAGGACGAGATTTCAGCCCGGTCTACCTCGGGCTCTGAGGTCGTCGTGGAAGCAGCAATTGCGGATAAATCTTCGATGAGTTCCTATCTGCAAGAGGCCAAATCAAGTTTCGACGCCAGAGATTATCCGTCCACGGCTAACGCCCTAGCATTTTTTATTTTTCACGCGCCTGACGGAGCGTCCTCATCAGACATAACAAAACTTTGCGAACAGGGTGCTAAAGCATCGAGCGCCGATATCATCAATCGTTGCTACCAAATAGGCTTTCTTTATGGAACGGCAATGACGGAAGCGTTTTCGGCAAGCCTCGATTCCTCCAGAGCTTTCGCCCTTAAAAATCCGAAGGTGTGGCACGATACAAAAGCTACGATGGAGCAGTATCAAGTCGCTGAACCCGATAGCTACATAGGTAATTTGGCGCGCTCATTACTCCTTCTCAATACACGTTCAGCTGATGAAAATTACTCGAGTTTCATCATTGACCAGTTCTATAAAAATAAAAAGAACTTCGAAGTTAACCCTTATTCAAGCTCGTGGCTCCTAGGACTGGCGGCGTTTGGAGCCTACCAAAACCTAAAGAGTTATCCGCGCAACCAGCCGATAAAGCTTGGAAAGGAAGTTTTTGGAGGACTTTGGTCTTTGGAAGCCAGAGTAAGTCCCGAGACCGCCCGATCTCTCGGTAACGCTAGGCACATGTATACAAAATATGATCCTTCCCTTAAGGATATAAGTAAACGTTTTTACACCGAGTCTCTCGTTCCTGAACACTCCGAGATGTGGGGTCCCGGACGTACCTATACCGATTTCTCAAAGTCCCTTATTAGTGTGGAGTCCCTCGAACATTCAGCGGAAGAATGGTCTAAATTCCTAAAACGGGCTGATTCGGCAAACAAATCGTGGTTAATCTTTCTAGTGGCAACTCACCCACAGGTCAGCGATCCTTTTATTAATCAGTCAGGCCTATCTTCAGAACAGATCACAGCCCTTCGGTCTTTTGATCCCTTAGAGGACACTTGGAAAGCCGCAAACTTTAAACGTCTGAGAATTGCAAGCGCAAGCTTTTCCAGCGACTTTCATAGCGCCTTTGGAACCTACTTCGGTTGCAACAAGGACCCCTATATTCGCTGTGCAGCTCTCGAATATATTTATAAGCCTCAGCAAACTCTTTTATATAGAAATATCGCCTCAAATGGTGGAGCCAAGACCAAGAAATGTTTTCAGGGCTCTCAGAATCACAGTGTAGTCTTCGAAAGCTACTCCCCTCAAGACGCGCAGGCGTATGGAAACTGCTATCACTTTTTAATCCTTGATTCTCTTGTCGATGCGTCTTGGACAGGGGCTCTCGTCTCCGAAGGTAAGACTACGCCTCAAAATTCAAGTGCGCTCAAGCTAGTCAATGAATTTGTTATCGGTCCGCCGTACACAATGTTCAAGTCGTTCGATCTTGATCATGCTGCGCTTATTCCCCTCCCCGCAAAGCGAGACTCTGACCCAAGCCCTGTGACTGTTCCCTCTCGTTACCTATGCGCTCGCTATATCGCAGACGAAGGATCATGGCACGACGACAGCTTTTTTGTCGACAATGAGGATTTAAAAGGAGCCATTAAAACGCTTTATTTTTACAACCGAATGTCGGCTGCCTTGGCGAATCCAAGCGACACACGCCTCGCTAATTTAGCGAATTACACTGTGAGCGGCCGATGGGCTGAAAGCAGGAAAAATAAATCGCTTTGCTCGAGAGCCCTCATTGAAATGTCTGTTCAGGACGAAATTATCAAGCGGGTTGAATTGCTATTGAGTGAGTACGAAACAACATCGACATATTGAGGTTCCAATGCGATACATTTTTCTTCCGATATTATCCTTATCCTCCTTTATTGTCGTGTCCGGATGCAAAACGATTCAAAAGAAGCCGCAGAGCTCTAAATTGAAATACGAAGCGACAGCCGTTCCCCAGTCTGAGGAGGAGCTTCTATCTCTCTACGCAAAGTCGTCGAAATTTGTCGAAATGATGAATCCCATCATTTCCAAGGCTGACCTGAGTCTCCAACAAGCTAGCGATCTACTTATAAGCGCCGCGACGAAAGATAGTGACAAAAGGTCGAGCAACCAGTATTGCTTCAGCAGCAACAATAAGTGCCTTGATCTTGATGGGCTTCCGACTGATGTCAGCAAGAATGTCAAGCGAGCCCTTGTCAACCTCTCCTACATAACGAGTCTTTTCGAAATTCCTATTGTGAATCCGAATATGACAGCAGTTCAAAAGTCAATCTATACGTCTATGGTGAAAAGCGAGAAAGATCTCCTGCCGGGAAGTTTTGATATATTCACTAAATATACCGATCTTAAACCCTCCGGCGAAAAAATCTCATTAGGTCAAAACCATGAGGAAAAGCTTGTGGTTCAGTGGTGGGATGCCACGATTCAGAACAAGTGCGCCGGTACAATGACCGAAAGTTTACAGGTGCTTTGCAGGGAGACGGTAGTCGGCCTGGCTCTGATTGAAAAAGGCGACGTTTTTCTAACAAAATTCATCAACACGTCTGCCACGGGAGGGTCGGACCAGACGTCTTTAGACAAGTACATAAAGTTCAATCTCATGGGTCACGAAAAGCTTGGGCAGTTGAAAAAGATCTATGACTTCGCCGCCCTCAGGATCTCTTCGGTAAACGAAGGAATTCTATCGCCCAACCTTGTTCAAAACATACCGAGCCTAGCCGTTGTTGCCGAGCCTGCACAGATCTTTGAACGCGTTCAAGACTATATCCATCTGTTGAGCGGAGATGGAAGCTCCCCCGGAGTTTTCGACAACTATAAGTCCAGTCTCAGTCGCTTGGCTGAGATTGAGAGACTGGATATCGATAATCAGACTGAGATATCTCGGGTGCTCGACAAAATGAATACTGATATCACAGCGGCTTCCATATCTAGGCTTCGTTACGATGTGCTGCTGGGTCGCCCGAAAAATGGCAATCTGGCGTCTAAAGATGGAACTGGAGAACTCGATATCTTACTCGAGCGTCTGCGGCTCCAGCAGCAGCATATTTCGGATAGTAGCAAACGCTTTGTATCAGACTTCACTGGGGTCTTTGGGGCCTACACATCCGATCTTCATCGAAATGGACAAGAGCCAACACGTTTGGAGTTGAAGCCCGGCACGGGTGCCTATCCTAGTTACACGATACCTCCAAATACCGGTGCGATTTCTGTCAACGTACATGGCAGCCCCAAAGTTGTCGCTAATGGAATATATGCAGAAGGAAAGCTACCGAAACCCCAACAGTTTAGCTGGCTCTCAAGTGCGACGAAATCAGTATCTAATTCAGGTTCCAAGGCCTGGGACAAGGCCCAAGGAAATGCGAAGGCACTTGGCGGTAAGATTTCCGATGCGTGGAAGGATAACAAAGACGGGATTTTATCGACTATTACGGGGGGTGCGTTTGGTACAAACGGTATGAATCCTTTCGGTGGGTTGGGAAAAGCGCCAGGAGCGGGAGGAATCATGGATCTTGCTGCTCAAATGGCAGGAAGTATCCTCCAGCCTCTTGCTAATATTGGATTCTCGGCGCTGGATGGCGCACTACCCAAAGGCAATTTCTCGCCTACGGCCCTACTGAACCAGTTGAAAGGCGAAAACATTGCTTATCCTCCCCTAGACACTCATGTCTATGGTCAACTTACCACCCTTGACGGTTACATCATTTCTGAATCTGTAGGAAAGGGCTTTTCCATTGGCAACAGCAAAAGCTACTCGCGCTCTATCGGAATTTCGGGCGGAATTAGCCTCACCCCTGTCGGGGTTGGTGCTACAGCAGGCGGAAATGTGGGCACAAGTGTCTCAGATAGTATCTCCGGCGGAGTGAGTACGAATGCGGGTCAGACTCTTCAGATTGGGTTCTACGGACCTTCCCAAGTCTCGAATCTAAGAGTAGGACAACTCGTCGCCGAGTTTACATGCGAGGGAAACAAAACCCGCTACGCTCCGGTGGGAGTATCGAACATAATTATGTTGGACATAAGTTTACGAAAGTGTTCGAGCGTACGCTTCTTCATCAACGACGCGCTCCAGGAAGCCACACGGGCCGAATGCCAGCAGAACGGAACCGCAGTTAAGTGTGGCCGGGGTGATATCGTGGCTCTAGAAGTCGAGAGCTTTGTCGACACTCGCGATGTATTCTCGAAAGCCATGGCTATCATAGATTCACCCGACTTTCGAAAGGTCATTGAGACGTCGGCGGTTAGCACAGATCCAGTGGGCAGCGCTTGGCGAATCTTCCAAAGCCAGGCTAATGCAACTGGCCTTACACCAGCTGCACCGTTTCAACCCATAATTGAACAACTCGTTGTATCGGCAAGAGATCAGCTTGCTTTGAAGCAAACAGCACTTGAGATCAGAAAGCTCGAGTCCGAAGCAGAATCGATCACCTTGAATGTAGATCAGATGAAGCGAAGCGTTGAGATCGCAAATACCTTCATAGGCAAAGCCGACAAGAAGGCTGAGCTGATCGAAACAATTCGATCCATCGCAAGCAACCAAGTACATTCTGAACTGATCCTCTCGCGTTTCTATATAGGACGCTTGAAATATTGGCTTGATCTCTACAGAATTTCATCGACCTACCATGATCCGGGACGGGAAGTCGATTCGCTGCTTCTCACGGCGTATCGCTACTTGGACGACTTGAGCAACACTGAGCTGGAGAAGACCCTTAAAGCTACTCAAAGTAGCGTGCTTAATATCTTCGAAAACAATCAGCGCGACGTGAATTTTGTTGACCGTTCCTTTAAACAGGAACTCTTGGTCCATTGCCTCGTGGATTTTGCGGAAATCGGACTTAAAGGGCCAGCACTTTTTACAGAAGCAAAGTCACCTACTAACAGCATGGGAACAACGGAGCCTGCGTTCGGTCTCGCCCGCTCTATCTTCTACCATCCTCTGAATAAGGCAGAGACCAGAACCATCGACTCTCCTGATAACAATATTGCCAAAAGCATCATGACCTACTCCTCAAATTCAGCACTTGATGAAATGAGCGGTTACTACGAAGTCGTACTCCGCCTCGATGCTCAAAATTTCTCGTCTAGTTACGATGTCACAATGGAGGACGGCAAGGCTTCTCCGATTGAAGGAGGGCCCTTGAAACCAAAGCTTCGGTGCGGCGGTGCGCCCGTGAACGGAACCATGAAGGTAATAGGATTGGCTGCAAGCTACCTGACCTCCAAGATTGATGACTCGTACGTTAAGCCTCCACAACAGAACATTCACGTATCACGCGACCCTATCATGACCGGCTATCTGGAAGATGATCTACGTCAAAAGACAAAGGATCTGTTCTTCTTCTTAGATTCAACAACACTTCCCGACTTTTACCAAAAAACATGGAAAAGCTATCCTACACAATCAGTTAATTTGATTCAAAATGTACGACTTCGTACCGCACCTTGCATGGCTGCCGACAATACCCAGACGTTCAGCGACATCAACTGCATGAAAACTATGCTACCGGGAAGTTTGAGCGGAGATGGCCTGAAACCGACGACAGCTGTGAAGAATACTTATTACAACACCTATATCGGTGGAACATGGCGAGTATATCTCCCCGATGCACCTCAGTGGCAGCCATTTCTTTCGAATCTGAATAAGATGCAATTGCACTTTTTCCTTCGTAAAGAGGAGTCAAAGCTGTGAAAAGACTCACCCTTTGCGTCTTCTTGTTCGCCTCTCACGTAAACGCGCAAGACGTCTTTTCCTTTAAAGAAGACCCGACAGCGGGAATGAGTTCGACAAAGTTGACTCTTCCGCCTAAAAAAGGTTCAGCCCTATCACTGAATAGCTCCTCGGACGTGCAAGGCAACAGAGGCGACGCTACTTATAGCTATGCGTTTGTCCTGCCCGCGTGGAGGGGACTCCTTTCGGGGTTAACTCTTTCCTACAATTCACAAAATGGCTTTGGGGTTGCGGGTCAGGGATTTGACCTTAGTAATCCCTTCATTGAAAGAACCCAGAGCTTTGGCGTTCCCGAAGTAAGCACCCCTTTTCGTGCGAGTGATGATGGTGATTTGATCCCGCTGGGCAAAGAAAATTTTCGATCGCGCATCGAGAAGAGCTTCAAGAACTATCTTTACCGAGACTCGGTCTGGACGGTATTTGATGGCCGAGGGAGAGTTTACCGCTACGGCTTAGATGCGAATTCGCAGGAATCCGAAGGCGGCCTGACAAGTCGATGGTGGTTGACCGAAATCGAAGATCCTGGCGGCTACAAGGTCCGCTTCGTCTATACGAAAAACGGAACAGCCACAAGTTACCTCTCACGAGTCCTTTTTATTGATGGACTTCGAACCCGGTCCCCATCCGTGACATTTGCCGCTCAGATCGACTATCTTTCTTTGCGCCCCGAACAACAATGGACTAGCTTTAGAAGCGGCGTCCGGCGCCGGATCGATCAGGTCGTCGCAGGCGTAAGCTCTTTCTGGATTGGGGGTGAGCTAAACGAAATAAATGCGTCCAGTGTCGACCTTGGGCAGAGGTTCCCTTCGACACGTATTTCGCGCATGACACTGTCGTATATTGAGGCCGGTCCCCTCTTGCGGCCGCAGATTAGTAGAATCGAGCAGTGGGGAAAAACGGATGACATAAAAGACAAAATGCCAATGGAAAAGCTCCGGTATAGCCCGATCTGCCCTGGTTCTCCCGAATGCGGTAAAAATATCTCAGTTAAGTATAAGGCCAGTACTGATATTTCTTTCATCCCTTCAGAATTCAAGTGGATCGATGCCAACAGCGATGGAGTTCCTGATCTCGTTGGACGCAGTGATGATGGGAAATGGAAAATCTTCGTTAATCAAACGATAGCGAGCCAAGACGACAAGTTAGAATTTGAGGCCGGCAAGCCATTGAATTTTCCGCTGAATAGCTTCCTCAGCCCGGTTGCGGCGACCCTTGACGTCAACGGAGATCGTCGACTCGACCTTTTGATAAGCGACGATTTAGATGGCAAAGTGAGTTCCTGGACAAGCAACGATGAAAGCTACTGGAATTTACAATCCGATGTTACGGGAATCAGGGGCAATATAGGCGACAGTCAAACATCCGCATGGGCCGACATCAACGCAGACGGCCGCGTCGACTTTCTTCACTACGAAGAGGGAGACGCTGGCAATAGCACAATTGAGGTTACTTATAACGAGAGTGATAATTCGGGATTTAGGTTTGGAAAAGCGGTACCACTCTCGCTTCCAAAAATTTTTAAACTTCATCCTGACAAGATTTTCTGGGCTGACCTCAACGGAGATCAGCTGCCCGATATCGTACGCTACGAAGGCGATGGGGAAACAGAGATTGACCAACTTGCCGTAAACCTAAATAAGGGTCACGGTCATTTTGACGTCACAGAATATCGAACTATTGAAAAGTTCAAAGATCTAAAGATGCCCAGGATCGCTGATATTAATGGGGACGGCATTGCAGATCTAGTGGTTGGGGATGCTAATTCGAACATTATTATCTACCTCGCGAACGGATCAAAAACCTATATGCGCTATGACCCATTAATAGACGCGTCTACTCTCCCCTCAGCCGCAAGTTTCGACGTCGGCGATATCAATGCCAATGGCTCGAACGATATGCTGATAGGCACGGTAGGAGGCACCATCTATGCCCACGACCCCTACTTCGGAATGCAGACAAAGCATCCTTTCCTCCTTACTGAAGTATCGACAGAACTTGGTGGCAGGACCCAGTATACTTATGCAGCGGCATCGCGCGGCAAAGCCTCGAGCGTCCGTAATTACCCGGTGACTCAACCTGTTGTCACTTCTATCGAGAAGTCTGCTCCAAGTTACGATGTCAATGGTCAATATAGGTTATTACCCAACTCAAAATCGCTTTATTCCTTTGATAACGGGGCTTACGATATTGTCCGTAATGAATTTGTCGGCTTCAAAACAGTTCGCCAACGCAATTACCACCGACTTAATGGTGAATACGGTGAGGATGTCCGTTACGAATATTATACGAATGAAGAAAACTACTATTTAAAAGGCCTTCTGAAATCGAAGGATGTCCTCCTTCTTTCAAACGGCGAAAAAGTAAAATCTGACAACTATACATACGTAAGCCGCAATATCTTTGATGGGACCGGGATAAGGGCCATTACCCTGAAAAGCGAATCCTCACGGGATTTTGAGCGAGACAGGTTCTTGGAGAAAAGCAGCGTGTACTGCACTAAAATGGACCCGACATACCAGGTCCCCTTGGAAAAGACTTCGACCGAATTTCATAACGGAAAAGTCATACGTTCCGTTAAAACCAAATTTCATGCGGCCACCAAAAATTGGCTGATCGGTCACGTCACGGAGCAACGCCTCTTTGGCCCACAGTCGGGGGACACTGAAGCGATGCTAATTGGAAAGCAATTCAAATACAACCAGGAGCTTTGCAAGCTCGAGACGGTCGAAGACCTAAGAGACGATGGAACCTTCAAACAAGTAGTTCATTTTGAATTTGATATATTTGGCAATCCTGCCACTGTAACCGATGCTATTGGTAACATCTCTAAAGCCGAATTTCGGGACCCCGGCGCTTTTCTACCTACTTCGGTCAGCAAGCAGATCGAGGGTGATGCGTTTCAAATCTTATCCGCAGAGTATGACTACACAGCGGGCGGAAGGTTATCCGCCTTTATCGACGAAAACTTGACGCGAACTGAGATTCACTACGACGGCTTGGGTCGCGTCCAATCATGGCGAACTCCCAACACCAAAGACCAGGAGACACTTCGCTTCGAATACGTCTGGGGAACCGCCGAAACCCCCAGCCTGATCAAGACTTTTTCGAAAGGAATCAACAGAGAGACTCTGCAGCTTCTGGACGGGAATTTAAAGGAAATTGGAAACGCGGTCCCGACTCGGACCGGCTATAGACTCGATGGTTTTGTAAGTTTTGACTTGAACAGCCAAGCCAAGTCATCTGCGGAGCGCATTGTTCTATCCTCGACGAATATAAGTAAGCTCTCGATTCATCCCTCAAGCATAAGCACCACTACTTATGATGAGCGCGGCCGACAGTTGAGCAAGGATAGCCCCGCCTTCAAAGACAAACGTGCCGAATCAAAAAATGTCTATTCGATTGAAGGTGAAGTTCGGCGGACAACGAGTTCTAATGGAGAAGGAAATGTAAAGTACACCGACACGGATGCCGAAGGGCGAGTGATTAAAACCTCGCTAGGAATAAAAGAGCCTGTTGTCCTCTCATTTCTCTACGATGCAGCGAATCGCATCATCAATCTTATGAGCTCCAATGAGGGCGCGAGAACATATAGCTGGAGTCGCAACTCCAAAATAAAGGCGCTTCGCGACCCTAACACAGGCTCCACTCAATACGAATACGATGACCTCGATAGGTTAGTTGGACGCTATGCTGAAGGCATCGACGGTAAATCTGAAGCCAAGTTCTTTAAGTACGATGGGCTTGGCCGGCTTCTTGAAGAAAGAATATCTCGGAGTGGGAAAGTATCGTCTAAAGATGGATTTGAGAGTGCACAGAAAAATTTCGTATACACCTACGATTTGCCAGCGCTGGAAGGTATGCAGCAGAATAATCTCAAAGGGCGCGTTAGCTCCATGCGTGTCTTTCCAGGTGCAACCTATTACTATTCGTATGACGACAATGGGAACAAGACAGCAGAAAACCTTTACCTCTACGATAAAGTTTTCACAAACACGTTCGGATACGATGCATTGGATCGCCTCACATTTATAACTTATCCAGATAAGATCCGTTATCAGCTAAGTTACGATCCCGATAACGGTCTTCAAACAAGTTTGGATGAAATAATTAAAGGTACTACCTATGGCGACCTGAATGATGTGACTGCACTACAAGGCACCAATTATCGCGAACAGTTCGAATATGATGAAGTCTCAGGCCTATTAGTCTCTCAGAACTTCGTGGCTGGCGAGATTCACTCCTCAAAATCGTACAAGTCCTATGACATGGCCAATCGTCTAACGGGGTTGGAATCATCGGGTCTTGATTTTGACACAAAATCCCGCTCGCTGACTTACGATGACAGGGGTTTTCTAAGTCAGGCTAAAATCAAACTCTCATCCAATTTGAAGCCAGAATCGAACGTCTCGTTTGATCAGAACTATGCTTACGATAGTAACGGCAACGTTTTAAAATCAGACTTGACCGAACTTCTCTACAGCTCGTCTTCAGCTGGATACAGTATCACTTCGAAGGTTAATCAATCCGATCAATGGCAGTTCGATGGGTTGGGTCGCCTGACATCAGCTCCCGGGCTCTCAAAGGTCAAGTGGTCTAGTGCCGACCGGCTTGCGTGCCTCGTCACTTCGGACGGAAGCCGAGCGCTATATGAATTCCTTGCCGATGGCACACGTTTTACGGAAGTTACGAAGGTTGGAGGATCCAAGCGATCGAGAGTGTTTATTAATAAGTATGTTGAGTATGATCTCGAAGCAGGAAAATATAAAAAGTACTTCTACTTTGGCGACCGAAGAATTGCGGTTGAAATAGATGGCAAAGTTCGCTACCTGCTCAATGACCAAGTCCAGAGCCCTGAAGCTGAAATAGAAGGCACAGACCTGAAGGCTGCTAAGAATTTTCTACCTTATGGTCTTGCCGTGGCCAAAACCGGCACTCCGGCCAACAGTTTCGGTTTTGCGGGCAGCCTCAGCACCGATACCTTTCCTCTCGAACAGATGGGGACTCGTTTTTACGACAGCCGAATAGGTCGTTTCGTTAGTGCGGATATGTATTATCTGGAGAGACCTTGGGAATGTGGCTCCAGTCCTGTCGAGTGCAACGTTTACAGCTACGCGCGTAACAATCCGATCCTTTTCTCTGACCCAAAGGGTGAATATGTCGACGATGCGGGGGGCATTCATATCGGGCCCGTAAGTCCATATATCAACGTGAACGGAGGAACTGGCAACCAGTATCAAGACATGACAGCTTTTAACCTTGGTCTACCAGGGCGACAGTATTCAACCTATGAAGGTCAGAACACCTTTCTCAACAGGCTTGCGACTGATCTTCCCTTCGACCTACTTCTGGGGGGGATTGGGACAGCAATTACGGGCCTAGGCCGATCACTCTCCAAGTCCGGAGCGACGGAGCTGGTGCACCTTACAGATTCCGTATCAGCGGGACTTATTCGTGATTCTGGCAAGTTGATTGGCAACAGTTACGCCGGACCGGCTTCCAATGCCACGCAGTCGACTCTGGTTAAAGTCCTGCGAACGGGGATATCTCCCAACAAAACAACGGAGGCAATTACTATCAGTGGGGAAGCTACCAAAGCATTTTCGAAGGTTGTTCCCACAGGACCCTTAACGGGTTTGCAGAGAATGCTTGGTCATCAGTATACTGCCAAAGGGACCCTTGACCTCACAACAGGGGCATTCACCCGGACTGGGGTAAACTGGAATCAGGTTGGCTTTCATAGTGCTGATTTTGCAATCGGAGTCGGGGCAGGGGTCGCTGCGGCCAACAGAACAGATAAATAGAGAGATATCAATATTGAAAATCTTTAGAAATCCAGTGTCATACATCATGCTCTATTACTTCATTCTCATTCTGATGCTCGCATCCGGGCTTCTCTATAAGAATTTGAACGGTAGCGATTCAGCAAAAGAGTTAGCCAGCACGATAAGCAACATTTTTCTCATCGGCATATTTGTCCCGATAGCATTGATATTTCTTATTCTTTTGTTAGATAAGATATGGCAAAAAATTCGCAATAAAAAGTAGTGCAATGAAAAAGGGGAAATGATTTAAAGATCATTTCCCTCTTTCATATCCGTTATTGATTTGAAACTATTCACACTTCACAAGTGTCGGAAAAGGGATTCGGATCTGTGATATAGTGAGACCTTCCAAAACGATTGGATCTTTTGTCACGGCGCCAACATAAAGAGTAAGGTCTAAGAGTTCCGAACGACTCGAGCAGGATGTTTTCAGTCCAAGCTTACTTTCATTAAATACAGGAAGATCAGGCAAGGGTTTGTTATTGTCACAGTAAGATTTGTTCGATCCACTAACGGCATCCTTAACAAATATCGCATCACAGTTGAGACTGTAGGCCTTATTAGAATCATTGCCGGAAAGATATAATCCAAGCAAGTTGATTTGGGCTGCAGTAGTGTCGGCCTGCATATCAGCTGCGTAACCAATTTTTGCGTAGGTCATGCCTTCGGGCTTTGTCATACGCATCCCTAGTCGACAATACTTCCTTTCCGTTAGACTGAGGAGACCCGAAATCGGCTTTTTCAAGCTGATAATCAGATTATTGTCGACGACCATAAAACTTGGTTTCTGACCGAAACAATCACTTCCATCATATTCGATACTAGCGGTGGTCAGGCTACGGGCGGCTGGAAGCACCGGCGTCACTTCCACATCGGACTCCTCGCCCGAAGGAATTGTCCTCGCTATGGGCTCCCCTTGACCCAACCGACAAACTTCAATACTTAGACTCACGCGGGCCTTATCTATTTTACGTGGGAGTTTCGGGTCACACGATTCGTAGACCTTCTTTCCAGCCTTGTCATATACTTCGAGATTCACTGCATACAGACCGAACCCCAGCCTGATCCTAAGGTCAGTCCCCTTAGCGACAGTGTCGACCTCAATCGCGTCAGCCCTCGAAAAAGTCGCCTTCGCATCGAACGCGGCAAGAGAACTTGGAAGTTTAATTGTTACGCTCGAAAGTTTCGAACCATATTCGGGTATGCTAACTGTACGACAGGCCGTAAAAAAGCATACGGATAGAAAAAATAACTTAATTCGCATGATAAACCCTATCTGGCCTTAGTGAATTCAGGAGGCACGCCTTTCGGAACGTTGCTGTTATTTCCCCAACATTCGACAGCGTTGTTCTTCAGGAGGGCACAAGCATAGCCACTCGAACTTATAACAATATCTCTCACGTCACGCTCCTGAACAGTTGGAACGATGTCGTAAGGCTCAGTGTAGTATTGACTTCCCCAACACTTCAGCTGGTCCTGTTCGCCGGTGGCACAGAAATTGGATCCACCACGACTTTTAAAGATATTTTTAACCTGGTTCATTGCAGGCCCGGTTTGATATGGTATGGTCGCACCACCCCAGCATCGAAGACCCCCTTCTTCGCTAACGATGCACGTTTCGTGGAAACCAGCAACCACCATACGAACTTTTTTAACGTCTTCGGGCACGTTCTGTTGACCAAAAGAATTGTTACCCCAGCAACCAATAGTCCGATCTGATTTAATTGCACATGCATGCCCGTAGCCGACACTTACTGCGATTG
>Ga0066648_10001101_pt1 | contig 15481 bp, 10 predicted proteins | sample CryGeyCG12114_NA_FD_59537 | JGI IMG/M metagenome (GOLD analysis project Ga0066648, IMG submission 59537) | Groundwater microbial communities from aquifer - Crystal Geyser CG19_WC_8/21/14_NA | ecosystem: Environmental > Aquatic > Deep subsurface > Groundwater | place: USA: Utah: Grand County... | reverse complement strand
GTGAAAGCCGGAGTGGAAAAGATTGATCCTGCCGATGTTGGCAAGCCAGAAGACATTGCCTCTGCCGTGGCCTATCTTGCTTCCTCTGATGCTGCTTTTATACAAGGGGCCATGTTGACGGTGGATGGTGGCCGCTTGGACCGGTTGTAGGACTGGCTTGTATCACGAATAAAGTAAACACCTGTAATAATAAGTTGGTACCAATATAAAGATTTTTAGCCGCTACCATTAAGATTCAATAGAAACGATCATGGATGGAATAACAGCCTCGGGTTTAATAGCCGCATTTTGCACAACCGCATCTTTTGTGCCACAGGCCGTAAAAACAATCAAGACAAAAGATACCTCGTCCATATCGTTGTTGATGTATCTGATGTTTACGTTTGGTACGCTGATGTGGCTCATTTACGGATTGCTGAGTCATAACATTCCTGTTACTCTGGCAAATGCAGTTACCCTTTTGTTGGCTTCCATTATACTTTATTTTAAAATCACGCATTATAATAGCACGACTGTTACGAGAAAATAGTAAGATGAGAGAGCACGGTTTACAAATGCAAAAGCCCCGCTATGACTAACGGGGCATAACCAAAACTAACTGCTTAAAAGAAAAATATAATTACACATGGCCCGGTTTAGACACGAAAGAGGAAAGCCTCATTGATATACGAACTTTGGAGCAATACAAAATCCATTTACCATAACTGGTATATGGTTGCCCTCGCAGACGTACTCGGTAGACAGAAGGACATTCTTTTTAGCTGTTTAAGGCCCATTTATAGGCAGGTTCGTACAATATACTATTGTACAGACTATTGAGAAAAGGTGGGGAGGAAGTTAGTGTCACAATCGATGGCACAATTTTATCTCCTATCAGCGCTATAAGTATGAAAATCCGGATCTCAGATCAGAAACATACTGGCAGGGCGATATAAGTGTTGATGTAAATGCGGCGCAATTGTAATTTTACAGTCAGCGCTTTTACAACAAGCTGGTTGGTGCCGCCGGTGGCATTCCGTTAGTTGAATCGGAAGATAGTTGGATTCCGGCCTTTCATTTTGGGTAGCACCATGCAAGGCTTTCCAGCGCCGAAGCGCAACCAGACATTCACCCTTATCCTCTCGACTGGATGCGCTGGAAAATACATTCTCTTTTGTATGTTGCCGTTTTTTCAGAAGCAATTGAAGCAACGCAGTATATCCATTCTATATCGAGCAGTCAATGCATCAGCAAACTACAGGCTGATCTTTTGCTAAAAGGAAAAGCCGTGTGCAACCTGATTCTTAACTAAACGCGGAGCAGATCGACCAAGTCAAGCCATTTACTGCTTTCAAAACCGAAATGGCGGCACCAAGTACTACGCGGCTGAATTCAGGCATTAGCACGGGCATTATAAATCATGGCAAAAAACTGTTTACTCTATATTTTTTAGCAGCAACCTGAGCGAAGTCGCCTATGAAAGCCATTTAAGCCAGCTAAAAAAACACAGCTGTCACTGAAATTGCGGACGGCAGGAGTGTTCAATACAGGACGGAAGTTTGTTATTAAACAAAACAGTTCACTTTCCTTTACAATGAAATAGGGCACATAGCCGAAAGACTTCTTAGTTTATTAAAAAGTAACGCCAGCTCATTGCTTTATGTGAGAATCACTATTCAATTACATATTGTAGATGCCTAAATGAGAAGGCAACAATTATCAAGCTTAATTTAGAGACTTGTAAATTTTCTACTCTTCGATTTAAAAGAAGCTGTTCCTTCAATTAAGCCTGCTGTTTTTCTTACTGAAAGCCCAGTACTGGATGCGGCTGGTACAGTTCCTCCAACCTTTGGATCTCCGCTTCGTTTAACGTGACGGATAAGGCGTTCACTGCATCTTCCAAGTGTCCGGGTTTACTTGCTCCAATGATGGGTGCGGTAATTACGGGCTTGCTCAACAGCCAAGCTAATGCTACTTGCGCATTTGGAATGCCTTTTTGTTCGGCGATCTCACTTACGCGATTTACAATTTCAAAGTCAACATCCGCGCTATACAATGATTTGCCGAATGCGTCTGTTTGTGCACGTAAGGTTTCCTGCCGTTCCTTAGTTCTCTTCCCGGTGAGTAGCCCGCGTGCCAAAGGTGACCAGGGAATCACAGCTACCTTTTGATCAAGACACAGGGGTAGCATTTCGCGTTCTTCTTCCCGGTAAATAAGATTATAATGCGGCTGCATGGAAACAAACGGTGTCCAGCTATGTCGTTCCGCTGTATACTGGGCTTTTGCAAATTGCCAGCTGTACATGGAGGAAGCGCCGATATACCGCGCTTTACCGGCCTTCACTACATCATGCAGGGCTTCCATGGTTTCTTCTATCGAGGTGTTATAATCCCAGCGGTGAATCTGATATAGATCAACATACTCCATACCTAAGCGCTTCAGACTCGCATCAATTGCACTCATAATGTGTTTTCGCGAAAGCCCTTTGTCGTTTGGTCCTGGTCCCATCGGGTTGAAGACCTTTGTAGCCAATACGATTTCATCGCGCGTGGCAAAGTCGCGTAAAGCTTTTCCTACCACTTTTTCGCTAGCACCTGCGGAGTAAACATCCGCCGTATCAAAAAAGTTGATGCCCAGTTCAAGCGCCTGTTTGATAAAAGGGCGGCTTTGTGCTTCATCCAAAGCCCAAGGCCACCGTTCGGTGGGTTTTCCATAGGTCATAGTACCAAGACATAAACGAGAAACCATCATACCGGTATTGCCAAATCGTACGTATTCCATGTATGTTGTTTTAAGGTTGACAACGCGCTCTTCTGCTAAAGAAGGTGAATATGCAGTGTAAGTACCAGATTGATTCATAGCATCAGGTTTCATACCAATTATTTTGCCAGCTGCTATCAATCAAGAAAAATGTGGCGCCTGACGGTAGCTAAGCGATTAGTTGCGCTAATCATTGCACTTGCAACGATAAGCTTCCAGGCGGAAAAGGCAGCCATTGCAAACCCGGTGAAAAGTTTAAGAACGAAATGACCAATTGTTATTGGCTTTAATCAGTTGAAGGTATAAATATGGAGAAGGGGACAATTCTCTAACTTAGCTCGGACACTTTTGAGGATAGATCAATTGTAGTTAAGCGAGCCATTTAAGTTTCATTGAAATATTTTATTTATATCAACCTTATAAAATAAAGTTCTGTTTTAGAGCGTGTTGACATCTAAGGGGTGAGTAAGGATTTGGTACAGTTGTTTGGGAGGAAGAAGAAAAGAGCGGATGCGGCGTTATGAGATAAGTGAGGACCAATGGGAGGCGATTAAAGATAAGCTGCCCTGCCAGCCGGGTTATCAGGGTAAAAATGCCGATAATCGCCTGTTCATCAATGCAGTCATGTTTGTAGCCAAATGCGGTATTCCGTGGCGCGACCTTCCCGAACGGTTCGGCAACTGGAATACGGTGTATGTGCGTTTCAGGAGATGGGCTAAGGCAGGTGTATGGCAAAAGCTGTTCAAAGACTTGGCAGACAAAGATGTCAGGATGCTCCTCATTGACTCAACTGTTATCAGAGTACACCAGCACGCAGCCGGTGCTTTAAAAAAACAAGGAAACAGGCAAGCAAAGTGATCAGGCAACCGGCAGGTCGAGAGGCGGTCTGACAACAAAGATTCATGTAAGCACGGACGAGAAAGGAAGAATTAAAGCAATGATATTTACAGGCGGACAGACGGCAGATGTAACAGCGTCTTTGGATCTGATTCAGGCAATGAAGCCAGAAAAACTGATAGCAGACAAAGCCTAGGATGCAGACTGGCTGCTGCATTATTTAGACAGTGAAGACATTGAAGCCGTCATACCGCCAAAAACAAACCGGCTACGGCAAAGAAATACCGACTACATCGCTTACAAACACAGAAATGTGATTGAACGAACCATCAATAAAATGAAGCAATATCGTAAGATAGCTACCCGCTATGAAAAAACAGTTGCTTCCTTTGCCTCCCTTTGTTTTCTCGCAGCTATATTTATCAACCTTAATCTATAGATGTCAACACACTCTAGTACATCAAGCTTAATATTTAACAAGAGTTGTCATATTTTCAATAAGCGAAGAATGGTTAAGCTTACACACAAACAGCGTTTCATTTGCTATCAGCTTTTGGATAAATTGATAGGTCATTTACGAAAGTGGAACAAAAGTTTCTGTTTACGTCCTTCCGTATCTTAAAATTATTCTAATTATTGTATCAGCTGTCTCGTTTCTGTTTTCTTTAATCGATGCTTATAGCAGGCAATACATAAAGACACTTAAATAAACAGAAAGCCACTTCATCTGTTTTTATATTTCGTTGGTGCTTTATATCTTAGCCAATCCATTCAGTCAAATTAACTAAATATACCGTCTTAATTCCGTATCATGCCCATCGCATCTCTTCCCTTAAATGAAGATCTACGTTTACAGGACCTATACATGTATGAAATATTAGACAGTGAATCGGAAAATGAGTTCGATGAGCTTTTAGAGGTCGCTACCCAAATTTATGGCTGTCGCACAGCTGCTATTACATTCATTGACAGCAATCGCCAGTGGTTTAAGGCAAAAAAAGGCATCGATGTTAATGAAACATCAAGGGATATTGCTTTTTGTGCGCACACCATTTTGAGAAATGAAATATTGATTGTAAATGATGCCACTTTAGATAAGCGATTTTGTAATAACCCAGCTGTTTCAGGCGAGGCAGGCGTCAGATTTTATGCAGGTGCCCCAATCGTGTCACAAGCAGGATATAATTTAGGTGCTGTATGTGTCGCTGACACGCAGCCCAGGGAGCTAAGTAAAGATCAATCAAGAACCCTTACCATCATCTCTAAACAGATTTCCAAACTTTTAGAACTGCGGCTGAAAAACAAGCTTTTAAAGATCAGGGCGGAAGAGCAGTTAAGATTGGAAAAGTTGCTGCTACGGAAAACACTTCAGGAACATGAAGATGAACGGCTTTCTATTAGTACTGAATTACACGAAAACATCGCGCAGAGCCTGGCCGCAACCAATTTTTATCTAGGCTTAGCCGCAGAAGGAGATTCGGCGAAAGACGAATTCATACGAAAAAGCAAGGAAAATATTCAAAGAATATTGAATCAGGTAAGGCAGCTTTCAACTTCCATTACGCCGACAACCTTAAAAGATTTTAGCCTGAAAGATTTGCTCGAAGAGATGGTTATTGCCTTTCACAAGCGAAGTGGCATGATAGCAAAGCTTAGCTATCAGGGAAATGAACGTGTGGAACCGAATACTGCTATTGCGCTATATAGGATTGTAGAAGAACAGCTGGAAAACATTTCCCAACATTCAAAAGCAACCAGCGTGATAGTGAGCATGGAAGTACACCAATCGATACGCCTAATCATCTATAATAATGGGGTAGGAACTGAATTCAATCACTTAAAAAAAGGGGTTAGCCTGAATAAGATTTTGTCAAGGGCAGAAGGATGCAGCGGTAGCGCTACTGTCTCTAAAGGAGTGAAAGGGGGATACAGGTTATTGGTTGAAATCCCATTACAGAACCTAATTAAGCAACGCGTCATATAATGGCAAAAAGAAAGCTGCTCGTTAGAAATAGCTTGTAAAAAGAGCGGGAGGAACAGAAAGAGTTACTCCTGCCGCACTTATAAGATTCGTATTAAACATACGCATGGTAGTTTGTATTTATAAAGTTGACCAATGCCGCTGCGTTTTTTAAATTTAACTTTTTTAAAATATTATAGCGATGAACTTCTACTGTTTTTATTGAGATATTCATTTCCTCCGCAATTTCTTTCGACAACAAGCCTTTCTTGACGTATAAGATTATCTCCATTTCCCTTTTCGATAGAGCATTGATCCCGGCCGCTTCTCCTTTTACATGTAGCATCTGCTCGGCAATAATGTTTTTTATTTCTTTACAGATATACTTATTGCCTTTCTGCACTTCAGAAATTGCTTCGAACATTTCTTCACGTGAAGAGTTTTTCGTTACGTAACCCCTGGCGCCGTTTTGCATCATTTCGCGGGCGTACATGGGTTGGGTATGCATTGAAACGCCTAGTACCTTGCTGGAAGGAGAGCACTTTTGGATTTGCTGTGTGGCATTAATGCCGCTCATACCCGGCATATTAATATCCATAATAACTACATCCGGGTTTAAATGCTTTGCCAACTCGATGGCGTGTTCTGCGCATTCTGCTTCCGCTATTACGGAAAATGCAGGATGTGTGTTTAAAATTAAACTCCATGTCTCTCTCACCAGTGTATGGTCATCTGCAATCAGAATGGTGGTTTTTGCCATAGCTTAGTTTTTTGGATTTGTTACTTGTCTTTTTGTTTTAGTTTATTGAGCGGGAAGGTTATTTTCATCTGACAGCCTGTCCCAACAGAAGCTTTCAGTTGCATTCGCCCCTTATAAGCAGCGGTACGGTTTTTTATATTATTTAACCCCAAACCCTTCTTCACTTTTGAAAGTTCAAAACCAACACCGTCATCAAAATAGTCCAGTTGCAACGTGTTCTTTGTACATTCGATGCTGGTGGATATAAAAGAAGCTTTTGCGTATTTTACGGCGTTGTTGAATTGCTCTTGAACAATACGGTAGACCGTCAGTTTTATACCTTCATCTATAACCTGCTCGTCAAAATTAAAAGTGTAGCTGACTTCAAATAGCCTTAGCTCCTTATAAGACTCCAGTAGTTCCCGCAATGTGGCTTTGAAGCCTGCATCCTTTAGAGTAGGTGTTACCAGCTCTCTTGACAATCTTCTGATTTCATCAACGGAGCGTTGCAGCAGGGCCACTCCTTTTTCTATGTAATGACTGCTTTGCTCGGGGTAGTATTTGATGTTCTCAACATACAGTTTGGCGGTTGCAAGCAGTTGGCTTATATTGTCGTGCAGTTCTTTTCCAATTTCAGTCCGTTCCTGTTCTTGGGCTTCAATAGTGGCTTTTGTGATGTTTTTCTGCTGATTCACTTTTTCATGCAGTAGCTGTTGATGCAATCTTTCTTTCTCGGTTATATCCTTTATCATCGCCAGTGTGGCCACCTTACCCCTGTAATTAATGGTAGTAATGGAGACCTCCGCAAGGATTAACTCGCCTCCTTTTTTGATATGTACCTGCGTTTCAATGTTGTTCTTTGGGCTGCGGCTGAATTTAAGCAATGCCTTCGGCCGCTTAGATTGTTCACTCTTAGGGCAAATATCTGAAAAGGTTTTTTTTAATAACGCTTCCCGGCTATATCCATAATGTTCTATGGCTTTGTCATTTACATCCAGGAAGCAAAGCTTTTCTTTATCAAGGACCATGGCCGGAACCGGTGAACTGTTGAACAACTGCCTGTAACTGTTCTCGCGTTCCATCAGTGCTTTTTCTGCAAGACGTATATTCGTTACGTCTTCCATAGCACCAATCATGGAAACAGGTTCACCATCCTCATTCTTTACGATATAGATACGATCTTTTACGAAAGCCCAGGTGCCATCCTTTTTTTTAAATCTGTATTCCTGCAGAAAGAATTCAAATCCATGCATTAGCGCATAATCTCTGTTTTCTTTTATGCGGCTTTTGTCTTCGGGGTGTAGCTTGTCAAACCAGAAAGAGCGATGGATGCGATTGCCCTTGATCTCATACCCAAACAAATGTTTAAGCTTTTCACCAGTTATCTCTGTTTCTTCCGAGTTCCATTCCCGTTCCCATATCACCTCCGAAGTGGCTTTTGCAATGAATTTTAACCTTTTCTCCTGCCTTTTTTGTTCGGTAATATCCTGAATCGCACCAATCATACGCAACGCTTTGCCCTGTTGGTTTCTTACGATCACTGCCTTGTCAATAACATGGGCAATATCGCCACTAGCCTTTACAAAACGGTAGTTGTCCTGCCACAGCGATACATCAGGATTGCATAGGGCACCTTCCTGTGAAGCAAGAACCCTGTCCTTATCTTCGGGATGCAGATTATCCTCCCATAACTGACTACCGGTAACGCCGGCATTGAAATCATAGCCAAAGGTTCGGGTAAAGGATTGATTGAGGTATAGTTCGCCGGTTTCCAGGTTCCAATCCCATATTACATCGCCTGTAGCTTTGGAAACAAACCGAAAGCGTTCGTTGCTTATTTGCAGCTCTTTTTCCTGTTGCTTACGCCCATTGATGTTTTTGAAAAAGACCGACAACTGGCTTTCTGACGGATAAGCACTTACTTCAAACCAGGCACGAAGGGGCGGAAAGTATTCTTCGAAGTGAACATCTGTATTTTCGTTGAATGCTCTTTGGTATTCGGTATAAAACTTTAAGGGAATAGCGTCTTTGTATTCATGCCATAACTTTTTTCCAAGCACCTGTTCCTTTTTTCTGCCAAGCAAATCTTCTGCTTTATTGTTCCAGTAGGTAATGTTCCATCCTTTGTCTACGGCATAAAAGCCATCTCCCAGGCTTTCCAGTATATCAGACAGCTTGCGTGTGTATTGCTGAAGTGCTTTTTCAGATTCCTCAAGTTGCAGTTGTTTCACTTTTCTTTCCGTAATGTCTCTTGTGGATCCGTGTATGCTGATTACTTTTCCATTGCTGTCCCGTATTACTTCTGAATAATGTATCAGATATATTACTTCTCCCGAAGGTTTAATAAGCCGATGCTCATAGTTAAAATAAGTGTCTTGACATATATTGGTCAGGTCGAATTGAAGCCTTTGCTTATCAGCCGGATGAACGAGCGAGAGGAATTCCTTTAATGAATTTTGATTGTTTTCAGGTATTGGCAAGCCATACATTTGAAAGATTTCATCTGAAGAGGTGTAGGTTTGCGTAGCTACATTGTATTCCCACCAGGCAATTCCTGCAAGTTTATAAGCTCTATACAGTCTTTTTTCTGCCTGCATCACTTTTGTGGCATCTTTTGCCACGCAATACATCACACCGTCTTCCTTATCCCATTGTGCGGACCAAAGTATCGATTTATAGCTCCCATCTTTACAGATAAACTTGTTTTGAAAGCTAGCCGCACGGTTATGTGTCATTATACCAGATATTGCTTTTAAAGACAAATCTTTATCTTCATCCGTTATAAAATCAATATAGGGTTTTCCTTTTGTTTCGGAAGGCGCGTACCCCCACATCTCTTTTGCTGCAGCGCTTACTATAGAGAATATTCCCGCACCATTAATAGAACAAATAACCTCAGGAGAGGAATCAAGCAACTTTTGATAACATCGAGAAGCGGTCTCACTGGAAGGAAGCACAGCCTGTTTATTAGCCATAGCATTCATGACTGCCGGTTTTTCTATATTAAAGGATTATTAAAACAAGTTAGCTTATAATTCCATAATAGCTTAACAAAAAAAGTAGAATAATACTTTTTAAGCAATAATACTTACATGGTTTTATTAATAGAACAGGTGTGTTGACCTTCTACCAAGCAAAAGCCTACAATCTTAGGTTCTGTTACGAAAAGATTAAAAGAGACTGATCAAAAGAATTTTTGCCGTAAAGAGGTGTCTAATTGGCTCTTCTTGCAAGTATCCCCTACTTTATCCTTTGCTAAGTAAAATCTAATTTGTGAAATACATCGTACATGTAAATAGCTAATAATCAATAACTCGCCTCAAGTCTAAACACAAAAAGTTCGAACTCTTGCTAGTCCCGGGCACATATACTTTTATATGGCCTTATAAATCAATGATTTATAAGGCTTTTTTATTTTAGGGTACATCGTAGGGGACGTCTTTATTTTCTGAATTATTATTAATATCAAGGTTACCTAATAGTAAATTGAATTTTAAAGCAATTTATAAATTGATCATTGCGAACTTTTATTCACTCCACAATTATTAAATGCAATTTGCACGATATGATTTTGTGCAATATATTTAATTATGGTACCATGTGAGCTTTGTAAGGCAATCGAGGATGCAAATACCACCTCTAATGAATTCTGGAACACAAAGCTTTATGAAAATAAAAGTTTTATTGTTTTACCATCTATTGGGCCTTTAAAGGAAGGGCAAGTAATTATTGCAAGCAAACTACATACATTAAATCTTTTATCGATGCCAGCAGAATCGAAGAAAGATATACTACCAATTATAACTCTGGCAATAAAAATCCTTGGTAATAATATTTTATTTGCAGAACACGGCACTTTTTTGAATCAAAATGGAGGAAGTTGCATTGAACATACACATCTACATGTTTTCCCTTCCTACGAACATTACTTTGATATACTTGATGATGTATTACCTATACTTAACTCTTCGTTTGAGTTAGTTGATCTAGAAAAACCTACTACAGTGGATTTCCCTTATATCTTAACTTTTGACTTAAGGAATAATTCACGGATTTATGAAGCTTATAATGCACATTCACAAATGATACGTAAGGCAATTTGCATCAAGGAGGGAAATGAATTTGGTGATTGGAAGAAGGATAAAAGAATCGATTTGATAAATAGAACTATTAGTGTATGGAGTTAAATAATGATTTAACAGATGCCCTCGATCCCGATGAAATGCCAGCATGGCTTAGTAAGTTTTGGAATAAAAAAACTACAAGCATGTTATAGCAGGGATAAATGATGACGATTGTGCAACCATAAGTATAGGAAATGAGCAATTGGTCTTATCCACTGATTATTTAAATTCAAATCCAATTGCGATTGAATTCAAAATAGGTACATACAAGGATTTAGGAAGGCTTTTAGTAGCTGCTAACCTATCAGATTTGTGCGGCACAGGGGCAAAGCCAATAGGGTTCTTAGCTTCCATCATGTTAGACAAGAAAACTTCTAAGAAGGCTGACTTCATAGAACTAATGAGGGGGATAAAGAAAGAATTGTCAATCCATAGTATTCCATTAATAGGAGGCGATACCAAACTTGGTAATTCGAATAGCTTTTGTGGCGTTGCTCTAGGAATGAGAGAAGTAAACACAAAACTTTTCTTTAAGAATGGAGCTAAACCAGATGATATTATTTGGGTTTCAGGTAAAATTGGGTCGGTGGCTGCCGCAATAGATGGGTTACGTGATAATTTGATGTCAAAAGAATGGGAAAAATGGGCAATAAGGAAAATCACCAGCCCTATTATACCTCTGGAAATGTCTAGGCAATTGTCAAAAACAAAAAAAATAAATGCCGGAACAGACTTAAGTGACGGGTTAGGTGCAGACTTATTTTCTTTATGCAAAGCTAGTAACGTTGGGGCTGTTATAAATGCACTCGATATTCCAATATCTAAACAAGTAAGAGAAATTGCAAAACAAAAGAAAATAGAGCCCTGGAAGTATGCATTTACAATTGGTGGCGACTTTCAATTTATAGTCACTGCTAAAGTTGGAGTTGATTTAGATAAATTTGGGCTAAAGAAGATCGGCTTTATAACGAAAGATACCTCCCTAAATTTAAAAGTTAAGGAAGCATTTATTTCATTGCCACAAAAGGGCCATAGGGACTTCAAAATTATTGATTTCAAAAATGAAGTTTCCATTCTTCTAAATACAATTCATACCTGATATGCTTAATGAAGATCAAATTTCAGAGATACAGAAAAGAATTGAAGAAGATATATATGATCAGGTAAATAATGGTAAGCAAACTCAAGCGCTACCTGAAGGATATCAGGCTTGTGGCCAATTTTTTAAAATCAAAGATAGAGTTCAAAGGGGATTACATGGAACGTCATCAGCCCTTAAAGTAATCGCTATTTCAAATAATGACAATCTAAAAAATTCGATACCATTTATAATTAGATATTTAAAAGATCACAGTTCTGTCGAATCTCAATTATTATCAGCGCAAGACCCAAAGGAAATTATAAATAAGGATGAAGCAAATATTATTAAGATAAGCGAATCTTTATACAGCTTGAGTTTTGTCCAAAGTGGAGTAGGCAAAAAGACGCAAATAGTTAATAACCTTTATGGTAAGCTAAAACAAGCAATGGTAGAAGATAAAGGTTGGGGATATTTTACTGGGAGCCAAGAAGTACAACTATTGCCAACTATTTTTAGTGCATTGGCTTTATTTTCTAATGCTTATACTGGATTTGAAAATAGCTTTAATTATATATTAAATGAAACTGAGGAAAAGATACAGAATAATAACCTAGATTTAAGTACATATGCAGTTTTAGTTTTTGCTCTATATGTATTAGCCTTTCATTATAGGCCAGCTTTTAATGACAAGGCCATAAACGCTAGATACAAGAATGCATATAAGAAGCTATGGGAAAGTGAGTATCGAACTTTTAATGAAGATATAGAACAAAATATTGAATACTGGCATGAAGGAGACCATTTTTATATTCGAATTCCTTGGCAACTGTACTTGTTAGCATTAACATCCAGATTTTCATCTTGGAATTTTGCAAAAGTTGAGACCCAAAAAAGGCTTGATAGTATATATAACCATTGTGTAAATGGTGGTGGCTTCCGATATCAATATTCTGGGCCGTACTATTCCGTTAGGACTCATGCAATTATATATGAAATTTTAGATAATATAAGACAAAACCTTAAGAGGAAAACTCTTTATCAGGTAATTAAATTCATTGATCAAATAAGAAATATCCTATCCCATGCAGTAACAAGAAGAATTATTTCTATATTATCAATTTTACTAGGAGTATATATTGCCTATCGATGGTATGACCAAGGGAAATTTGATTTGAAAGAATTAGGCCCTGAGTTACTTGGTGCTATATTAGTTTGGTTGATTTTACTAGGCAAAAAGAATTAAAAAATGGTTTTTTCTGATATTATATATGGCTCTATAAAAATTTCTGATTGGCTAGTTCCATACTTGAAAATACCTGAATTTGTAAGATTACGCGGAGTTAGGCTGTCTAATGTCGATTCTTACGAATTTAAAGATTTTAATTCTCCAAGTAGATGGGAACATTGTATAGGTGTTACGCATTTGGCTGAAAAACTTAGTAAGAAAAAGAACTTATCCCGAACGGAAAGTGTTCATTTACAGTTGGCAGCACTTTTACATGATGTAGCCACGCCACCATTTGCACATACTATTGAATACATATTTGAAGGCTATGATCATGAGCTAGAATCCAACAAAATCTTAAGTGCTAATAATTCTGAAAACTTATCTTCAAGTATTCCGATTTACTTATCTCAGTTACCACAATTTAGAGAGTTATGTCAAAAAACCTCTAGACAATTAGAAATCAAAATCGATCCAGATTTGATAGCAGAAATGGTTATTGGAGGTACAGAATTAGGGTTTCTTATTAATGGAAGTATCGATTTAGATAACATAGATAATGTTATTAGATCAAGTTTATTTTTAGGGATTAAGGTCGAAAAAGAGGTTTCTTATGGCCTTGTTGACTGGCTTTCACAATATGATAGCGTTCCAACAGACCTACAAAACGTGGACAATCCTTATGTACAGTCTTGGTTGAAGTATAGAAACCAAATGTATTTAAAGTTCTTTTCATCACATGATGAAGAACTAGGCCGTCAAGCTTTCTTACAACATTTAATTAGAAGAGCACACAAACAAGGGATGTCTAAAGCTTCCATTATATGGAATACTGATGAGGGTCTGCTATATTCAATTGAACGCTTTTCTGATATACATAACAAGGAGAATATAAATAGCATTAATGAGTTCCCAATAAGTCTTAAAGAACTAATTGAAAGATATAGATTACTTGAGAGTGCCTATAAAATTTTTGAAATACCAATTGATAATATAAACGATTTTAAAATCGTAAAAAATCCAGAATTCGCATCTTGGTTGGAAGAAGAGCTAACTACATCCACATTTGAACCTTTCGTAATCATAAATGCAAAAAGATATAATGAGCAGAAGTCTCTTTTTAATAATGAAGGTGGATTGATACAAATATTCAAATTAAGCAATACCGAATTAAAGGTTGGGCAACTACCTAATTGGATAAAAGAATCATTCCCTAATGAAAGTAAAATAATGAATTCAAAAGCCGTCTATAAGATTATAGAAGAAAAAGTTCAAAGCTCTATACAAACAAAACCCTGGCTCAAGTTAACTGAAAAGAGAAAAGATAATATTAAATCTAATTTAGATAACATAGGCAATTGGAGCTTTCGTTTAAGTAGGAACGAAAGCTTACATTCCTACCCCGCAACTTTCGTACATGCAATACCTGCTTCCATCATTAATGCATTATGTTTAAAGGGAGAATCTATACTCGATCCTTTTGGAGGCACAGGTCAGACTGCTGTAGAGGCGCTCAAAAGTGGATGTAAAGTAATTTCATCAGATAGCAACTCAATAGCAACCTTAGTAACTAAAGCTAAACTTGCTTATTTGAGTAAGTCACAACGGCAAAAAATACTGGCAATAAATGAGAATGTTCTTTTGGAAAGTAAATGCAACTTTATCCCGGAAGTTTCAAATATTAATAGATGGCACAATCAAAAAACCTTAATAGAGCTTTCGAAGATTTTAAATTTCATAAATGAGCACGATGATTGTACTATAAATCAGTTTTTAAAAGTTTGCTTTTCAGATATCTTAACGAACTGTACAGCTAGAAAAGGAAAGCAACATGGTTTTTTTGCTGATAATACACCCTTATCAAAGGGAGAACAAGAGCCTCCTTATGAAAATGCATTCAATCACTTCATCAATAGAGTGAAAAAGAACATTGGCATTATCGAAAGATTCTATTCTTATTTTGAACGTAATGGGATGTCACCCAAAAATGAACTTTCGCTTGCAGATGTTATACAAGCTGATATTACCAAGGCCACTCCATCCAATTTTAATATTGAGAATCACTCAATATCAGGTGTAATTACATCACCCCCATATCTGTGTATGGCAGACTATACATTAGGACAAAGGTTATCTTATTATTGGCTTTTCCCTGATAAAATCGATATCGATTTTAACAATGAAATCGGGCCTAGACGTAGTAGAAATAAAAATGGACTTGCGTTGATAGAATATTATGAAGACATGCAGAATTTTGCAAAAAGCGTTTCACTTTTCTTGAAACCTAATGGATTTTTAGCCACTGTCATTGGCGCACCAATGGCAGAATCATATAAAGAACAAAAAATTTTAGAGAGAATTGATGATATATTTTCAGAGGAAGGTTTTGAACTTTTTTGGAATACAAACAGACAAATAAGTTGGCATAGAAATCATGGATATGCACGTTTGAAGGAGGAAAGAATAGCAGTTTATATAAAAAAATAGTTTACTTCAATGAATAAAGCTATCTGAACAGATATCAAAAATCCAAGTTCCTTATGCTTAAACCCCGCCGGAGGCACTTACGCCTCTACTCTTTTATCATTGTCCAATAAAGGAAAACGACTTGTTCTCTCTATAACATAGAACAAGTCGTCGCACGATGCAACATTTGAGCGCCCGAAAATGGTTGAGGAACCTAATGAGGCCCCATTATATTAGGACAGGTCACATCATATCCAAAAAGGAGTTTTTGATCAGAAAGTGCCGGTTGAACATATGTTCGCTATGATA
>Ga0066648_10001100_pt1 | contig 15487 bp, 16 predicted proteins | sample CryGeyCG12114_NA_FD_59537 | JGI IMG/M metagenome (GOLD analysis project Ga0066648, IMG submission 59537) | Groundwater microbial communities from aquifer - Crystal Geyser CG19_WC_8/21/14_NA | ecosystem: Environmental > Aquatic > Deep subsurface > Groundwater | place: USA: Utah: Grand County... | reverse complement strand
GCAACCTCTCCCGTGGACGCTATCGTATCAGGGTATGCATCCCGCAGTGTTACCCCTTCCTTAGGAAGTCGCTACAACTAAGGTGCTCGCCAGGTTCTTTTGCTTCGCCCTCATCGGTGCCTCCATACAAACACCTATCTCTGATGCATGGGGACGGAAGCGAGTCACTGTAGTGGCCGCAGTCCTCCTCGTACCGGGAAATGTGATTCAAGCGGGTGCGGTCGCCATTGCCATGTTCCTCGTGGGTCGGTACATGACCGGCGTCGGTGTGGGCATGCTTATCAGCACCACCCCAGTTTACCCCAGCGAGATCGCTCCAGCACATTCTCGAGGCCTGTTAGTCGGTCTCTAGGGCAACTTCATCGTCGGCGCCTACGTGTTGTCGTCGCTGCCCTAGGCTTCTACTTCGTAGATGCTTCCTATGCGTGGCGTGTGAACTTCTGCGCCGCGACATCCGTTGGGTTGGTGCTTCTGGGTTCCTTATGGCTGCTTCCAGAATCCCCACGATGGTTCGTCGAACACGGGCGAAGAGATCAGGCTGGTCAAATTCTTGCCCGCGTTCACAAGGACATTGAGGATCCACAAGGGAAAGTCGCGCACTCCGAGTTGGTACAAATTGCCGCTCAAAGTGAGCTGGACAGACAGTTTCCGAGCAGCTACATGTCATCTTCAAAAGCCTATCCATGGGGAAACGACTTGCTTGCACACTTCTTGTCTGGACTATGCCTCAGTCAACGGGCATTACCGTGATAGCCAATCTTACTCCAAGGCTCTTTGCTGCTCTCAGGTATGGTACTGTCCTGCAACTCTCGCTCAGTTTTGTATGGCAGTATGTCTGATGATCGGCTGTTTCGTCAACATCTACCTTGTTGACAAGATGGGGAGAGTCAAGCTCATTAATAGGTATCTCGCTTTGTGCGACAGGCATCTGCTGATTCTTGGTAGTTGCTGGTGGCATCGGCATGGCGGTATTAGTCGCCATCGAGGCGGCCCTACAAGCAAGATATCTTGATGGAAGCAACCTTGCCGGTGTACGTGCAGCCGTTGCAGTATACTTCCTCATTGCTGTTTGGTTCACGTCAACCCTAGAATGCACTGGTTATGTCTATTGCTGCGAGACCTGGCCGGCACATCTACGAAGCAAGGGAGCTGCCATATCATTTTTCGGGTTCTACCTCTGCCATCTGGACAGCAGCGCCCGCTGCACAAGCGTTTGCGACGATCGGCTGGAAGTACTACATAGTCCTCCTTGTCGTCACTATCGTTCTGATTGTCCCGTGCTTCTGGCTTCCAGACGTTGTTCACATTGCTGGTGGCTTGAGCAGATGCTAAATTTTGATTATAGACTAGCAGTATCACTCTCGAGCAGATCGGTGCCATCTTCGGAGACACTCTGGAATAACCCACAACGATTGGGATAGCTCACGCCCTGCTGTAGAAGAGCAACTATGAGGCTATTAAGTCAAGAACAAATATTGGAATGAGTACGAAGTATTGCCACAAGGCCAACGGAACTGAGAAGCTGGAGAAGTTTAGAAACTGTAGGAGTAAAACTAGTAAGATTGCGTCAGTCGCTGCCGTCGAGTACCGTACTTTACCCCACCAATGGCGTAGTGCCAGAAATCAGTTTGCAGCCCAAAGGCAGCGTGGCAGTCACGACCCAAAAATGGCATGTGACGGCTGATTTGCCTCACACACTTGCGCACTGACTCAAACCACCATTCACCGCATATAAATTCTTTATCCCGTCTCAGAAGTCTCCTCTTCCGATATTGCATAGTGAGAATCCAAAACCGCCAATATGCCTAAGAACAAGGGAAAGGTAAGTCTTGCAACCCCACCATCGGCCAGCGCTTCGCACACATGCTTGTATGCAGTGCATGGGCGACAACCATTACTGCCTGCTTCTCTAGCTACGGCGTGCGCTGGAGCCAAACACGCGTCGCAACATATCGTGCTGACACCGTTTCTGTAGGGTGGTAAAAATAGGCGACGAGGAAAGAACGAAAATGACAACGAGAAACGAGAATTGACCTTCAAGGAAGAGGGTCAAGAATATGCACAGGTTATCAAAATGTTGGGCAACGGTCGACTCGAAGCCCTCTGCTTCGATGGCGAAAAACGTCTGGCCCATATCCGTGGCAAACTGCGCAAGAAAGTCTGGATCAACCAGGGAGACATCATCCTGCTCTCTCTGAGAGACTACCAGGACGAGAAGGGCGATGTGATCCTGAAATACTCTGCCGACGAGGCCAGGTCACTGAAGGCATACGGAGAACTACCGGAGAATGCGAAGATCAACGAAACCGATACCTATGGTCACGAGGGTATCGAGGACAACGTTGAGTTCGACGAGGATAGAAGCAGCGAAAGTGACAGAGATGTGGATATTGATGATATCTAAGCGGCGTCGTGGCAGACAACACTGGTCACTTTGTGGCTTGTCTACTCTGGCAGATGCGCGGTTTGCATCTAACCAGGTTGTGAGAATACGAATACCTAGGTTCTGCTGCGGCGGGATCAGGAATCTACAGACAGTCATGGCTGCAACGACAACGCCACACCAACCTCACAGTATTCCGGGTTTCTGCGGTGGCACAGGCCGCCTTACGACTCGACGCACGAGCATTATGAAGGAGTTCCAGGAAATGAAGGTGGTCGACACTACAGTTGAATTTATGGTTGTTAGACGAGAATGCTGATATGCTCCATTCAATGATTTTTGTTGAGTACAAGCAAATCATTAAACCCCTGCCACACTACCTCCTTCACGATGAGCATTGCTAGTCACTGTCCCAACTCTGGGACATGTCCTGCTGAACTGACAACAGGAGTCCTACTGCTCTACATTTGCCGAGCACTATTCCGCGCCTCTCTTGGTGTCTCAGATCTCGGCCAGTCGCTTTCCTGTGGAAGGGGATATCTCTCCGATCGTCCTTACATACTACTTACCCGTATCACGACAAGGCGTGTGTGATTAGACGGATGTGCTTCGTTTGGTCAGGAGATGCACGAAAGCAAACAATAGCTGAGGCCATCTAATGGTGCAAGTCACAAGCTGAGACGAACCTGTCTTATCCTTGTAGAATGCAACCCCTTGCGAATTGTTTCACGCGGCCAAAGGTCGTACCAGCTGTTGAGAACAGACCACGAGTATCCATCATGCTAAAGCTTTTTTCTCTTGCTTATCGAACTGGTAAGTTAGACTAAAGCACGATTTTGGGGCATTCGATACATCTGACAAAGATGCCGGAAACATGCAGGCGAACGGAAGAGGTTTTCGTACTTTGATCATGACTTTCCGGTTTGTGAGTAGTAACTTGCATTCGCAAGGTTGGATTTAAAGTGTCGTCTAATGTCGGCGGCAGCGTTAAGCCGCTGCAGTGTCGCATCTTGATTAGGACTACCAACATTGACGACTGCTAAAGTGCTTGCTAGCATACAGCGGCGATTCTGCATGTTTTACCGAACGCTGTCGCCGCTTTCGCCGCTATGCGTAGAATGACTAAGGGTGAGAACCAGAAATTTGGTATAGTTCTTTCCTCATCTATGCTTCTACATCGTGTCGCACCGAAGGACTACCACTCTGACAGTCGAATCTCCCAGATATATCCGCCAAGTCGTAAGCTTCTAAGCGGCTATGAAATCGCAAAAATCTTAATGTCGATACCCGAAGAAATGCAGTACAATCGCTTTCTCAACCCGCAACGTTTCACGCTGTCCACCAAATTAATGTCATTCGGCGAGCATCCGTTCCTGGATCTGCACCAGTTCGACGAGGAGGGTCCAGATCAGACGTGTCTGAAGAGGAGATGAACTTTGGCGTAACGACTTCAGCGTGTTGGCCACGCTCTGTGCAGTGAATAGACTGTCTCTGATCGACAGAATCAAGAGCTCGGCCAACAGTACTGCCTGTACCGGCGATGCTTTCGGCGGTTGATCTGCAACCCTCAATATAGTTCGCATCGTTTCTTGGGTAGTTGTTGAATGTGACTAGTCCATGTCCGCAAGTTTGAGAATCTCTTCTGCGAGTTCACACCTCCTTATTCAGAGATATAACGGACTGTAAATCATTGCAGCCCATAAAGGTATTCTACTGATCAGGATCTGCGGCGGTCTAAAACACAAACAGTGCATACAATTCAAATCTACATTCACCCGAGACATAGTTCTGACATCGTTTTGGTCTACGAAAAATGGCTTCACAGTGCCTAACGAAACAGTGTGGATTCTTGTTCTGTACACAACCACTCAAAATAGAACCATCTTCTTCTAACCGCAGCTCATGGTACAACAGAAGAAGCTCGCTACATATTACAAGCCATATATTTGGCTCCCATACGATCGGCGGTCGCCCGACTGGTCTGCTACTACGAAAACCATACCGACCCTCTGGTGCTACCCCCGATAGCCTTTCACGTTGCTTCACTGGTATGTCACCTGTCTTACAGTACCATCCACATCGGACAAAACAAGGTTCTGCTGTATCATGCTCACCCCTAGAATGGTTAAACACTTTCGATCCTGGTACAGACAAGACATCACTGCGATTGATGGCTCTTGGCGGCTCCGTTACTTATGGTCAACAGTCTTCACACGGCAATGGCTACCGAGAAAGTCTATACAAAATGCTCATGTCAGATGGCTATAGTATCGAAATGGTCGGTTCACGCAAGTCTGGCTCCATGAAAAACAGCGACCACGAGGGATGGCGTGGATTTCGCATAGAACAGATCATAAAGAAAGCTAAGCAGTCCGTGTCAATCTACAAGCCGAATGTCTTCACACTCAATGCTGGTGCGAATGACTGCTTGCAGGACTTCGAAATGGATTGTATTGGGAAGCGCATGGCTTCAATGCTTGACTACCTTTGGACCACGTCTCCTGGATCGACAATCATTTTGTCGACTCTGCTCGTTAACGCGGACAAGAGGACTGAATCACGTGTTCTGCGCGTAAACCAAGAATTCCGTGAAATCGCGGAGCAGAAACTGTCTGAACACAGAAATATCGTTCTTGTGGACATGCATGGCGGAGACGGACCTCAAATTGATGAACTAACGGACGGAACACACCCCAACGATGCAGGCTACGATAAGATGGCCAATATATGGCACCGCGGGTTTCAAGAAGCTGTCTCGAAGCGAATGCTCCCGCCGCCTCGTGTAAATTCCCAAACAGGACGCTCTTGTGGTATATCGGTTACAGAGTAAGCCACAATACTCTACATATACACATTTGTTGGTTCGCTTCCCGTAATTTCACGGAGCTACAGATACTATCCTTGCGCGTTATTATGCTGGACTTGATGTCCCTGGTGCCAGGGACGACCTGATCTATGCTCTCATTGATGGCATCAGTGTTTACGTACTTCTGGTCTGACGGCAAGGTCATGCTTTCGCCAGAGAATCTTAGGTATCGTATATTTATACTTATTTAGCTATTATAGCTCGCCTCAGAAGATCGCAATTAGCTACTTGCGCAGAGAGATAGCCTAAGTAGTCTATATGTAACGTACCAAAAAGCACTAGGAGCAAATCAATTGATCAATTCATCAGATTCGGAGCATCTTGATCGTTCGAATATGCAACAAGTTATACCCCAATATTGACTAGCTTGAAGCTTTTGATCTGCTCGTTGTAGCCTCGTGGATGCGTCAAGGCTGTGACTGCGCTGCCTCAGCTTTATCCTAGACGTCAACACTCTTTTATGCTTGACATCGGACCATAATGTAATCATGCCGGCGGCAAATGGTCAGCCGCCGGTCAAGCTATCTCTTCCATTGCAGTTCCAGCAAGAGATATACACTCTTCTTCGAGCAGAAGATGTTCTCATCATCTTGGCTAAGGGTCTTGGTCTCTTGAGAATCGTCACCAACCTCCTGCATTCATACGATGTTGCAGGCAATTCGCTCGTCATCCTCGTGGGCGCAGATGATCGTGAAAACGAATGGATCGGTGAAGCTCTGGCTGAGCAGCATGCTACTTCACGCAGTCCGCTCTCGAAAGGGCTAAGGGTCATCAATACGGACAAAGCCACAGTCTCAATGCGAGAGAAGATCTATGCGGATGGAGGGGTTGTGTCCGTCACCAGCCGCATTCTGATTGTGGACTTGCTATCGAAACTGCTCGATCCAGAAACGGTGACTGGTCTGGTTGTGCTTCATGCCGAAAGAGTGGTAGCTACAAGCGTCGAAGCGTTCATTGTGCGCGAATTCCGAAACAACAACAAGATCGGGTTCCTGAAAGCATTCTGCGATGCACCTGAACCGCTTATCTCGAGCTATGCTCCCCTTGCCGCCATGATGAAGAATTTGTTCTTGAGACGACCTTCAATATGGCCGCGGTTCCATGCTTCGGTAGCGCAAAGTCTCGAGGGGAAGCGGAAGGCAGAAGTCATCGAGTTAGAAGTGCCGATGTCCGAAGACATGCTGACGATTCAGCAAGCGGTACTCGAGTGCATTGACGCGAGCATTGGTGAACTACGAAAGGCAAATACTGGTGTTGAAATGGATGACTGGACCACCGAGTCAGCTCTGCACACCAATTTCGACGCCATAGTGCGGCGTCAGCTTGATCCTGTTTGGCATCGAGTTAGCTGGAGGACGAAGGAGATTGCGAACGACCTTACGACCTTACGAAGCATCCTTCACGCATTACTGTATTACGATTGTGTCTCATTACTGAAGTATCTCGATACTGTGCTGGCTTCACATTCTCCTCCACCAGGTGCGACGAGGCAAAATCAGTCCCCGTGGCTTTTCCTAGATGCAGCAAATACGATCTTTCACACCGCAAAAGCACGTGTCTACTCCGGCAGCGTCAAGGACAAAGAAGCATTGCCGTCAATGAATCTGCCGGACACCCTGACACCCGTCCTTGAAGAGCAGCCAAAGTGGGCAGTGCTTTCAGAAGTGCTTGACGAAATCGAGGCGGAGCAGTACTTCAACCCCAAGATAAGAGACGGATCGAACAACAGCGTCCTGATCATGTGTAACGATCAACAGACTTGCCGGCAGCTACGCGAATATCTTGAGCTCATGCACACCAAGCCCTTGCCACAAGACGTGAATAATGGCGCTGCACCTCACCAAGAAGCAGAAGAGAACGAGAAGGGTTCCGCTGAGTTTATGTTGAGGAGGAAGTTACGAGAGTACCTTATTTGGCGTAAAGCTTTCGCTCAAGTCAGCGCACAGCTGTTCGAAGCGAATCAAAAATCGATGCAGGACATAAAGAGCAATGGTGTTAATCCTCGCCTCGGCAACAAAGCGCTCACGAACAAGCGACGGCGTGTTCGGGGTGGTGCAGCTGGAGGTTTTGGGCGAACAGCGTCGGGCGCAGTGGGACAGTCTGTCGACAAAGACTCGCAACTCAACGGCCTGCTCGCAGATCTCCCAGCTACTGACGGGGAGAACATGCACAGGGATGATGTGGTCATTGACGATCTCACAGATGCTACAGACGACTTCTTTGAGCTCTATGACCCGGCTGATCAGATCGTCATCCATCCATTCTCAGGCGATGCAGATGATCTGCTCCTAGAAGAAGTCCGACCGAAGTACATCATCATGTTCAGTCCAAATATGGAGTTCAGCCGGCGTGTAGAGGTCTACCGGTCCTCCCATATGTCGTCAGACCTTGCAGTGCGCGTCTACCACCTGTTCTATACCAATAGCGTGGAGGAGAAGCGCTACTATGGCGCTGTTCGACGCGAGAAAGATGCCTTTACGAAGCTCATTCGTGAGAGGGGCAGTATGGCGGTCACCCTCTCTGACACGAACGTGTCCGACCAGGAACAGTTTCTCCGCACCGTCAATACACGTATAGCTGGTGGTGGCCGCCTTGCCGCCACCGCCTCGCCACCCACGGTCGTTGTTGACGTACGAGAGTTCCGCTCCGCACTACCATCTCTACTTCATGGTCGCAACATGCAGATTGTCCCATGTCAGCTTACAGTGGGTGATTATGTCCTCAGTCCACAGATCGCTATCGAGAGGAAGTCGATCAGCGATCTTATTAGCTCCTTCAAATCCGGTCGTCTCTTCAACCAGGCAGAAACACTCCTGAAGCATTACAAGTATCCGTTCCTCCTCATCGAATTCGCTCAGAATAAGTCATTTACTCTCGATCCGTTCGCCGACCTCACATCGTCGTTATCAAACCTCAAGATACCAGATACGGAGACACGAGATCTGCAATCGAAGCTTGTATTGTTGACTCTATCTTTCCCGCGACTCAAGATTATCTGGTCATCTTCGCCTTTCCAGACAGCGCAGATCTTCGAGGAACTCAAGAAACAACAAGAAGAACCTGATCCACTCAAGGCTGTACGCATCGGTCTGGAAGAAGGCGAGGACGAAGGAGAGAGGACGTTCAATAGTGCACCGCAAGACTTGTTACGAGCCATACCTGGAGTGAGCAACAAGAACGCGAGTCGGCTGTACCTGGAAGCGAGGGATGTCAAAGAAGTCGCCAACATGGAACTGAAGGATTTTGATCATCTGGTGGGCCGCGAGGTCGGCCGGCAGGTTGTGAGATTCTTCACACGGAGTGTGGTTGATGACGAGGCTGCGACTTGAGACACATCATGAATTTCACTTTTTATCAAGCATAGTTCGCCAGGTATGGTCAACCGTGTTCGCTGGTGACCGGGGTAATCGCCGACCAGGCTTCCTGCACTCAAGCGCCAAACCCCACGTTTCTGTGAGGTCGAAGGAACGCGCCTTCCACCGGACTAAGAGACGGAAGTGGCAGGTGCTGCTGCAGGGTCGCAGATCACGTGAACTACGCGTACCTTCACCCAATGCACAAAAACTATCAAATACTTAAACGTCCTTCACTCACCGCCAACAACGCTCGCTCGCTGCACAAACCATCTACAGCACAGCCCGATGCCCAGACACATGCACCAAGCATGGCCCACATCCACTCCCTACCACCGGAAGTCCTCAACATGATCTTTGCCTACTTCATGAACGTTACAAACTACGGTGGTTTCGGCAATTTCGACCCCACACTGTTCGAAGTCGCCCAAGTCTGCAAGTATTGGTTCAAAACAGCTTACAGCCATGTGAACCCTCGTTCAGCAGATCGCTTGGCTCGGACAGGCGCAGTTGTGGCCCGATATGTCTGGGTTCACCAAGCTCAATATCTGGGAGTGGCTAGAAGATCATGTTTGCGGATACGAGCAGAAGCGTGGGAAAGGGCAAGACGACGAGAGTACATCAGACGAATTCGAGAGGTATCCAGGCTTCAAAGTGGGATTCACTGAACGCGTGCTTCCACCTGATGCGTGGGTCCCAGATTGTAAGCACGTACTGGGCTGATGTTCGGCATGGGAATGTGAGTGGATAGAGGGATGGTGCAAAGTGCGCAGTACAACCGACTAGTCTCTCACCAGCCTACCGGTTGCCGAAGGAACCTTGTGGTGCAAACCACCTAGTGAAAGATCGCCAGTTCAGATACGACAAGACTTTCAGAACTCCTCAAATGTATGCTCTCCTTCGCTCTTACTCTAAAAAGGTCTCAGATGTGGTGGTATCGCTGGGCCGTACCTGAGATACCATGAACTTGTCCAGAGACTTCAACACTACCGCAATGTCCTCCAACGTCCTAAAAACAATCCACTCCTTACCTAATGAGGTCTTGAACATGATCTTCCAATACCTGACCCACGAGACCGCCGACCGCACTTGGTTGCGCTACCACCCTTCTATCTTCGATATCGCAGATGTCAACAAACACTGGTTGCGGTGCGTCTGGGCCATGGTCTATCCTGATGCAGCTGGGCTCCTGTACAAATATGGTCTTGCAGAGGTTACGCCGATCGAACGAATGCAAGCACATCTCCATGCTGCCAAGCTGTTCTTTCTTGCAGCTAGAAACAGACACTTATCGCTGGTTGGTACTACGGGAGATAGGTTTGCCGCCGGCAGAAGTAGGCTAAGCCGGCAAAAGTTAAAACGTGCTCAGTAGCGGGCTGTTGATACAAATATGAAGTTCAATATCGCTGCGAGCACTTGCTGCAATTCAAAAACGATTTCTGTCTCGACAAGCAAGCGACCTACAATCTGTTGTTATCTACAGTGCTACTCTACTAGCCACCTTGCTCCATCCGTCTATCCTGAGCCTTCTGGTGCGATGCCTCACTCCTGTGCAAATGCCGACACAGAAATAGTCCAAGCAGTGGTTGGTACGCTGAAAATATCTTTTGAAGACTACTCACAAGTTCTAGCAACAGCGCGTACCCACAATGTCAATTCCGTCCAATGCATCCCGGTGGCCCCCTGGGACACGAACCTCCGTTGGGGCGCCAATGCCTGGACACTCAACCGAGAAGCGCCCGTCCAATCAGATAGCACCCCTCCTCAAGCCCGCTCCTCACCTGCCGTTGCCCCCGAGGACTTCAAAGCACATGGTCAATACCCTTCCGAATGAGATATTACACCGCATACTCGGGTTTCTTGACGCACCTACATACACCGAAGTCGACCTCGACATCCTCTCCGCCATGCAAGTCTGCAGAATATGGCGCATCCTCTGCTTCAATATTCTGTTCCACATTGATATCACGAAAATCCGTCGCCTAGCTACATGGGAATACCTAACACATCGCATCAAAACCTTCCGAGAAATTTGCTTGGAATGCCAGAAGACCACTCCCAAGCTTAAGCCGCCGTATTCGACGCCGGTTGGGTGGTGGGTACCGGGATGTCTAACCCAGGGTGTGGCGCAGCAGCAGGAGAAGGTTAGATTCGTGAATCAGGTCAAGGAATGCGTGGAGATGGAAGGCATTGAGCATATTTGGGCTGAAAGGAGACCGGGTAGTGTTTGGGAGTGGCACCAAGTAGTTCTAAAGTGTTTGGCATGATGGTGCGGAGTGATGCCCGGCTTGACTGGTTTAGAAGCGCGTTGGAGGTGATCCGTATCCAATGGCCTCACGCTTCTGGCTCACCCAATGGCACAGCTGGGCAAGTTTTGCTGTCATCGCCTGCACAAAGATCCAACCTCAGATGGACCTCAGACTTTTCGTCTGCTCTCGGGTCTCCTTATAATCTTCGGAACTTCAGAGACGAAAGGAGTATAGAACAATCCATCCGATTATTAAAGGCGAATGTGAACAGGCCCAAGCTCGAAATATGATTGGCCGACGTAGGCTGAAAAGTGAAGGTGTTTCGTCTTATTGTCAGAGTTCACCTAAGCCTCTCATTGGGCCACTCGGCTGCCTATCTATGTCATTGATTCGATGTATACAATATCAAAAGGGTTTGAATTCAGTATCTGTCATCACACCAGCCTCGAAGGAGAATTGCATCGGTAACCCACCTATCTGTGCGATTTGAGTGTGATAGCCCTGTCATCCACTCGATAATAATAGTTACCCCTCTACTACTGTCGTGAGGTTGAAGGGTGCAGCATGAGGTGCGGAGGTCAGGAAAGGCAGGTTAGCCGAGGGCAGCCTTCTCATGTACTTATAGTATAGGAGTGGTCGTCACCCACACAACACACACAAGTAACACAATACACTCTGATCACACAACACTCTTTGCGCCTGGTAGTCGACCGTGTCATCTCTCTAGAGCAACCGTTAACCTCACTACACTACGAGCTTACCTAATTAGGTAAGCCGAGTATAGTATAAGTCTCGTACGACCGCGAGACCTTATCTTGCCATATAACTATCTCGAGACAGGTACTAGGTCTCGAGAGTAAGCAACACTGATACAACCTACAGTTCAACCACGATGCCGACCGTCTACGACCTCCCACCAGAGATCCTTCGTATGGTCTTCGAGAACTTCCACGCTCCAGACTACGAGAATGTCGATCTCACCCTCTTCGACGTTGCGCGAGTGTGTAGGACGTGGAGGTCTACCGTCATCGCGATTGTGTGTCAAGTTGATGCGTCGAAGCTTGATGTTCGCCCCGTGCCTTTCATGTCGACATTTATCAAAAAGCTCGAGAGTGACTGTGCTGAACAGCGAGTTGAGTCAGAGAGGAGAATAGTAGAGCAGATCGCACGGCGACAGAAGTTCACGGAGACGTTTCAACGTCATTTCCAAACGGAGCAGATTTGGGGAAAATGGGCTTCTGCGGACAAGTTCATAAAGCTGAAATACAAGCACTACGAATGCTAGCCGGAGTTGAGACATGAGACCAGTCAAATCGAGCGAACTATGGTCTGAAAACAAGAGTGCAAGGGGATTTCGGTGTGGAGTCCTTGCGTTCTCCTTGACTAGAATGTCTTTATGGTATTAGAAGTCCATTTCTGCCGTCCAGCAGACCGTGACGTGCTGAGCTCGAGGAGAGTATGTCCAAGACGAGTATGGATGTGGTGCAAGCAAAGCGGAATAGGAGAAGGAGGGGAACTTTAGGCGCGAGATACTTGGTGCAGAGACCCTAGCAACGTCAGCGAGAAGTCCAAACCTGGTGTGTATAAGAACTCTAAACTCTAGATTCTCGAAATGTCTATGCCTAGAATCACATACCCGGCATGCCTCTACCAGCATGGGCATTCAAAAAGCATCGCCGAGTACACGAACCAAGATAATCGATCAGCCAGCCATAACCTTTCCCTCCGTCTCTCGCCCCGCATTCTCATTCAACGGCAACTCCCTCCCATTTTCCTGCCCCTTCTCACCATCCTGCACACCACCCTCAGGCGTCCACCCCTGTATTCCCTGCACCCTAACCACATCCTCCACCTTCTCCACAGGCACCACAAGAACCCCCCTCAACTTCTCGACCTCATCCTTCGTCAACCCACATTTCTCAACCAAATACTTCTCCACGCCTCCAAACTCGCCATCCACCACGATCTTCAGGAACGCTTTCACGTTCCCCGCCCTGCTGCCGCAGATTCTCGCTGCTTCCTCCCTGCTCATCTTCGGTTTTTCGCTATTGGCGTCCTTGCTTTGTGCGCCGGCCTGTCCCATTCCGCCTTTCGAGATCCTTTCGATGAATAAGTTGCGCCAGGAGCCTAGACCTGGTTCGGTGAGTGCGTACTCCCATGCGATCGTCTCGTCGTCCACGCCTGCGAGGCGTAGCAGGAGCGCGGCGAGAACACCGGTTCGGTCCTTGCCGGCTGTGCAGTGGAACACAAGTGGTTCGTCGGGTTGATTGATGATGTGTCTTAAGATTGTTGGGTACGCGGCGGGACTCTTTTCGGAGATCGTGGCGTGGGTCGCGATGTCGCGGTATGCGTGTACGAAGCCCTCGGAGTAGGCAAAGGGAAGTTCTGCGTCGGTGGACTGCGCCGACGTGTACCATTGGAGCTTTCTGGCGAGGTTCACTGGGCCGTAGTCTTCTTCCTCGTAGACGGGAGTGAAGTGCCGGGTGATGCCACCTGGTTGGAGCACGGAGCTGTGCGGGTTGGTAGTTGCGTCCGTGTTGCTTGTCTTCTCGAGACTCGCGCTGAGCTTTTTGACTTCAGGGGCGGAGCGGAAATCGAAGATGTGTTTGATTCCGAGGTCGTCTGTCATGGTCTTGTTACCTTTCTCGGTGAGGAGTTGGGGATGAGCACATCGGTAGAGAAGACCACGACGGACCATCATCGGGGTGGTGTTCGATGCTTGCGCGCCTGAAAAATATGACGAGGCGATGAGGTAGCCGCCCATATCGCGAAAGTTGGGAACGCCATCAATATTGACAAACGGTGGCGTTGGGATGTGAGAAGGGAACGTGAAATGTTCAGGGAGATGAGGCGGTGGGGGTGGGGCTTGGTCATTTGGCTGGTCGACGTTGAGGGTTTGTGGTGCTGATTCTGCCATGGTCACAGGCTAGATGACGGCGTGCTTGTCAAAGACGGAGTATGCAAGTGTTCGGTTGATTAGCTGAGCACTCTCTACAAAGCGTTCGTCCTGTGGTTCGATGTTGACAACGACTGCCTGACTTCATGTGCGTTGTGGCCTGTTGCTTGTGCCTGTGTATAGTAGTGGTAAAGGCGCCTTCAGTATGAGTTTACCCACTGATCGGTGTGTATCTCTTGCTTCTTAGGACTGTATGTGCTTTTATTTAACCGTAGACAAGTAAATCGTGGAGTCCTCTGTGGCATTCTCGGGGCTCTTCACGTTGCACGCCGAGCGACCTCGGCCAAAATCTAAGATGTCAACAGAGGGTCGCGTGGATAAACCTTTGGGGAAGCCGCTTGCCCAGCACGTGCTGATCTGCAGCCCACTATTAGCGCATATTCACATATTCATGGAGCGATTCAGTCACCTTGCTGTCTGTATTCTTAGCACTACTCGAGTTGCCTGAATGTTTGTTGAACAGTCCTTCTGTGAGCAGAATGAAATGGTCTTTCAGCATCAATGCATTAACTTGGTGCACCTAATCGCCAATATCGCTCGCTTCTACCGTCCACTGTCTGTCCAAAATTCAGCGCCCATCCCATCATCACTCAGCCAGAGACCGTACCTGTCAACTCAACGGAGACCCTCCGTCTCCGCCTGCTTTCGTGTCTGATCCATGTACATCTGAAACTGGAAGGTCTGTCTCATAACCCGCTTGATGTGCAAGTCGTTGACCATCCCATGATTATCATATCCCGCCAAAGCCATGGCACAGCTGAAAATATTGCGGATCTGCCGCCCATTCAGCTCTGTGTGAAGCCACTCCCCATTTGTGACCTCCTCGTAGATCGCTGCCCGATCCTCCACCTTGTCATGGTACTTGTCAAGCCAATAATTCCAGATGCGATTTTTTTGCTTGTCATTGAGCTCCTTGTACTGGACAGCGACATGTATACGCGACTGGAAAGCTTCATCAAAAGTTTTGACTCGATTAGTGGTCAGAAACAGGATGCCCGAAAAGTATTCGAGGATTCGCAGCAGGACTGACACTAAGGAGTTTCGCTCTAGGTCTCTGAGAGATCTCTTCTCGAGGAAGATATCTGCTTCGTCGAACAACAGCAGGGCTTTCCATTGAGTGGCTAACTGGAAGATTTTGTTCATATTGATCTCGACCGCGGCGGGCGATGTGCCCACATCAGACATGGTTACCGGGTAGAGAGGCTTTCCGGATAGAGTTGCAAGTGCTTCAGCTGTCAGAGTCTTTCCCACTCCTGGCGGTCCGTGAAGCAAGACGATGAGGCCGTTTCCTTTACCATGCGTAAGATCCGCGAGAAGGCTTCCTTTTTTCGAATGCTGTAGAACGAGCTGCTTCAGAAGATCTTTCATCTTTTGGTCCATTTGCAGTTCTTTGAACGCTTCTTCGTCCCTTTGCACATTGATAGGGCTGATGCCGGTGAGCTTCAGCTGTGCCCACATCTTAAGTTTCAGGACAAACCCGAATACTCGAGGGGGGCAAAGTAAGCATTGCTCGTCTGTCATCACGATGGGCTTTTCAGAGGTATCCGCATCACTTGACAAAGCACTCAGTCCGATGCATCGAGCCCTGAGCCTCTCACAAGTAGAGCACACACAAGGCAGCCCACATTGTGTGTCTTGAAGATAAATTGAAGGATCGAAATGATCGAAATAGGCCTGGGC
>Ga0066648_10001094_pt1 | contig 15553 bp, 10 predicted proteins | sample CryGeyCG12114_NA_FD_59537 | JGI IMG/M metagenome (GOLD analysis project Ga0066648, IMG submission 59537) | Groundwater microbial communities from aquifer - Crystal Geyser CG19_WC_8/21/14_NA | ecosystem: Environmental > Aquatic > Deep subsurface > Groundwater | place: USA: Utah: Grand County... | reverse complement strand
ACGGCCATTCAAGTCTCGAGCTTGAGTTGCGGCTACTGACATTCGCCAATCATCAGGCTCCACGTAACCATTCCTCCTTCGCTCCTGATCACGATATACAAACCTGCGGAATATCTGCACTCGTGTGTCGAAAGGTATGAAGAAAGGCAAATTCCGCAGCAGCTCGAGCCTCGGATTGAGTGACTGTAGTTGTCTCCTCTTTCGAGCTAGCTCTCGCTGCTTGGCCAGTTGTTCAGCCTGTCTAGATGTTTGCGAACGAGGCATATGAGGTGCCCTGATGTTGAACAATGATCCCAGCGTCGGTATGTGCATACCGGATTCGTCCTTTTCGGCGTCCTCAAACTCCAGTGCTTCATCGTCGTCGCCATCTTCGACTGCTTCATGCCGCCTTTCCTCCTCTGCAACGACCGCAGGGATGAAACCCTGCATATCAAAATGTTGAGTCATTAGCCAGTATTTGTCAGGCAAGAATTTCCGTCTGGAGTCTCGCTCATAAAGCATGCGCAAGAGTCCTGTAGCTAAACCTTTCATGTACGACTGCGAAACGTCGTTGCCAGCAAGAGTCTTCGCAGTCGGCTTGAAAGCGTTGGAGTGCGTCACTCCTTGCGACTGGCCAAACAAAGCGGATATATTCGCTGTATCCTCGACATCATTGTACTCCGCTAGGTCTGCGGCGTTCCAATACAATGAAAAGGCGAGATGCTTGAGAAAGTTACCTAAACTTGCGACATCTGACAGTGGCAGTGCTCCCTGCCGGAATTGGTAGGACAGGGAGGACCGCATGACACTGTCTTCGTCAATGGCGAAGAACTCTTCGTCGTCCATGAGCTTCAGAATGAAAGTATAGAGCTCTAGGAACAGCAATACAATCCTCCACTCTTCTTGCCATAGTGACACTTCCTCTGATGACGGCGGCTCATAGCCGAACTGGTTTGAGGGAGGCTTAGCTTCGGTGAGTACTGAGATGACGTCTCTCTGATCGGTTCGGATCAATTGGAAAACAGTAGTCGCTTGAGAAGCCTTCCAAAGATACTGTATTGTTGACGTGGCGCCTCCACCGACGATAGAGGAAGGAGAATTCTGGTAAAGCCACATTCTGATGTTGGTGGCTCGAGAAGGGAAAGCCCTCAAAAGAGCTACGGCATAGTTTGCCAGAGGCTTCGCCACTTCTGCTACCGTGGTTGCTGTCGACCGAAACGTCCTCATTGCTTCCTGCACGCTGTCGTGACCAGCTAAGATGCCTATGTGGTAGCGAATAAAGTCGTCCAAGGGCGCTACATTCTGTTCAGTGGTAGTGCCTTTCATGGGCTGATCCGTCACATCGATGCGTAGAGCGACATCATTGGCACATCTTGACAGTGCTTCGGACACGGCCGAGATCCAATTGATGGCTTTATTGTCGCTGTCGAGTGCCCGCCAGGTGTAGATTGTGTTTGCTAGAACCCATAATAGCCCTTCGTTGGTCAGTGTTGGTGCCACTCTCTTGATGCTTTCACAAAACATGATCTGATTGCCCTTTGTCGCCAGGTAGGAAGCCATCAGGGGGTACCATTGTATCTGCCGTGATGAGAGAATATGCTTGACGAAGGCATCGTATGCAGGCGGGTCCTTGCGTAACAGCAAGGCCTGGATATATTTCGAGAGCTGGTCAGGAATGTGGGAAGCGTGGTGGGCATGAGAGCAGGTGTCGAGGCTACGGAACTGTTCATCGTAATCCAGCTGAATGGGCTTGCCTAATATTTGCAGGCCCAGACCAAGCAGCAACGATGTTTGCATGGAGCTCTCTGACCTGGCGATGGCTCGAACAGTTATCCTCGACAGCTTTGTAAAGTACTGGTTCCATACCCGCGCTAGGGGGGGAAGTTCAGTCAAAGACCAAGATCCGGCCAGGCTCTTTCCGAAGTAGCATAAGCGCCACCTGTCCATGGACTCGTGTACATCGAGGAAGAAGAGGATGAGGCGCATCTGATACCGGAGAACGTCTTCGTGTTGGTATGGAGGAGCCAGACTGTCTGAGTCGGTCGTGTCGTAGACTATTTGGTCGCTCTGGTTTAGCCTCGTTCGCTCGTTGTCGTCCCATTCATCTCTCCATTTCTGTTTCTGCTGTGTACGAGACGAATAAGCCCTCCATACCCGCTGGACCTTGCGGGCAGCATTCAAGCGGTCTCTATCATGGGCTCTTCTCGCCCTCTCGGCTTGTGCTTGCGCCACCGCATTGTGGGAGCCAGCGGGTGCTTGCGACGACGAGCCAGCGCCTGGTAGAGTCGCCCATGGGTTGCCTTTCCGTCCGGATAGATTGACTTGCCTCGGTTTTCTCGTGTTCCCCGTGAATGCGGTGTGCATGGTAAGAGAGGGTCAGTAGGTGGGAGGTGTGGCAAGCATAGAGCAGCAAGCCGGTGGCCAGGAAATCGGCGAGGTAGTTCGGTTCGAGATGGGCAGTGAGACGTTTCCAAGAATGGCACAGTCAAACTCGACTCCGGCGGCAAGCGACAGAACGACGTGGAAGTGTTAGTCCTTCTACAGTGGTGAGGCTGACATTGTTGATAATGGTGCCTGCAACGCCTGCAGTGGCTGCCTGAGGGCCAATTATGTCATTGTCATTATCTTAGCCGATGATTATCCTTGCCAGCCCCACACCGGAGTGGCAGTAGCATGTGCTCCAAACTTGACTCGTTCAGGGTCGGAGTCGCGTCCAGACGCACCTTCAACGATTACTGCAGTTTGCAAAGTGCGGGTATTCTGCGTTGCACGATCACGATGCCCACAGATGTGGTGTCGCTGCTTCAGGCTGAGGTGGATCAACTGATGATACAACAATTCAGTACATACTCATACCTCAGTCAGCGACATCCATTGCAGCCTCCACGAGCCATTCCTGGTTTGCGCTTCACCAGCGAGAAGATAGCACTAGCTGCACCACCCCATGGAAAACCAGGGGACGAGGACACAGAAAGAGCGCCATATCCGTTGAAGCCACAGGACGCCCAAGCCTTTGACGAAGCCCAAAACGAGCTTGCCGAGGATCTAATCTCCAAGGCCCAGCAGATCCAGCAGCTGATCGCGAAACTCCCTGGCATTGACCAAGACGAAAGCCAGCAGGCTGAGGATATTGAGAAGCTAGTTGCCGAGGTCGAGTTGATGGAGCAGGCTAGACGGAAGAAGAGGAGGGAAATGCACCAATTGGTGAAAAGACTGGATGCCGTCGTTGGAGGCATGGGTAGAAGCATCGACTACTCTCGCGTCGACGGCCAGCCAAACACTGGTTGAGAAAGTGCTGTGCCTGGAACAGGAGAAAAGACCCAGCATCATCACTCCCACACGACAAACATACAGTAGAAGATTGCACGCCATGTAAGGACACTGCACAAAGCTGCCGCCGCTGCTATAGCCCTGCACACAGCCCATGGCGATTGAGAGGCGCCATAGGCGCATCGAGTCACTGGCCTGGGGTTAGACCTGATCAGATGAGCGAGACGACAGCGACCTGGTTCTGCAGTGCTGCTGCTTGAAGAGGGATCGGCGAAGCATATGCGTGCCGAGGCGTGTGAACACATCGTACTTGTGTCGAGCTGCAGCCATACTAGTATGCAGGGCAACAGATCCAGGCCCGTGGCAAGCTCCGGCACAGCCGGATACTATGGCCCGAATGAAATGGTGCCAAGTGCTGATGCGCAAGATGCTGCATCCAAGCCACAAGTTCTGCGCCTGTCGTATCCTGCCTCAATGCGCGTGCAGGTGCTTGATCGCCTCGAGCTGTCATTCTGACACTCGCGACTTCTCCTCCTGGCTACCACTCCCAATCGTCGTAGAAGTGCTTCTTACACGGATTCACTTTCCATTCCTCTTGGCCCCAACGTGAGCAAAGTACTTTCAATCTAAGCGACGCAAGGTCCACTCTAGCAGGACTCAGCGGGTCCCACGTCATAAGCAGTCACTGAACTACCTCCGCTCCCACGGTAGTCGTCCAGCTGCTCCGCAATTTCATCAGCGCCCGCGCACCGCCCAAACCACACCGAACTAAACCAATCCCAAGCCTCTTACGTGCTAACTCACCGTCGTCACGCTGGCCTTCTTCATTGACACATCGCAATATTCGTTCCATCGAACACCTCGGGACTCGCGAAGAAACACTATCGCCGTCGTTGATTACACAAGCGCATCAGCTGTACCACCCTCTGTTCCTGATTCAAGCAGGAGGAATACACTCACCGAGCTTCCTGGCGAGAGACGGTCCAGTATGTCCAAAGTCGTCAGAACCGTCAAAAATGTCACCAAGGGCTACAGTGCCGTCCAGGTCAAAGTTCGAAATTGTGCGCCCTTCAAGCTGTAACCTCATGCAGCATGCTAACAGGCTGCAGCTACCTCGAACGACCCATGGGGCCCAACAGGCACTGATATGGCTGAGATCGCGGCCCTGACCTTCAACAAGTAAGCTGCATTTCTTTCCCCACCTGAGCCCTGCTAAGATGTGTGCAGTCCCAGTGACTTCTACGAGATAATGGATATGCTCGACAAGAGATTGAACGACAAAGGCAAGAATTGGCGCCATGTCCTCAAATCGCTCAAAGTCCTCGACTACTGTCTGCACGAAGGTTCAGAACTCGTCGTTACCTGGGCGCGCAAGAACATCTACATCATCAAGACTCTGCGAGAGTTCACCTACATTGACGAGGATGGCAGGGACGTTGGCCAGAACGTGCGAGTCTCAGCTAAGGAGCTTACTTCCCTGATCCTCGACGAAGACCGCTTGCGTAGTGAACGTTCTGATCGCAAGCTGTGGAAGACCAGAGTCTCTGGCATTGATGAGTTTGCTCCTCCAGCTATCTCCGGTCCGCCTCAACAAGCTCGCCCGAGAAGACAATCTGGTGGCAACCAATTAGATGACAACGACGCTGAGTTCAGACTTGCACTAGAAGCTAGCAAGTATGAAGAAGAAGAAAGGAAGAAGCGCGAGAGCCAGAACGTTGCGCCCCGGGGCGATGAAGATGACGACCTCGAGAAAGCCCTTCGGCTGAGCAAGGAAGAGGAAGAGCTCAGGCGCAGGCAGCTGGAAGACCAGAACGCTGCTTCGCTGTTTGACGACACTCCAGGCCCAAGCCAGCCCCAGCCGACCGGATATAATCAGGGTTACCAGCAGCAGCCAGCCGTCGACTGGTTCGGCAATCCGCTCCAGCAGCAGCCACAGAGCACGGGTTTCTTGAACAACCAATATGCCCAGCCTACCGGTTATCAGAATGGCTACGGTTTTCAGCAACAGCCCACTGGATTTCCTTCCAACCCTACCGGCTACGATCAGATGGCTACCCAGCCCTTCCTGCAGCAGCAAAACACGATTCAGCCGCAACAAACGGCCTTCCAGAACAGCAATCCTTATGCTGGCCAGCAGCAACAAAGTGATATTTTCGGCATGCAGTCATCGCAGCCACAGCAGCAGCAGCAGCAGCAGCAGCCGCAACAACAGGGTCTGCAGCCAGGCACGAACAACCCCTGGGCCTCGAACGCCAACCAGAACGAGTCGCTTAAACCGATGCCCACTGGTTCGAACAACCCTTTCGCACAAAAGATGCAGCAACCAGCGCAATCACAATCGCCATTCCGCCCGAACAATCAACCGTCGCTGGGCACCCTCTTCGAATCGCAGCCTACGAATACGTTCCAACAACCCGCTCAGCCGAACCCGATCTCGAACTTCCAAGCGCCGCAACAACAACCTCAACAACAGCAGCAGCAGGACATGGATCCAAACAGGGCAAGGCTCAACGCCCTCCTCGCGTCAGGCGAGGGTCAAGACACCTTCGGAAACACTGGCGACATGAGGATCCCAGCTCAACATACAGCTCCGGGTACATTTGTCAATTCGGCTGGTGGAGGTATGGATCGTCTTAGGGCGGCCCAGACAGGCACAAACCCATTTTTCACTCAGCAACCTACGGGCTATCCTCCAAACCAAACCAATCAAACTGGATTTGGCCAGCAGATGCCCGCCCAGACCGGACCTAGCGGGGGGTTTGGAGGAGGATATGGTCAACAGAGCAATCCTTTTGGAGCAAAGCCGAACCAGCAGGGTGGAAGTCTGATAGATCTGTGAGCGAGGTCGGAGGTTGTTTGGTGCTGGACATGGCAGACGATAGTCATTCAGTGCAACTCAAATTGACGATACCCCATAAATTTGTTCAGGGCCTACTCCTGTTACCATGAGTCTATCGAAGCTAATTCCTGTGTGCACCCCACAAAACGCTAGGAAAGCTCAGAAGTAAGCAGGTCAAGACAATGCCAAAACGAGTTTGGCGTGGACGCCTGGCGCTTCCAGTCTCGAGAACACGAAACCTTGTTCATGATGGCTTTAATGCTTATTTAGCAACGGAAGGATCGCCCCAATCTCCCGATTGTCCTGCCTCTGGTTGTGCTGACCTCGTATCTCTTCGTTCTTGCCTTGTCGTCGCCGTCTCGTTATCCCTTTCGTAATGCTTCTTGATCGTTCGTCCCCCAAGCAGTGCTGTTAGCTGTTACCGCTTGATCCTCCATCTGACGCTCTCTAGCAGAGCGCTCACAATGCGTGCGGGCGTGATACTCTTCGCCGCACTTCTCGCAACAACAAGAGCTCTGACCTTCACATCGCCCACCGTGGGTCAGTCATTAGATCCAACACAGCCGATAACAGTGCAATGGACCTCTGACTCGTCTGACCCCGCCACACTCAACCTCAGCATCGACAAGCCTGGCGGTCTCGTCAATAACAGGACGATCGCAAGGGGACTATCGACCTCTTCCGGCAATTACGTCGTTGCAGCAAATGCCGCAGCAATGACCTATGGCGACGGCTTCCTACTTAGAGCATTGGGTGCGACCGGTAACATTCTGGCCATTTCCCCATCTTTTGCCCTTTCAGTCGGCTCGGCGACCACAATCGATGGCCAGATTTCCTATACCTGGACGAACATGTTCACGGGTATGCCACCGGCGACCAAAATCGATCAGAGTGTGTTGGTGGCTACGTCTATAGACGATGACTCAGCTACGTCGTCCGAGGCTGCGATGCCCTCCAACAGGACGGCAACCTATCCGGCTGCAATTGCTTCCACGACAAGCACGGCCGCCGGCAACACAAGCTCGGGCTTTTCGACGAGCACGCTCAGTCGCACCAGTGCGAGTAGCACGCACTCTTCATCTGCCTCATCAGCGTCCGCTACGACATCTCAGAACGCTCAGACTAGACTCGGGAGTAGTGGTCAGATCGCATTGACGGGTGCGGGCGTTCTTGCCGGGCTTGTCGCTTTGCTGGCGTAGGTTGGTACAAGTTCTCGCTTTCCGCAATGAATGATTGAGCAGGGTCTTGGGGCACCCTATGCTCCGAGGGATTGTTTTCCAGATTTCAGCTCCCTTTACGTGCTTCTCAGTTCCTCCTCTCCACCAGGAGGCTCTTTAAGTGCTACAGAATGGCGACGACTTGGACCTACCTAACATACAGACACACCTCATTTGGATGATGACTCGTGTGCACCTCTAGCAACATGATATGTCGCTCTTGTGCTGCCAAACCCCTCGTACTCGTTCGGATATCTGTTGCCGTCCCTAGAGTCTGACTTCGGTGAAGGGCAGGACATGTAGTGTTAGCGAGAAGCCCATTGGTGTATTACGCTGTACTGGATCGGCGGGTGCTATTCACTTCTGCTGCGTGAAGGACAATCTGTATGCTGGTCTTCGTTACCGCCCAAAACTGACTAATTCTGGCCAACCTTATTCCGTGCCATACACTTGATTGTTGTACAGTCTGTAGTTCCATTTGTTGCCTCAGGCACACGTCGCGGTGTTGCCATGTGCCTGGATCATGCGGTACCTATCGTGTCACTTGGTGCCCTCGTCATCGCTCCCAGCCTCGACGCAGGTATGAAGGACGATGCAATCTTGTAGATGGCTTTGCCGTTGCCAGGCTCGCCAGCAGCGAGTTGGCCGACATTCAAAGAAAGGATGAGACAGCTTTTCGCAGGAGCCTCGCCGCGAGTCTGCGTTGCATTCTGGCTGTTTGGTCAGTCCTCATCGTCAGCGAGACTGTCGGGGCAGCTTGTACTAACAACATCTCTCAGGCCTGATCAACAACGTCCTCTACGTGATCATCCTCTCTGCGGCTCTCGACCTTGTCGGGCCTGGGGTACCTAAAGGAGTCGTCCTGCTCGCGGATGTGATCCCCAGTTTCATCACGAAGCTCGTGGCACCCTACTTCATTCACCTGGTTCCTTATGAAGCGCGAATACTTCTCTTTGCTGCTTTGTCGACTGGCGGCATGTTGATCATCTCAATGACGCCTACTTATGTGGACGGTGGTTCCACAAGCACCAAATTATTTGGTGTGCTGCTCGCGAGTCTAAGCTCGGGTGGAGGAGAGCTCAGCTTCTTAGGCCTGGTCCATTACTACGGACCGTTCTCGTTGGCAGCATGGGGCAGTGGGACGGGAGGTGCAGGTCTCATAGGAGCAGGAGCATACGCTCTGGCTACTACCAGTCTCGGTCTAAGCGTCAAAGCAACACTGCTTTCGTCGGCATTTTTACCTGTCATTATGCTTGTCAGCTTCTTCACCATCCTGCCTCTCGAACCTATCAGACACAGTCGACGAACCGTCCAGGTCACAGACGATGATGAAGCAACGGCGAACGCTGCACCAGAAAGAGAAGGGCTGCTTGCCCCAGAAGATGAAGACGTCGGCGCAGGACCAAGCAACTATAAGAAAGCAAAAGCACCGGCACAGTTCAAGCAGAACCTCCTGCGGGCTCGGTCTTTGTTCTTCCCTTACATGCTGCCACTGTTGTTGGTGTATATTGCAGAGTACACTATCAACCAAGGCGTGGCGCCTACATTGCTCTTCCCCTTAGATGACTCGCCTTTCAAGCACTACCGAGCTTTCTACCCAACTTACAACGCCATCTACCAAGTCGGTGTGTTCCTCTCTCGTTCGTCTACGCCATTCTTCCGTATTCACAACCTATACCTACCATCAATGCTCCAGGTCGGCAATCTTGTGCTTTTGACTGCTCAGTCACTCTTCAATATCTTCCCCTCGGTGTACATAGTTTTCGCAATCATATTTTGGGAAGGACTGCTGGGTGGCTTAGTCTATGTCAACACATTTGCCGAGATCAGCGACAAGGTGGACAAGAAGGACCGAGAATTCAGTCTGAGTGCCACTACCGTGAGCGATAGTGGCGGAATATGCATTGCTGGTTTCATATCCATGGCCATGGAGGTGTGGTTGTGTGATTGGCAGATCAGTGGTGGGAGAGATTGGTGTAGACGGCTGTAGTAGTGGTGAAATCCATGAGACACGTACGCGATGAGTACATGTTTGCAGCACGTCTGACATTGTGACAGTGTCTTGCCGACTTGAGGCTTTGTATGCACATCCGTCACTGGCCTAGGTGCAGTAACTCTCCCGGTCCCTTCTACGGTGCTCGCGCTCTCTCATCCAGCTCCAAACACCAGCACCAGCTTCATGCTCATTTGTCTTTCCACGTCGATGTTAGTCCTTTCAGCTCTGGACACGTGCACCCAGACATACCCAAGCTATCTCTCGAGATTGTGATCGTGGCCTGCGAAACCCGCAGCTGCCTCGCCTCTACCCGAAGCTGGCTCCGTCCCCCTCTTGCGCTCCAATCATCTGCCAGTCAGGAACCTCGGGAAGCTGCACGTGGAGTCGACGCTCTTCAACCTTTTTAGTTAATTGCTTCAACCAACAAAGGGAATCTCTAATGCTCCCGTCCTTGCAATTCCTCATACTGCGAATCTAGGTTTCCTCAATGAGACTTGTCACGAGAGTCTTGCTTCCCAGCTTTGACATGACAAAACCTCCATGCTTGCCGTTTTCAGCCTCCTACGCGTCTCTCAGCAGCAGGGATGGTGGACAGACCTGTTGAGCTTGGACTCGGCAAATCCGAGATCTCTATCCATTAACACACCTAACTCTACACCACGTCAGGAAATTCTCCGACCCGGATGAAACGTGGCTCCCAGACCGATTGCAAGGTAGACTGAGTATCAAGCCTTCAATTCGTTCAGAAGCAGCATGTGAACTTCAGGTTCTTTGTCCGACTCACATTCCAGGAGTCTTTTGTTGCGGGTGCACGGTGATTGGCGAGGCACACTGCCGAGTACGGTGCTTGAACAAAGAATGCCAGACAAAAAGATATCAACTCTCCAGCTGAACCATCGCAGATAGCCTGTTTGGCTGTACGTCAGGAGCCTCAAAATGTTTGTCACCAAGAGAAGATCTGCGCCGCTGCGTACAAAGAACTGCTCAAAAGCTAGGTAAGCACCGCTAAAGGCAGTGTTGTCATTCCTTTCTTCATCTGTGCTTGTACACCAGAATCCCTTTCTTCATGAGCGCTATGGCCTTGTCAGTGCCTCCTCCGCAAAATACGTGGGACCGTACTTTGCCAAACCCTGCTGCCTTACTATCAAATGGTATACATCCCCGCCGGAGCTCTTCACTGCTGCAGCATCACATTTCATCAGATCAATTTTTGGCTCCTGCCGCCGACGAGAGTGGAAGAAGAAGCACCCTTCTGTGTTTGCCCAGACCGGAGAATGATGAGACGAGAGAGGAATTGAGGCAACGTCAAGCTTCGGTCATGTCTGGTGAAGAGACTACAGAGTCATCTTCAGAAGGAACGAGCCCTCCAGAGTCGTCTGGCTTTTGCTTGTGTGTTCCTGAACCGAAGATCCCAAGACCTCGGAACGGTAAGCCAAGCGATGCACAAAGAGCCGCTTTCGTTGTTACTGACAGCTGGTCCAAGCTTTCATATTGTACCGGCAACATCAGCACGCCCCGGTTGTGGCACAACACCCTGGCCTGCCGAATCCGGACATCTCCAAGATCATCGGTGCACAATGGAAGCAGCTCTCTGAGAAGGACAAGAACGAATGGAAAGCGCTTGCGGAAGTATGTATCAATCACTCACAAAGACCTTTGTAAATTGCGCTGACCTGACTCAATAGCAAGAGAAAGCCCGTCACGCACAACAATTCCCTGAGTATCGCTACCGACCGAAGCGAAGCTCCAAATTTCCACCAGTTGAAGGTGCCTCTGAGAACCTGCCAGCAAGCTGTGCAAAGTGTGGTGGGAAAACCATGAATCCACCGTATACTCCTCACTATCCTGCTTTTGAGCACCACCCCTCTACCGCCAGTATGCAAAGACCTCAAAAACGAGCATATACTGAAGCGCATGTTCAGCCACTCCGAGCACAGCCGATGGTACAGATTGCGCCTCATCCCCACACCGGACAGATGCGCTACGCATATGGGCCTCCGCCGCCGAGACATGAATCTATCGCATATGCTCGAGGTCCCCCACCAGCACAGCATGCTCCACAATATGTTGCCATGGAAGGCCCAGAAGCCAAGAGACGCCGAATCGATTCTCCTTATGCTTCTAGGCCATCATACGATCATGCTTATTATGAGCGAGATCGAGCTCCTGCCCCTTATCACCCAGATCAGGCTGTAAGGATGCCACCGCCAGCCGCACAGAGGCCGAGTCATCCGCCACCCTCTGTTGCTGGCCCATCTCGACCTATTCAGCCTATTCAGCAGCGACGAGAGCCGAGCCTCACGTTGCCACCCTTGAAAACCGGTGCTGTGCCTCGATCGGCTGTTTCATCAAATGCTCAAACCCAGAAGTCGGGTGTTGAAGCAATGATTATGTCGTACCCAGTTTTGACAAAGCTGAAGACATTGCATTCAATCACGCCTCTCCTTACTGTTCCTGGACCATCAACGCCTCCACACGAGGTTCGAGGTGCCATCATCGCCGTTGAAGGCCTTGATCAGCGTAGAGTGCTTGACATGACCAATTCTCTAGCTGAACAGCTGGAGAGAGAAGGCAAGTTCATGGTCAAGATCTTTGCAGGTCCGAACCCGTACCAGGCATTGCAGTCGAGCCGTCGAGCAAGTCTTGGCCAAGGTGGAGATTCTATGAATACGGAGAAGTATCTCAGCTTGATTTCGGAATGGCACAAGGTCAGCAAAGAGATGGTCAACTTCATTACTCACAGACCAAGTACAGGCACTATGCAAGATATCAGAAGCAATGATCGAGACATGTTGGATGTATCAGCAAGACCACAAGACAAACCGAAGAGCCCATTCGATCGGTCGCCAAACAACAAGACCCCGATATCAGCCGTCAGTCCCTTAACAAAGACTGTCGAACATGCGGGGGATATGGACATTGATATGCCGCCAGCTGAGAAAGAAAGTGACGGTACTGCCACCCCCACTCGCGTTACACGTTCCCGCATACCCCAGGCGGCATTGGACCAACAAGCTCAGAAACAAAAGGAACCAGCTACTGCCCCACCACCGCCGCCAGTCTCGGAGCGCCCCCAAACACCACCTCCTCCCATTGATAGCCAGAAAGAGGCCTCACAAAACACGGCCAACGTCGATGCATCAGATCTCATCCCCATTGCTCTGGTCCCACACTACCAACTAACAACGGTAGACACCTGCTCCATCGCCCTCCCGATAACAGACAACTATGACCCCCTCACTCACTGGCGCTGGCACGCAACGCTTTGGCGTGGCTGCATCGGCCCAGACATTAGTGTCGTCATCAAATCAGCCCACGAACAGTACGAGGATGACGCGCTGACCGGCGACAGCAAGAAAATCGCAAGTGGCATCCAGCCTCCGCATTCACGAGCGGGCAGTGTCGCTCCGGCTCTTGTCCCTGGTGCGCAACAACCTCGACCCAGCATTGCAAGCACAGACCAAGCCCCGTCCGGCGCCCCTCCCGTGTCGGCGATCCCACCCACGGCCGTGCCAGCAGCCCTGGCTCCCTTCGGGGTGGAGGTCCGTCTACAGGACCACAGAGCCGTCATAGTGCGTACGGCAGGGATCTCACGCGGCAGCAACGCCAGCGATACCCTTTCCGACAAAGACCTCGAGAAGGAGAACGAGAACTGGGAAAAGGCAAAGCGCCGCGTCGGTTTCGAGGTCGAGGAGTCGCTGAGGAGATGACTGTCTGCATGGCGGAGTCCGAGAAACAACAGCCTGCATGAGCGGGGCAGGAGGGAGATGTCGGTAGATGAGCCCCACGGGCCTGAGACGTCTGACAAGGGGAGAAATACCAGCTCAATGACGGGGTCATGAATAGAGCAGTTCCGCTAGGGATGCAAGTGCTTTCCTAGTGCCGCCATCTAGTAAATAGAAGATATTAAGAACATGTACTTAATGATATTCAACGCCCCCACACATATCACTCAGCCCAAGCTCTGCAACTAGTTTTCCTGCGTTTCGCTGCTGTTCACGTTGGCTCCACTGCTCAGCAAGATGGCCCAGGACGCAGGACGAAAGCAAGGCCGCAGGGCCACCCGATCGACTCATGTCCAGGCCCAGAGATCTCTGATTGTACTTGGGCAGCTACTGTAGAGGACAAGACTAGCTAAGTTACAGTAGAACCACGAGGTGCAATGGGACCGACTAAGCTAAACAAGAGTAAAGACCGAGATGAGTGGATGTATGGAAGACATCTACCTACAGGTTCTTCCTAGGTGTCTCGGTGTGAGAGAGGATCGTCGTAGTGAATGCCAGACAGAGATGTCGGGCTTTGGGACATGCCCTTGAAAAGCCCTACCGATACCACTGCCATCTTGCTCCAGAACAAATGCTACACCGATTGACAGCGAAGGGACAACGTCGATCCAATTATCTGGGCCGTTGGTTGTTCTTGCTTCTTGCTCTTTCTGCTGTGCTTTTGCAAGTCTAATCTGCTTCTGGTGCTGCTGCTTGGGCCCCCCGATCTCTCTCTCTCCTCTCCTGATTGCATCCTTTCTCGTTATCTCCGACGTAACTTTCTCCATTTGTGAGTCGGGGCGCCGGATGAACTCATAACGAAAACGTCGGCTGCATTTTCGCCCGAATCGTCGATCTCACCCCTAAAGCACTTTCTCGTCCTATGTTCGTTGATGCTTCGGCTGGCGCACCCCAAATCATGGAATTCAGACGATTTCCTGCTGGACGACACGTAGAATGTGCAGCACCATCAGATCAGGTAAAACCCTTTCCAGTGTATAGCATGAAGCAGCATCATGCCGGTCCACTCATTTGCATCAGTATCTGCCCAAGCATCTTCACCACCCGCCACTTCTTTTCCTCGAGGCACCTAACGCTTCTTGGGCTTCTTACTCACGACCTTGAATCCCGCCGCCGTTGCATCCTCCTTCGGTGCAGTAGCAGGTCCCTTCTTTGCAACTTCGCTCCAGCCTCCGTTGCCGCTCTTGTTCTCAGAAGCAGGTACAGCCTTGTTGTCCTCGATTATGCCCTTGTCGGCCAGTCTTCGTCGACGAATGAACTCCTCCGCGAACCGCCGCCCGTCAAGCGTTTCGCTACTGCCATAGACAGCTTCAGCAAGTAGTTCGATATCTGGTGGGAAGTCAACAATCGAGCCGACGAAGTTGTCAACGTTCATGCCACTATTGAGCTTGCCAGAGAGTTGTGCTTTCGCCCACTTGTTGAGCTCCTCCTTGGCCTTGTCTTTTGGTCCAGCACTGACCGCCATACTTGCGCTGCGCGAACCAGTCGAAGTAAGAGCTGGTCGGGCAGCAATGGTGGAGCTCACTGTTCGCTGTGCTGGAGCGGCAGCAACGACTGTCGCCGGTGTCTTTGGTTTACCGCTAGCACCAACAGTTTGCCATGCACCGCCAGCAGGAGACTGAGATTGAGCACCAACGGGCGTTGGACCAGTTTGCTGTGGCGCCGTTACTTTGCCTGCCATCTGTGCATATCTATTGCCAGTAGGCGCGGCAGATGTGTACGACGCAGTCCGAGCAATTGCAGCAGCTTGTGCGTCGGCACGTTGTTTTCGTGCTTCCTCCTCTTTCTGAATTTGTGCCAACGTCTTCTTTGCCGCAGCAGTCGTAGGCTTGACGGTCACTGGCTTGGTCCAGGCACTACCGCCAGGAGTTGTCGGAGTGCTGGGTGAGCCAGAGCTAGCCCATGTCGATGTAAGAGGAAGACCCGGCGCAGGAGCTGGAGCTTGTGCGGCTGCATGGCGTTCTTGTTCCATTTGTAGTCGTCTAGCCTCCAGATTGATGGCTTCTTGCTTGGCTGCGTTCTTGGCTTCCATCTCCTGGATTTCCTTGAGTGACGGCCCTTTTGGTATTTCGGCAGTCTTGTCAGCCCAGGGCGCGAGGGATGCACCTGGTGTCTCGACAGGGGTTTGCACGGCGGAGCGCGACTCAGCAGCCAGTTGTTCAGCAACAGGCGGTCGGGATCGCTGCGCTGCGGGGGCCGGAAGTGGTGTGATCGAGACACGTGGCGGCTCCACGATGGGTGTATCCTCAGCAGCCTGCTTGTTAGCAGCAGCAGTTCGTTGGACTTGCTGTGTCAAAGACAACGGCTCATCCTCCGCAATCTTTTTGCTTCGTCCAATGGGTGCAGATTGTTGGGTCGCAGGAACGTCTTCGGTAGGTCGTTGACTACCAATCGGTTGTGGTAGTGATTCTTCCTCCTCAAGCTCATCTTCGTCCATATCCTGGCGGAGCTCGTGGAATTCCTCTAA
>Ga0066648_10001088_pt1 | contig 15612 bp, 15 predicted proteins | sample CryGeyCG12114_NA_FD_59537 | JGI IMG/M metagenome (GOLD analysis project Ga0066648, IMG submission 59537) | Groundwater microbial communities from aquifer - Crystal Geyser CG19_WC_8/21/14_NA | ecosystem: Environmental > Aquatic > Deep subsurface > Groundwater | place: USA: Utah: Grand County... | reverse complement strand
TTTTAAATCTGTATTCATATGAATTAATGTGAATCAAAGCTGTTTAAAATCAATTTATTACCTTTCACATGCCATCATAAAAATCCAAGAAAAACCTTCAAATGTTCGACCTATGTTCGACCCAATTTCGTAACTTTAAGCATGGCATCCATCAAAGTTATCCTGCGCACAAAAGCCAATAGCGATGGCAGTTTCCCGTTAGCAATACAAGTTACTAAAGATCGCAAAAGCTCTATCATCCACATTGGTCATTCCATCAAAGATAGCGATTGGGATGCCACGAATCAGCGCGTAAAGAAATCCCATCCGAACAGCGCCCGAATGAATAATCTTATATTGAAGAAAAAAGCCGAAGCCAACGACACACTGCTGGATATGGAAACCAAAGGGCGTGATGTGTCCTCAGGGGCCATCAAAAGAAAAATAAAGCCGGACGGTGGCGCTTCCTTCTTCGCACAGGCGAGCGTTTATTTAAAAAACTTGGAAACAAGCGGCAAGTACGGACGTCATACTTCCGAAACTTCGCGGATTAAATACTTTAAGGAGTTCTTGGGTGGACGCGACATTGCGTTTTCAGAAATCACTGTCAACCTGCTCAACCAGTTTCGTGCTTGGCTTAAAGGCAATCGCGGCATCGGCGAGCGCACGGTTATGAACTACCTGCTACTGATCCGCACCATTTACAATCAGGCTATCAAGAGCAATGTGACCGACAATAAGAACTATCCATTCGGGCGCGGCAAGATCGTTATTAAATTTCCCGACAGCATCAAAATCGGACTGACGGCTGAGGAAGTCAAAACCATAGAGAAACTGGAACTGACAGGCTATGGAGATCATTGCCGCAACGTGTGGCTGGTGGCGTTTTATTACGCAGGGATGCGGATTTCGGATGTCCTGCGCCTGCGCTGGAGTGACTTCCGCGATGGCCGCCTGCAATATGCCATGACCAAGAACCTTAAGGTAGATTCTCTGAAAACTCCGGACAAGGTGCTGCGCATTCTGGAGAAATATAAACAGGAACCGCAAAAGCACGACTTCATATTTCCCGAGCTCAAAGTGTTGGATGAACTGAAACCGTATGAGGTAGAACGTAAAATCCGCTTTGCGTCAAAGCGCATTGGCATGGCGCTCAAAGAAATCGTGAAGGATGCGGGGATTACCAAGAATATCAGCCCTCATATTGCACGGCACACTTTCGGCCATATCGCAGGTGATAAAATACCGATTCAAATATTGCAGCATCTTTATAGGCACAGTAATATTTCCACCACCATCAATTACCAAGGAAATTTCGTCCACGACAAAACGGACAATGCTTTGGACACCGTGCTGGATTTTTAACTAATAGATATTCAAGCAGGAGCACCTAAATGATTGATAAAAATCCTTTATGAATTATTCCTATTCACTATGCAGCAATTGGCGTACAATCTTATCTACAGCATGAAATCGTTTGTAATTAACTGAGTAAAAGATTTCTTTGCCATGACGTTCCGTGATAACAAAGCCTTCTTTTCTCAAAATGGCTAAGTGCTGTGAGGCAACTGATTGCTCCAGTTTAAGCGCTTTGTAAATATCCGTCACATTCATGGATTCTTTCTTTTGGATCAGTTGGATGATCTGCATACGCAGTTTGTGCTTTATAGCACGTAATACTTGTGCGCCTGCTTTCAGCATATCAGTGTCAATTTGCAGCTTATTATCCTTTTCCATTTCTTGAACAAGTTTCTATTTTAAATATTTGCTGACAAGATAAGTGGCAATCCTTTAAAATCAGCTATCAAGAATTTTTCACTGGAGCTTGTGATTTTGCCAGGCCGGTCAAACCCTCAACACCTTATTATTACCTTTGGTTAAATGCGGGAATATGGACGCCAACCTTACTCACTTGTCGCTTAGATATGCCAAGCTGATTATTAGCTACACTCACAACCGGCTGTCTGCAACTGAAGAAAATGAATTAGATGAATGGCTGGAATCCTCGGATGAAAACCTTGAAATATTTGAAGCGTTGACTGAGGGCGTGGATGACAATGTTTTTAGTGCCGATGATCTCATTATTGCAACCGATGACCTTTTAGATACATGGATGATTGCAGGACTGATTGCCCGTCAAATGCAAAATATTATTACAACGGATGAAAAAAGAACTCTTCAGAACTGGGTGACCGAATCGGAACATAACAAAGCACTGTATAATACATTTACAAACAAATCCAACCTACAGCAATTTGTTACGTGGTTCAAACAATTAATGGTCAGTCAAAGTTCACCAGGACTGAATTGAGAGTTCAAACGTGCCTGCTAAAAAGGTCAGTCTTTCTTAGACGACGATCAGCCATTACTGGCAGACATGAAATGATTATGATTTATTCTTGAGGTTAGTTTAAAAAGCATCCGACAAACACACCTCCGATGCGCGGCGTAGACCCAACAGATGTGTTAAGAAATAAAGAATGCTTTTTTTTCATGGGGCAACTAGTCCCGGAACGCGAATCTCTTGTCTCAAAAGAGCCGAGCCGCTTTTACACATACAAAAACCCGGTGGATGAGCTTATTGCGGATTGCGTTCAGCAGGCTCATCTTAGTATGCTTTTCTGCTACTTTCTCTGTATAATAGTCCTCCAGCTCGCCTGAACATTTAGTAGGCAACGGCAGTGAAATACAGGAGGCTTTTAATGGGTTTTCAGGAAAATGACAAACCTTCATCAATTCAAATGATGCTTTAAAAATTTTATTAAGCTGCAACTATTTAGAAGTTTATAAACTAACGATTATCCAAGAACTTGCCCATAAGCGTTGATTTATATTCTCGATTGGGCAGAAAATCAGGAAGTTCTTTGATCTCATGGAAGCCCGATTTTTTGTAATAAGCCACAAGGTCATCTTTGGCAACAAGTTTCAACCAGCGAACACCATATTTTATAGCCACATCTTCGATAGCAGACAACAAGGACATTCCAATGCCATTTTTTCTATAACTTTCCTTTACTGCAAGGAAAATAATATAGAGTTCATCTCCACCTTGGTCATACAAAACAGGAAAATCTTTAATTTCTTCAAAACGCGTAAAATCGTATGTATTCCAAATTAAACTTTCAATGTACCCAACAACTTTGTTATTTTCTTTCGCAACTAAAAAGCCGTCATTAAACATTGACATCCTTTGTTTTAACGTGCTCTCGCTGGCCGCATTGCTTAGCTCTACTTCGGTTTCTATTCGGTACACATCACGAATATCACTATTTGTGCACTTAATAATTTGATAAGGATTCGTAGTTTTACTACCCTTAGAACGGCGTAAAATTCTTGCTCCCTGCTTCATAACCATATCAGAACCTTCAAAATAAAAAATTATGCCATCACGGTTGGCATCATTGATGTATTCAATAGTATAACTATGTGTTCCGTCAATCTCTGTTTTATAGTTTGCTTGTAGTTCGTCAACTAAAATTTTCTTCTCAAGAACAAAAAATTTTGGTGATTTTAGCTTTGTTTTAAAGTTAACAGTAACCAAGATATTGTTTGCCTTGTTAATTTCAAAGTGATCAGTATCTCCAGACTTATTTATAGTTTCCTTCCACCTAAACATATACTTAATAGAAAAGTTCTCATTTTTCTTAATTGTGGAATTAAAGTGAATGTTAAATGACTTGTATTGTACGTGGTCTTCCGTTTGTGTGACCATTAATCGATTGCCAGAACCATCGAAAGCATTAAAACACATATCATCTCCAGAGTGAGTTGCGTCAGCTGTAGTATTAATTTGATATCTCGATATCGGCATGTCACTTTTGTTAATGCCTGTCTTATTATAGCGCGCGTAGTAATTTCCTTTCTCATCTATTCTTGCATAGTATTCAATTTTGGAATATTCTATGTCTTGAGAGCTGATGTTCGTATAAACTCTTTCAATAACATCATTTCTTAGAATTAATTTTTTATAATTGAATTTTTTCCCAGGCAATAAAATGTTTGCCCAGCTTTCACGCATATGGATTTCTAAGAAGTAATCACTATGTTCAAAATAGTTATTTTTTTGAACGAAGACATCTTTATACTTGCTTGGAATATCTTGAAATCCTGTTTGACCTGATTTGCCGCATCCTTTGATAACATACGCACTAAATCTTACAATTGCGTCGAGCTTGCCGTAATCGTTGTAAAGAAACCTTATTTGATTGCGAACAAAGAACTCTCTCCATTCCGTTTTTTCACTTAGAATAGAACCGCACAATATAACTTTATCAAATTTTATAGATTGGTATTTTTTAATACTGCTAAAAAAAATGTAGCTCCCAAAACTGTGGCAAACAACCGACGGAGGCTTTTTAGGATCGAAGTTGTTGGAATAAAATTGTTGGAACTTTTTTAAAACTTTAGCTCTACTTCTTGGATTTAAAAATTGAAGCAAGCTAAAATAGCCGTATTCAAAATTTATTACCTCGATATTGTTTTCTTCCCAAATTGGCAGATCTTTAAATTCTTCATACCATTTTTGTTTTCTGCGTATGCCATGGATTGTGAGAATTTTCATACAACATGTATGATTATTAAGTGAAGCTTCAAATTAAGAAAAAAATATACGATTTGCATTGTTATGTTGATAAATTGAGCATAATGAACATGCCACAAATGGCCAAGATTTAAATATATCTATTGAAAACTTGGCAAGTGTCTTTATTTATTGTCATATTCTGTATTTACCGCCTCTTTTGTAATCCGTTATAAAGAAAAGAATACGAGCTTATTTTTGAAGAAATGTTAAACTCACTTTTTTTATTCGACTTTTCCATTCACGGAAATCGAACAGAGGCCTTGCAAATTTCATGTGACTATTTTGAATAACAACGGTTTGAATTTTATACAACGTTCTATATATAATTTATTTCTAACTACAAACCTGCTTTTATTTGTTCATATACAAACGAACGTTTCCCCATTAACACTATTGAGGTTTTAAAAAGCCTCACTTTTCTTTCAAAGCCTTTGCTATCAAGCCGTCCATGCCCAAGTTATGGGCAATTCTTCATGTTCTCTGTACAAATTTAAACGTTCGTTTACTCATTAACGCGAGTGTGGTTCTCGGAATTAAGAGTTGAAATATCCATGAAACCAGCAATCCCGTATTACAGGGTTTCCACAGCCAGGCAGGGGCATAGTGGTTTAGGCCTGCAAGCCCAGCAACAATCCGTGCATGACTTTGCCTGTGCGAAGGGTTTTTGCGTGATTAGGGAATTTACCGAGGTAGAATCTGGAAAGAAAAGTAGACGTCCAGTTTTGGAGCAAGCCCTTGATGCATGTAAAAGGGAAAACGCGGTTTTATTGATTGCAAAGCTGGATCGTTTAGGACGGAATGTTATGCTCATTTCAACATTGATGGAATCGAAAGTGGAGTTTGTTGCGGTCGATAATCCTCATGCCAACAAGCTTATCGTGCATATTATGGCCGCATTTGCAGAACATGAAAGAGATATCATAAGCACCAGGACGAGAGAAGCCTTGCGAGTGGCAAAACTCAGAGGGGTGGAACTGGGAATAAATGGAAAGTATGTTTTATCCAAGCGCAATAAGGAAGCGTCGAAACTTTTTGCGAAGGACATGAAGCCAATGATCGAAAGACTGCGCAAGAAAGGTTTTAAAACAGTACGGGAAATCAGCGCGGAGTTAAATCGGTTAAACGTGCCAACCTTTCGTAACCAAGGTCAAAAATGGCACCTTGCAACTGTACACAAAATATTAAAAGCAATCTGATTTTTTCAACACCCTTCAATCTTCAATATGAAACATCTACTCAGAACTGTTACTTTTTTGTGCGCTATCTACAGCATGGCATCGTGCAGCAAATCCGGCAGCGGCACCCAGCCTGTCGATCCAACAGATACTACGACAAATCCTCCTCCTTCTGAAGGATACTCCTATGCCTATGACTCGTCGTTCAAATCCACCGGCAGTTTTGCAACTATGGGCGCTTTGCAGGCAGACGGCAAAATTATTGTCGCGAATTATACGCAGGTAGCCCGACTTAACCAAGATGGCACCCTGGATAACAGTTTTGCCACCGGTACAACAACACGTGGCGAGTTTCATAGCCTGGCGTTGCAGAAGGATGGCAAAGTTCTTTTGGGTGGCAATTTTACTTCTTATAATGGGCAAAGCCAAGCTTATTGCTTGCGACTAAATACCGACGGGTCAGTCGATAATACCTTCACGACACTTAAATTGACTCCCTATAATGTGCCACCTCACATAGATATAAGAAGTATCGGCATTCAATCAGACAGGAAGATATTGCTTGGTGGCAATCTCTTTTATTTAGCTTATCAAGTAGGTAACTATCTATATGGGCCTACACAACTCGTCAGGGTGAATGAAAATGGCAGCTATGATTCGACATTTCAGCATGGCGTCGATGCCAACTTTGTGAATTGCCTGCACGTTCTGCCGGATGATAAAATACTGGTTACCGGGCAATGGGTTGTTGATCGTATCGCTGCAACCGATTCTACGCAGCAACAAAATTATAATTACATTGTAAGGCTTGATCCAAACGGACGCCTTGATAGGACATTCCGGTGGTCAACACCTTACTTTTTCATGAGCGATACCTATAGATACTTGCAAGCCTACGGAAAGACTATTGAAGTTCAGGACGACGGAAAAATCCTGTTAGGCGGCAGGTTTCAATATACAAGTGATGACCAGAGCGAAAATTATAGCAATCTCATTCGTCTTAAAAGCGATGGCAGCATTGACAACACTTTTCCACTCAAGGGGTTTAGAAGCATTATACCAGCTGTCCATTTTACATCAGACCGGCTGATTATCGGTACAGCTCATGATAGCGATGTCCAATATCAAGATGCCAATGTCGCCATCCTTCAAGTCAATAAAAATGGAACAAAGAACGAAAGTTATAAAGTCAAAGACTTCACTGGCTTTGGCGATACGCAGATGATTTTGGAAGATGCGCAAAAGAACCTGATTTTGATTGGGAAGTTTTACGATAAAATGGGCGTTGGCGTTTACACCTTTCATGGCGTGATACGACTGAAACGACTATAGAGCTTTTGGAAGTAATCTATTTAAGACTGCATATTCACCGAAGGCTGTCCCTGTTTACGGGGCAGCTTTTTTATTACAGGTAGATAGCATCCCAACAATAATTAAGTAATTTTAGTATTCAACTTTCGCTATGCAAGTTATTTGCTTGGAAGAGCCTGCATTTTATGGTTTGATTGAACAGGTTGTCGCAAGGCTCAAGCAGATGCATGGCGAAGAAAAGGAAAAGTGGATTTCTGATGAGCAGGCAATGCAAGTATTGAATATCAAATCCAAGACAACCTTGCAGAAATTACGGGATGAAGGAAAGATCCGGTTTTCACAGCCGCAAAAGAAAATCATTCTTTATGACCGGAATTCAATCGACGCTTATCTGGAGCAGAACGCCCGAAATACTTTTTAGTTATGGAAGAAACAGAAACACCTGATCCTGAGTACGTGCAGGGATTTAATGAAGGTTATCTTATATCCAAACACTTGCCTGATCTGGCAGGCAGAATGCCTAACGATTTAACGGGTGAAAGAGGCCAAGGATTTCAGCAAGGCAGACTGCAATTTCTTAATGAGAAGGATAAAGAACGATTACCAGCCTGGTTAAAAGGTGACCGGCTAAAAAACATCAGCAATCAATCCCCACCAATTAAAGGCAAGAAAAAGGATGGGCCTGAGCGTTAGCTGCTAATTACTTCTCTATATCCCGACCCTTAGACTGTGTACTTTTTGCTGGGTTGGGATCACTTTTGCCTTTATTCATATTATTATAACCTAACGTAGAAGAAACTTCCCTGACATAGCCATTGGTTGCTTAGCATCCTTGCCTTCCGGCGGTTCCACTTCTGATTTGTTCAATTTGGAATAACCTAGCAACGATGAAAATGGCTGCGGCGAAATTGCCTGTTTGGATGATCCGCTTCCACTTTGAGGAGGTGGATTGTTGCCTTTTTCTTTTTCATCGCCCAATTTTCGCATGGCATAGTCCTGCGACTCCGATATATCTTTCTGCTTAGCGCCACGCTCTTTCATGGCTGTATTACCCATCTGGTGCATAGCAGAGCGCTGCGTTTCGTCCATTTGTTTTCGCTCTCCCTGTTTCAATAATGGATCGTTTTGCCTTGCTGTTTCCGGGTAGGCAAAATCGTCGGCTGTCTTATAGGCTTTTGCCTGAGTCTTTACTGGTGCGCCCTCTATTGCTTTGGCAGTATCGTTCAGCGCACCCTCCCTAATGCCGCCAATGTCTTTTTTAAGTTGGGCTTCTGCTAAGTTTTTATTTCCTAGTGGTTGACCTGTAATAAAGCCACTTCCTGAAAAGCCTGGCTGTGGTACTTTATCACTTTGTAAATTTTTGATTGCATCTTCTTTTGCCTTTGTTTGATTGGCCGCTTCACTGACGATGAAATTTACTTTTTGTTCCTGCGGTGTTTCGTTTGAAATATCCATAAGAAAATTTAATTGATTTTCATATAGTGATAAGCCAAGATAATAAATCCGGTTCATTCATCGAGGCGCTAAAATGACAACAGACGAAGTCATCGAACTGCTCTACAACGGCGACGTGAAACTGTATGAAGAAGTCATCAGGAACACGAACAAATATGTTGACCCCTTTGATCCGGATTTAAACCTTGCGCTGGATTGGAAACTCGTTGAACGTGCGGCGCAAACTTATCCCGAATATGAACGGGAAAGCCTGTTCATCATCGATAATTTTTTAAATTATGTCCCAAATCCGCAAATCTACCTACTGCACCAGCCTTTTATCAAAGCGCTCAGCGCATCCTTTTACCGCGGCGAACTGACCGAGGAGCAGCTCATCCCGGAACTGGAATTTCACTGCCGGCGCATTCGCAATGATGACATGAAAAAATATGGCTGGGCGGTAAACCGCCAGTACAATGAAGCCGATTATCACCGTTACGATACGCATCTTGCTGCCTATAAGCAAAAAGCTCGGGACCGCCTCAGTAACATCATTGGCGCTGAGCCGCCGCTGGAATATTCGCTGGGTGCTGAAATTTACATGCGCCAGATATTCCTGCCGGACGATTATCACGATGAGCAGCATTACACCATCTTCGAGCACCGCGCCGTTACAATTACGTCTTATCGCGATTTCCTTATCCGGCTGGGGCCCGAAGCGGCTGATGCGTCTTTGCTCTATGGACAATATCTATGCGATTATATCGGCATTTCTCCCTACACAAGGTTTAAATTAAATAACTAAAAAAATCTTTATTCTTTAAATTTTTTATTAGTTTTGATTATACTTTAAATCATTGCTGTGTACGCTTTTGATTTAGATACTTCCCTTATCGAAATTATTACTGAAGGCTATAAAGCTGACTGGACAATTAGGGACGCTGTGGAAGGCGTTCAAATATTTGGCGGAATCGGTTCAGGCAAAACCTCCGGTTCCGGACGCATGCTGGCCCTAAAATACCTAAAATTTGGATTTGGCGGACTTGTGCTGACAGTGAAGCCGGATGAAAAAAAGATGTGGCAGGAGTATTGCCGCCTTGCGGGCCGTGAGCAGGATCTGATTATCCTAGAACGGGGTGGCCAACACCGTTTTAATTTTTTGGAATATGTCTCCGCTTTAGATGAGGATGGGATTGCCATTACGGAAAATATCGTTCAGGTATTAAAAACGGTAATCCGTGCCAGTGAAGAAAAAAGCGGTGGTAAAACTGATGACCCGTTTTGGGAATCTGCTCTGGACATGCTAATCTTTAATGCAATCGACCTATGCACGCTTGCCTATGGCAGGGCATCCGTTCAGCAGATGTATGATATTGCATTAACCGCTCCTAAGAAACCGGAAGAAGGAGGCCAACAGGGAGGGGAAGATGCTGAAAGCAAACCGTTTCATATTGCCTTCACATTAGCGCAGCAGGCAGTTGATAAAGAGGTAGATGATTTTCTTGAAGCTATGACGGATGCAGAGCATGAGGAATATGAACAATGTCCAGATCAGGGCACATATCTCATGGAAAGGCTGCCTAATGCAAGACTGTTGAAGTTTGTCGATCAATTCTTTGTTGAAACCTACCGTGAGTTGAATGACAAGACACGCTCTATTATTGAGTTTTCATTTACCGGCTTCTTGTTCCGGCTGTTGAAAGAACCTATTTATTCCCTGTTCTGCAATGGCGCTTCCACCTTAAAACCGGATGACTGCCTGGAAGGTAAAATTATCCTGATAAACTTGCCGGTCAAACTGTATCATAAGGTCGGTCGGGATTGCCAGGTTATGTTTAAATATATCTGGCAGCAGGCCATGGAGAAAAGACAAGTTAATATTAAAAGCCGGCCTATATTTCTATGGGCGGATGAGGCTCAAAACTTTCTGCATGAGCATGATGCTGATTACCAGGCGACTGCCCGGAGCAGCCGTATTGCGACGGTATATATATCACAAAACCTGCCTAACTATCATGCTAATATGGGCGGAGTAAAATCTGAATTCCGTGTGAAAAGTTTCCTCGGCACGTTGGGCACCAAAATATTTCATGCTAATGCCGACTTGGAAACTAATCGCTATGCCTCGGATTTAGTGGGTGAAGGCTGGACGCAAGATGACTCCAGAACAGTAACGGTATCAGGAAACTACTCATCTGGAAAGACTACCTCCTATAATTTAAGAAAAATAATACGCCCTGAACAATTGGTAAGCCTCAAAACAGGTGGGACGGAAAACAAGCTCGTTACGGAAGGCCTTGTTCACCGGCAAGGAAAAGAACTACAGGCGAACTTTAATCATAAAATCGTCCGGTTTCGACAGGATTACAAAGTCTAAAAACCCTTGTCTATATGCAAAAGAATCTTTACTTCCGAAATGTGCTTAGAAGGCGCAATATTCTTGGCGATGCTCTTCTAGGCTTTTTTCTCGCTTTTGCTTCTTATCCACGGTTATTGCTCGAAGTATTTATTCGTAGGAACTTTGGTGATCGCTACTTTTCCCTCGCATCCGTGATTGGCATTGTTGCCTTTTTTCTCTTTTTTCCTTTACTCTTGTGGAAAATTTATGCATCCGCTTTTAAACATGTGAGCATTTGGGAGATGTTCAAACAGGCTCCTGGCATTTACATTTTCTTGTGTATTTTTCTTGCTGTTGGTATCTGGCACCACCTGCAAATCCGGCAAGGCCCTTCTGTTTTCAATTTTGAAAAGTTCAGCCTTAGTGCAGGAGATATTCACCCACTGTTTTTTAAGATCCAACCCTTCGGTAAAAAACCGAGTGTTCGCCTGATAGAAACTGTCTATGAACCCCTGTTCTTTTTGATTATTGGATGGATAATTTCTAAGCTTGATACAATTGTTGGCTACCTCATTATTACGGCTAGTATCTTTTATGCCCTGGGTTATCTTGGCGCTTACAAACGCGGGGACGATTTTGTTAAAGACAAGATTGACGAAATGATTATGAACGGAGAAATGGAAAATGCATTCGTTAATGATGAGGACAATAACAAAAAGGGCGTACGATTTCGCGCGGAAAAACCTTCCAGCCGAGACATGCGTAGCGATCTGGCAAAGGAGTTTGTCATTGAGGGTGAGGAGGCCGCCGATGCAATTTAACCGTTCCTAGGCAGTGCTTAGGGAAGATGTCTGATAGAATTTATTTACTTCTGCTTTCAACTTTTCGAGCACTGCTTTTTCAAAATACGGGTCAATTATCCGTTATTGACACTGCCACAGCCGACACGAATTTCACCCAGCTAACATCAGAAATGCGTTATACGTTTTCCCATGATCCGTATGATTCAAAGCGCCTCAGCTTCTCATGCCAAGGCTTATTTTTCCGATGCGCTTTCCAAATCCGATTATTACGTCAATGACCAGGAAATGGAAGGCCGGTTTCATGGCCGCCTTGCCGACCGGCTTGGCCTAAATGAACGAGCTACGAAAGAAAGCTTTTTCGCCCTTTGTGAAAACATCAATCCGCAGACAGGGCAATCACTCACGCAACGAACAAAAGAAGACCGGACGGTAGGATACGATATCAACTTCCATTGTCCCAAGTCCCTTTCCATACTTCATGTGCTGGCTAAAGACGACCATATATTGAGTGCTTTTCAAGGCAGTGTTCACGAAACCATGCAGGATATAGAAGTCGACAGCAAAACCAGGGTTCGCAAGTCCGGCAGGCAGGAAGACCGCGAAACCGGCGAGTTGGTCTGGGCCGATTTTACCCATCAGACATCCCGACCCGTCGATGACTATGCGCCTGACCCTCATCTGCACAGCCATTGTTTCGTGTTTAACGCCACCTGGGATGAAGATGAAAAGCAGTTCAAGGCTGGGCAGTTCCGGGACATCAAGCGTGATATGCCGTATTATCAGGCCCGTTTTCATAAACGCTTATCTGATAAGATGCTGGCCCTTGGCTACCAAGTAAGGCAGACGGATAAATCCTTTGAAGTGGAAGGCGTCCCGCAAAACGTGATTGACCTGTTTTCCAAACGGTCGGACGAGATAGGACGCATCGCCAAAGAAAAAGGTATTACCAGCGCAAAACAACTCGATGCACTGGGCGCCCGTACCCGTTCCCGAAAACAGAAAGGGTTCAGCATGGCCGAGCTGAAAGCGGAATGGAAAAGGCAGATGCGGGAACTCTCCAAAGAAGATGACGAAGCAAGTAGTAAAGCCGTTCGATTTGCGAAAGAAAAAGAACTGTCGAAAGAAGATGCAAAGGCTTGCGTTGATCATGCCCTGAAGCATTCGTTTGAACGTGCTTCAGTCATGGACAGCCGGCGCATTCTCGGCACCGCTTATAAATATGGGTTAGGTAATAACACCGTTTCTCTAAACGACATCAGTTCCCATTTCCTAAAAGACAACCGGATTATCCAAGTTCAGGAACGAGGCTGCAAGGTTTGCACAACCAGTGAAGTGTTAGCCGAAGAAAAACGTATGGTCGAACTTGCCCGTAAAGGCCAAGGCAAACTTGCACCCTTATACAAAAAAGCGCCTGATTTAAAGCTCAATGACCAGCAAGCCAAAGCCGTCAGCCATGTTCTTACAACGGGAAACCGGGTGTCCATTATCAGAGGCGCGGCAGGAACTGGTAAGACCACCCTTATGCAAGAAGCCGTTCACTGGATGGAAAAGAGGGGTAAGAAAGTTACTGTGGTCGCGCCGACCGCGCAAGCGTCCCGTGGTGTTCTGAAAGAAGAAGGATTTGACCAGGCGGAAACCGTCGCTAAGCTCCTGGTCGACGAAAAACTGCAAAAGAATCTGGAAGGCCAAGTTCTTTGGGTGGATGAAGCCGGATTACTTGGTACAAAAGACATGACGAGCCTGCTGGAACTGGCCGAAAAGAAAAATGCTCAGCTCATATTAGGCGGCGATACGCGTCAGCATGCCAGTGTCGTGCGGGGTGATGCTCTTCGTATCCTCAATACGGTTGGCGGCATTCGAACGGCTGAAGTGTCCAGGATTTACCGGCAGAAAAATGAACAATACCGGTTTGCTGTCGAAGACCTATCCAAAGGAAATATCAGAAATGGCTTTGAAAAACTTGATGGCTTGGGTTCCATTAAAAGCATTGATCCGTTGAAGCCAAATGAAGAACTCGTGAGTGATTACATCAAAGCCGTAAAAAAAGGCAAAACGGCGCTCGTCATTTCACCCACCCACAAGCAAGGCGATGACGTGACAAAGGAGATTCGTCAACGGTTACGTGCAACAGGGAAAATCGGACAAAAGGAATTATCGGTTACACGCCTTGTTAACCTAAACCTTACAGAAGCACAGAAGAGTGATTGGAGGAACTTGCAACCGGGTCAGGTCGTGCAATTTAACCAAAACGCGCCGGGCATCCAACGTGGAAGTGTTTGGGCCGTAAAAGAAGTGGGACAAGGAAAGGTGCAGCTTGAGTGTGAGGGCAAGTCTGTCGCTTTGCCCCTTCACAAATCAAAGCTTTTCGATGTGTATCAAAAAAAAGAAATCGGTTTGTCCAAAGGCGATAAGGTGCAGATTACCCGTAACGGCTTTGATGAAGGGGAAAAGCGTTTGAATAACGGGCAAGTGCTGGAAGTAGCGTCCATAAACCAGAATGGCAAAATCGTTCTCAAGAATAGCCAGGGCAAATCCAGGTATATTCTCGACAGAGACTTCGGCCATCTTTCTCATGCCTATTGTATCACCTCGCACGCGTCCCAAGGCAAAACGGTAGATGAAGTTTTCATCTCGCAACCTGCCGCAACATTTCCGGCAACAGATGCCAAACAGTTTTATGTATCAGTTTCAAGGGGCCGGGAAGCCGTAACGATCTATACGGATGACAAGGAGGTGCTGCTTGAACACGCGGCTGAGCTTGGCGAAAGGCAATCGGCGCTTGAACTGATGCAACCCGCGCCTAAGCACATGGATTATGTGCAGCACTACCAGAAAACGTATGATGAAACATTCACAAAAGAGCAAAAGGATAAAAACGAAGTTTCGTTAGACAAACATCATATAGACATCGACTATGAGCCAGAGTTTTAGATTGAAGTTCGATCAGATGCGAGAGAACAATCCTTCCGCCAAGAAGGATAGTCAAGAATCTCCATCGAGGGCGTTCGACGAGTTTTATACGGAAGAAAGCAATGCCCGAAGCCTCTGTTTGGTGTGGAACACTGGACGCAGAATTTTTCTAAGCTACAGCTATCTTATTTCAGCGGAATATGAACCTGATGAAAGCATTATCACGCTGGTGTTCACGTCTCACACATTTATCCTGAAAGGTGTCAACCTCGAAGGGCTGTTCTATGCCATCATGCAGCACTCTATAAAACAAATCACCTGTACGGACGAGCGATACAATCTCGTTGGTGATGAAGAACGGTTCACGGTAAATGAAATCATAGAAAAGCCGCAACAATCCAAATGATAAGCAACAACTTACAACGATCAACTCGCATTAAGGCCGCACTAAAAGCGGCAAAGCAGCGAGGCGTCATCTTGGGAAGGCATGGAAAAAAAGTCCTTTCGAAAACAAATAAGGCGGCAGCAAACGCGTTTGCCAAAAAGATGATTCCAGTTATCAAAGAGCTACAGGCTGAAGGCTATACGAACGTGAGGTCTGTAACTGCTGAACTGAACCGGAGGGGGATTTCCACCTTTCGCAGGCAGAATAATAAATGGCATATACGTACGGTCAATCTTCTTCTAAAACGTATCGGAAATAATACGTTGAAAAACAAACCGCACCCGGTCAAGTGGGTGGGAGGCAAACGCAATATCATCAAAGAGCTTAAACAGTATATGCCGAAAGCGTTTGAGAATTACTATGAGCCTTTTTTTGGTGGCGGGGCGCTATTTTTTGAAATACAACGCTCCCTTAAAAAGGCTTACCTGTCAGATGTAAACAGCGATCTGATGACCATGTACAAAGTCATTCAAAAAGAGCCAGACCGGTTGATAAAATTGCTGAAGGTCCATGCTGCGGCCCATAGCGAAGACTATTACTACAAGGTGAGGGCAACTCATGACTTGACTAATCCGGTAGAAATAGCCGCAAGAATGCTCTATCTAAATAAGACCTGTTACAATGGACTATGGCGG
>Ga0066648_10001086_pt1 | contig 15614 bp, 9 predicted proteins | sample CryGeyCG12114_NA_FD_59537 | JGI IMG/M metagenome (GOLD analysis project Ga0066648, IMG submission 59537) | Groundwater microbial communities from aquifer - Crystal Geyser CG19_WC_8/21/14_NA | ecosystem: Environmental > Aquatic > Deep subsurface > Groundwater | place: USA: Utah: Grand County... | reverse complement strand
CTTACCTTGGATGCAACTCATCGTACCACATGAAGCTATCAGAGCTGGTACCATTGTACACCAGCGTACATGAGCTCTGATCAGGCGTGCAATGGTGTTCATAGCCAGTCACATTTGCCGGCTGGGTGCCATTAAGATAAGCCGATGGGTTGTCGTAGATGTCAGACAATAGCTGCCAAACGTTGAATACTGCCAGACTCGCGCCAGGGTAACGTTTAGCAATCAATGCTTCATACGGTGATTGATATCTGAATATCGTGTTGGTCGAGGTCACGTATTCGTGCATCTTCTTCGCGATGGCAGTATGATTCTCCGGCTTCGGGTCCCAGTACTGGTTGTCCCCGACACCCCCGAGTGTATCATTGGCGTATAGAGGAGCAAGATTAAGCGGCGCATTGTTGAACAGGACAAAGACTCGTCCTCCGGCGGCATATAACTCATCGAAGACACGATAGATGCATTCGGTGTAGTCGGTAAGCGTCTCGCCCCGGATCTGTGCATCAGTCAGAAATAGACCAACGCCGAGGTCATTTGTACCGATCCAGATGCTGTAAACGGCATTGGATGTTGAGAGCGCCGTCGAGAAATATGTCTGATCCGTTCCATTGCGTGTCGTACCACGATCTGCAAGGAAAGCTGGCACCTCGTACTCAAGAACCGCTGGGAAAAGGAAGCCTGACCCTTCGGTCGATAGGTTTCTACGCATGTTAGCTATGGGGTATGACCTGCAGCTTGTCATTTTGCCTCACCTCGGTGTGATGTTGTTGGAGCAAACAGCGCCTGAGACTGCGTAATCATATAGTTCCAGCTGCTCACCGGTATCTTGAACAACAAATCGTGGCCACTGTCTGCCCCCGGAGGCTGTGTTGAGGCCCTCAGGGAAGTACGTGCCAGCTGGTGGGAGGGTGAAATTATTCTGGATGATGTAGCTCAGGCGGTTCTCATCTGTATAGCTGTCCCCAAAGGTGATTAGAGAGTCGAAGTTTGCCACGTTCCATACTGAATCCTGAGCTCTCGGAAGGACCCCAGCCAATACGGACGCAGCTAGGCTGAAAGTCAGTAGGCTTGGACGAAGCATATTACTGGTGAGCAAATGATGTCGAGCTTGATCGAAGCCCTTCAATGTATTATCGTCAGACCGATATGTTTCTATCGGAACGCTCGTAAGCACATCTGCCAGACAAGACAACGGAAAGAGGAGGAGGAGATTCAAGGATATATACAGCTTGTGAGCTCGTCCGTGGTATAGCATAACTGTGTGGAGCCCATTTTAGTGTATTTGCAAGCTCCAAGATCTGCTCGTCCACGGAGCGGACATGCAAACAGGTCGCTCCCAAGAAGGCAGGTGCCGGTATTTAGCCTGAAAGGTTGCATGGCTGATGTGTCGATGGAGGTAATTTCCCCGCACAAAACTTTGTGAATAGTGTCACGTGTCGTCTGCCATTCTGCGAGCTTGCTCGGGGGTGATCCGTTGACCTGTTCGGTCGAAGTGCTTCGAGGCCGCCTTCTCCCACTTCTTCTTGTCGATCCCGGTCATTTGAGCTGGCTGGCAATGGTCAATTTCCATGCTAGATCGTGCGCGAATGTGCTTGTCCACGTACCTTGGCTGATTGGGCAGCTGGAGCAGACTCTTTCTTGCTCTCCGAAACACCTCCTGTCGTGGCACCACCGTCCTTTGGCTGCTCTTGTTCCTTGTTCTTCTTTGCTTGTGCTTTCTTCTCCTTCTTGCTCATCTTCGGAGCCTGAGCGTCTTCTTCCCCTTTCTTGAACCCGTTCTGCTTTTCCTTTGCCTCTTCTGTGACTGTCTTATTCTCGACGGGCCTGATTTCCTTCCAGCGAGCTTGAACATCGTGCTTCTGTCTTCCAAGTGCTTCTGCAATATCGGCCCATTTCGCATCTCGATTCTTCGTCTTGAAGTCAAGAATCTTAGCATCCTCCTCGGCAGTGAATACTGGTTGTTCAGGCTTCGCTTCGTCGAGCTTTGTGACATCCCCCGCTTGTGGTTCGGCAACCGGGATTTCACCTTCAGCATTATGTTCAAACTTTGGTCGAAAGTTGTGAAAGCTATTGCACCAAGTGCACTATTGAACATCAGCTATATTGCGTGATCCTCAATGCATCACAGTACTGGCAAGCAGCAGGAAAGAAAAGCAGCTGCCTCGAGACGTCCAGCCTAGTGTCGGCGTGCACAGCTGATCTGTAGTCCGACCAATATTCGGGAAGTGACAGTGCAAGACCTTACCCTGTGTGGACGAGGTTTGGGAGACGGTACTCCCTTGAAAGCATCCCAGATAGACAGTTTGATAGGCTTTGGTTTGCCATCCTTTACCGCCATCAACGTGATCGACATCCCGAGAAGTAATTTGTCGCAAGTTCGCAGCGATGATCGTGCAGCAAGCTTAGTGTAAGTCACAATTCTAGAGAAATGTCAAGGTCAAGCAGCCGTACCGTATCGACACACAGGTGACGGCAGTGTCTCCAGGACAACCAAACGGCATCATCGTTAGTCGCAGACTTCAGCCAAGCACTCCAATTGTTCTGTGAAGTTCATTTCAAACCCGTGATGCACAACTTCCCCATTATCATAATCTTCACTTCCATCTTGAGACAACAAGTGAAAGCAAGGTAGGTGGTCCAGGATAAAGGCTTCGGACGTGACGTGAGGCTGTAAAAGACTAATCCTCATTAGGAATGCCGACGGACTGGCTCACAAGCCACTTGCATGCTGCAAACTCAATGAAGGTCTGAAGCAACACAATATTGATTAAAAACTCTCAGCTTCGCGTTCTTGATTTGAGCAAGGCGCGCGGTTGAAGAGGAAGTTAACCCTCGAGTGCGACGGCATTGTGTTACGAACCTTGTCTCTTGCCCTCCCCGGGTCTCTGATTGAGGGCAGACCGGTATAATGGCAACTATTTCTTGCGAGTCGAGCACTGCAAAACCTCCCATCGACGTGACAGCTGCCGTTCGTGATGCGCTTGAAGACACATTTGGCAGGGTTCTGGGGAAGTAGCATAGGCGGTGGTCTCACAGGACATATCCTCACGAGAACAGCTTCAACCACTACTCAATCGCGTCAAGGGATTTTCATGCATCCAACGCCGGACACCTAATTTTAAGTGTACAGTTGGGCCTCCTACGTTAGTACTACATCGATGCCATCCCCAACCAGACACCAATGCACATCGAGAGCCCTGCCTTCCAATACCTAACCACAGTCCTGCCTGCTGCACCACTAGTTCCCTCCCCCAGATTACTATCGATGACCCCAACATCGCTCGCGCTCACGCTTGCACCGCTACTAGTTGCTGAAGCTGACATCGATGCAGAGCCGGTGGAACTAGCGCGTGTGCTTTCACTCGCACTCGCACTCGTCCTTCGGGTCCCACTAGAGCTCGCCGTAATGGTAGTACTGCTGCTCGCCGTACTCGAGGAACTCACAGTCCCACCACTCCCTGGAGTCCCGAGCCCAATTTGCTTCCTATCAAAGTCGAATACGGCATAAACGTTTTTCAGGAATACGTCGCCCAAGATCCACTGCTGATCGCCATACGCCTGGTGTCCGATGATCGTGCTACTGCACGTTGAACTTCCGGTAGTGGAGGGGCTGCCGATGTAGTCTTTGGGTGAGATTGTGTACAACTTCCCGTTGATACGGACCTCGAGCTTAGCCGTTGTACTGCACGGCAAGGTGAAACTCTCGCCTGAGGTGGCGGAGCCGGGGATTATATCATGTAGCGCTGTGGCGTCGGTGGGAGGCATGAGGATGAAGGTTGTCCCTGTGTCGATGATTGCGGTGCGGTTGGTGAAGTTGCAGGACTGGCCGTTCACAAGCATGTCTTGAACTGGGATCTCCCAGGCGTCATCGTTTGAGGTCTTAGTGTAGGAAAGAGTACCGCTGAACTTGTCCGTGTCGATGCCGCCGAAGACAATTTCGCCGTCTTTGGTTCCGTCTTCGGCGCGGTGAATATGGACGCCGATTGTGTTGGATGCGATGAGCTTGTCGGCACTGAGGACGTCCATGATCGTCGGCGTTCCTAACTCGTCGGACGTGCGACGACCGAGACCGAGGATGCCGTCCATGGGGTAGTTGTCGAAATCGTCACTTGCATTCACGGCTAGGCCAAAGCCCATTTGTATGCTGAAGTCGGCGAAGGCAAGGGTATCGGTTGCAACGATACCACTGACATCGCCGGTGCCATAGGATAAGTCCCATTGTTCGGTTGTAGTTTTGAGAGTTGTGCTGTCTTCTTCCCCGAACGTGTTGTGAATACTGCAAGTCTCTGCTTGACAGTCGCTACTGAAGACCCATGTGTTTGCGCTACCAGTGTCGATCAGCATGTACATCTCTTGCGCTTTGCTGCCGAATTTCATGGAGGAAAAGTAGGAGTAGTCGGAGCCATCTTGATCAATGGCAAGACTGTTCGGACCCAAGTCTGCTGTATTGGACAGTGAAACTGAGAACTTGTTTTCACGCTTCTGTAAAATCTTAGTGTGGGTGTTAGACAGAAAAGACTAGATGTGTCCACGGGTACTCACCTGTTTAACGACTTTGCGTATGTCGAGCTTCACCACTCCTGCTGAGTCTGCTGTAGATGTGGACGGCCTTTGCACGGGGTAGAACCTCTTCTCGTTGCCGCTGTTCAACGACGTTGAATCCTGGTGTTTTTTATATGGGTAAAATGCGGAAACATAACTAGACAAGGATACTAGGAGTAGCAGCCATGTTTGCAGCTGATGCATGATACAGTCTGAAACCGAGCCGAAATTGACGCTTCTAAGCAAACAGCACGGGTGAATGTCGTATAGATTATGCTATGTATAAGAAGGCCAGCTTCTCGTCATGTGTGAGCAGTTTGGAAACTGGGTGCTAAGATGTCAAACGTGGTAGGCTGCGTATGTTGCTCGGTGAACGTGGTCGGACGTGCTGTGAACGTGCTGAACAACGGAAAGAATGGACTGCAGGATACTCAGTCAAGAGATCCTCAAACGCAAGCTGCTCGAACGGAACGATCGTTATAAAGATACTCGACGACGAAATGCACGATTAAGGTTAACAATGAGAATGGACGAGGAGACGAAGAAGGAAGATCTCACGACTCAGTCCACGCATGCTGAAGTCTTGGTGTTGATATCGACTCCATCACTGCTGCAACACTCGACGTAGCCGTCTGGCATGTGTCGCGGGCACAAGCGTCCAATGGTGGATATTGATCTATCAACCGACACTTGGTACCTGTCGATCCTCAGGGCTCAGACCGTCTAAACTCTCCACTCGTACGTACCAGATTGGTAGTAGAGCATGCCAGGGCAGCTAGCGAAGCCACTAGGGCTAGCACACGACTTCTTTGGTAAGTGGGTGGCTATCCGAATCTCCTGAGTTGTGTCGAGGAAACAGATCTGGTTCGCGCCATGGTCCATGAAACCGATGTATCTTGGTGTTTCAGGCTCGGCGCAGAAGAACCATTCACGTATCTGCTGAGGACCATTCTGTCCGCCACCGACAAAAAGGAACGTGAGGCAAATACTTGAGCGTACAGCTGAAGTGTGGCTTGCCTGGCAAGATGAATGGGTGGAGCTCAGTCTTCAGGACGAAATTGTTCGGGGTCTTCGAAGTTTACCCAATACCTGAGTCCGTGGTTACACGCAGCGGTCCTCACCGAATGGGACATTCCAGACTTCGATGATCGACGGTAGGGACACCGGCTGCAACTTGACCTCGAGATTGTCCCTGAAACGAATTGGTATGTGACGTCGATTTGCGAGAGTGGGCTAGTATGCTGTTGACGAAGACGCAGATAATTTAACCCTGAATTCGCATCGTCCACCAAATGTCAAGCACATGATACCTTGATGATAGATACGTGCCTGCTCAGGCCTGCCTTTTGTGGATGCACATCTACATGGGTTGATACAATTCCCCTTCTCCGCCGCGTTAACTATTCCGAAATGCATGTTGAATCAACTTGTTCCTTGTAAGAGCGTTGCAGGGAAGGTAGCTAACCAACAAAGATTGCTGGTGCATTACTATGCTCAAGCACGACTGAAGTTCATGGGTAATACCACGCCTACCCCAGCCTGTTGTAACACAAGAACAGTGACAAGTTCACATAGAAATATGATGCTGCATCAATCCCGCTTGATCTGCGTGTAACGTCGCACCGCTAGGTAGTCAAGCACGACGTACCCTCCTTTGCACTTCCTTTCTTGCGAGAGGAGCTCATGCTTTGGTGCTACCCTGCTTTGCACCAAAGACATCATCCAGGAACCCATTCCACAGCTTCCTGATCGTGCCCTCGTCTTTGTCCTTGACCATGTCCGCGAACTTCTGTGCGTCCTTGCCGAGGATGTTTGATAGTTCAGCCAACGTCTCGACACTCATCTCAACCGTTTGACCATCGCCGACATCACTCATATGGCTCATCTCGCCACCGTTCTTTTGGCTTGCGGTCTCGATCTCCGGTTTCATGATCGCCGGTGCACCTCCTTCGGTCGCCTGATAACCGCCAGCTGCGGCCTCGAGCTGAGGAAACTCTTCGAGTCTGTTCTCCGCATCATCGGAGATAACAGTCGGCATGATCGGGACACGGATGGCTGCTGGTCTTGGCCCCCATTCCTCGCTGAAGAGTTTGGGAAGGTAGGCTAAGTCAACCGTGCGGTCGTTATGGAAAGCTTGGTTTGCGCCGGAGGTGTTGAAGCCGCGACTGCTTAAAACTTCAGAGGGTCTGTCACATGAATCAGTATAGCCTTTCCGCGGTGGTAGGTGTGTCGACCTACCCTGACACTGATTTCGTGGTCTGCTCCTTTGCAATCCTTCTTATCGCAATCGAAAACGCTCTGGCTTGTAGACCGTCATGCGATGCCAGTCGGTCAATCAGCTCGTGCTTTGTTCCAGATGGTGCCAGAGTGCGCTTCCGACATTCCTGACGTAGCTCCTGTAGACCCCATGGCAGGTATGTAGTCTTGTGGTTTCCGTCAATTGCTCGAGGAGATGATTGAGAACCTGTCATATGCAAGCTTCGTTTGGACGGTTTGGAAAGGTTCTGCAAAGCTTTAAAGGAGGATGCTCGTGTTGCTGCCATATTGGTCGCGTCTGAAGCCGGTGATAGTAAAGTCGAGTGTTGGCCGAGGATATGTTCAGTGGATAGGATGGACGATGGTATGTTCGATGTAGTCAACAGAAGGGCTCATAGAAGGCGGGAAGCTCAAGTAGGAAGCTGGAAATGGCGGGGATAATGTACCACTATCGGACAAAGCAACAGACGGAAAGAGCGGTCTACAGGGTGCTTACCATTCCTTGGGGAGGAGTTACAGAAATATGTAGGCTCGAGGCTTATCGTACGTGTCATACTCTGCAAGCTTCAAAACGGAATAGCGAAAGCACGCAAGGAGGCTGTATCGCTGCAGCTTTCCACCTTCAGGAAGTGAGCTGCACCGCAGTCGATGGTGTTGAGGCACCTCTTAGGCTAGCCTAAGTAGCTTGGATGGAGCCTTTCCTTTCTGGCGGGATGGCATTATTGGGCGTGATGGAGCTCAACACAAGCCTCCAATGTGTTTAAGCTGTCCACCGTCAGCACCTGCATCTCCTTGTGCAAGTTCCGCGACGCTTTCTCCGCAGTTCGTGCAGCCCACGAGCAAGTCTCTCGTGATTCTCTCTGTTGCTTGCTGATGCTGGCATTTCTCTAGTTTTCCTAGCCCCGGTCAGAAAGGCCTTTCGACTGTTCTCAGGTCGTTTGCCTGGCACGAAGCCCTGTTCGCAACGCAGCCGCGTTGAATAACCATGATCCAGGGGGCGGATATGGTGCATACGTGGTGAGCTCACGCTCTCCGCAGATAGCTAAATTTGGCAGATCATTGCTTCAGTGTGGCTTGATGCCCTCCACCGACACAAGCTCCATCTTCCGTAAGACGGTCTCCGGCCAGGCGAACGATCGGCTCACCGGGTCGTCCAACCCAGTCGACTTCCGTATTCCGTATTTCGTACCTATCTCTCGCCAGTGTATCTACTAGTCAACCAGTCATCGCAGCAGTTCAAGCTGCAGGCAAATCTGATATCAATCTACTGGCGGCTTATCAGAATTGAAAGCCTGTATACAGCTAATTGCATGATACACCTTGCTCGAGATTCCGAACGGGGCTGCTAGCGAGCAGCATTCTGCATACACAAGCTGGCAAAGTGGCATGCTGGCCTTTAATTCTGAGAAGCACCCAGTGTCGGCCACACTCATTATAAGGGAGCTGAAGCAGATGTCTGAGAGCTCGCACTCGGCTTGAATCTAGCAGCAACGAAACTATGGGCATCTGATAAATTGCCACAACCTTCAGGAGCGCAAAGTCGATACTGGCCGCCCGTCGCCTGCGTGTTTGACTTGGCTATAGAAGCAGCGCTGCTAGCACGGCCCTTGAGGATACATATTTCGACGAGCGCCAGCCGCTCCGATGCTCCTGTCTAAGTCTGGCCTTCGGGGACCATCGGGGACTTCTCGGTGGGCTGAAAAGTGTGGCGTTCTGGGAGCAGGAGGGATGCTCTTGAGCGTGCTTCAAGTTCCTGATTGAGTTATTGAGGTTGATGACCTATGATAGCTCAATGGTAAGCATAAGTCCTACCTTCTGCGTCTGCGACTTATTAGCTCCCCCGCAATATCTTGTGGATCAAGGCGTTAGAGCTATGGCTTGCCTGCGTTTCTTGCTTTTGCCATCATGGATCGAAGCTTGCACCGACATTACTGGTAGAGCTTGTTTGTTGTCTTTCTTTTCCGCTCATCGATACAGCTTGTCCAAGTCTGCGTGCTGCATTTTCTGCCGCGACCCGGCCTTCGGAATTGCTCTGTTGACTTCTATCTTTAGCTCGCACTTCATGGCCGGTTGGTTCGTTTTTGAGGCATGGATCTTGTGGCTAATGAAGTAGGAGGAGTGCTCAAAGCAGGACCGGCTGCCTATCAGAGCCTGTTTGCTGCTTAGACTCTGTTGTGGTGCTTTTGTCAGCTCAGTGAGCGCGCTGGATGTGCCTAGAGTCTTCCTTTGTGCTGACAATGCGTCTATTGGACTCTCTCGATGACTGTGGTTGCGCGTGCACAACGATATCTCTAGGGTCTCTTGCACAGTCAGTCTGGCGTGATGACGCTGGTCTGCCGAGAAGTACTATCGCAGCCCTCAAGGGTGCCTTCCGTCAAGACCATATGTGGGACCAGTCGAGAAGTTGTTGAAGTCCAGATATTAGCAACCCAGTGGCCGAAAGAAACTGGAGATATTGGATTCAAGGCAGAAGGACAAATCAGTGTCAAGGCGAACAAGGCATAAGTGCATTGCTCTCCATTCTCAAAGCACAAAGAGGGTATGAGCATGGGCTCATTTGCAGTTGAACAGAAGACTAGTTGAGAAAAGGCCGACTTGAACTTCATGGCTACGATACAAGACCGCCTATAGCTACCCTATCCAGTACTCCAGCTCTCATGTTCCCAATACTGGGCAGTGAAACCTCCAGCGAGAACTCTCAGCCTGCTTGATGGGCTGCAAGGGTGTCGCTCGGGGCCCCGACGAGAACAGGAGTGCTCTGTTATCTTCATTAACCCGTTCGCCCCACGTGGAAGGTGCGACCATCCAGTCACAAGGCTCCACTCCTTCAACACTTGAGTTCGTTCCTACCTTACACCAACTTCAACCACTGGATTCTTCGGTCTACTACATACGACTGGACACTACCTTCTAACTGCCAAAAAATCCTGGCTGCTTCTCGACGATCGCCACAACTCACACGGACCCCATATTGCGATTGCGCCTACCCTCGGTGATCATTGTGTACATACAACGATCTTAGAGAGACACTGACCAATTCCCGCAGCAATGTCTGGAAGGAAGACTTACAGAAACCGAAGTCAGTGGGCTGGAGACTCAGGCGACGAAGCCACACCCTCTTCTTCCAACAATGGCCATTTGACAGCCGAGGAAATGCAGGCCCGTATGGCGGCCGTACGCTCAACCCATGATTCAAGCTTTCCCATGCTGACAATGCTCTAGGCAGACTATGGCACTGCACGCCAGCACCAGCTGTCCACGGCTGTAAGGCGTGATCAGAGACCTATTGCCACGAGCCGGACCGCGATTCTCGCCGCTCGTGACTGCAATGTCGCAGGTACAGAGGCTGCAGAGAATGCTCGAGCTAACCAAGACAGACTACAAAGTTGGAGCAGTAGGTTGTCCTTAGATTACTTCCATCAGAGTTGCTCATTTATCACAGCTGTTGGCAAACTCGACGATAACGAGGATGACGGTATGACAAATATTGCAGGCGGCCAAACACATCGTATGAGGGTCAGAGGTGAGCTTCGTCAGCAAGGGGACATACAAGAACCATCACGCTTGTCCGGCAGTGGAGATGCTCGCCAATTGTACGGCTCAAGCAGGGTAACAGCGCCTGTTCAAGCCCCCGCCTATGGTTCACCTCGAAACCATTCTCCCACCAAGCCAGATGTCATCGAACAAGACACGGCCGATCTACCTCAGCTTACAAATGCTGAATGGCATGAGGTCAAAAGAATCTAGTAAGCCATACAGGCTTCCTGCACATCAATTCGACTGACCATAGCAGTGATGAGCTTCAGATCCCGCATATCAAGCCTCGCACATCTGAGGAGATTGATGCGGCTCGAGAACGTCTTTACACAAAAAGCAAACCCAACCGTCCTGCTCGACCAGCACATCCCACCCCACCCCTTCCCTCCACCCCAGCCCGAAACCGTCCAACACGCGCCCCACCCGTCAACAACGCTTGGGCACCTGGAAATCTTGTGGTTAACCCAACACCTCCTCTCAACCTGTCTAACCCTTCCGTTACCACAACCGTCGAGGATATGAGAACGCGCCTTGGTTCAAACTTCATTGAGACCTCAGCGCAAGAAGACACGTCGCTTCACACTGGTGGAAAGGCGAAGCCCGTTGAGGAGCTTACTCAGGAACATGTCGCCAGACCCCCCAACCCTTTCGACTTGTCCGAGCCTTCCATTATCGCGCTGGAAAAAGATATGCAACGAGACTATGGATGCGTTGGCATTGAAACGGCTGTGGTGGAAGCTTCCATTGCTTCAGCTCAAAGCGCTTCAGCAATCTCGAACCCTTTCGACACTCCAGACGCTCTCACCCAGCCGCACACATCTACGCCTGCGACTAGGCCTGATGAGGCTACTGATCGTGTGGAGGAGGTAGCGTCGGCCACCGATAATGACAAGCTTTTGGAACTGCTGGATGCCAAGCTGAACGACTTCCATATCACAAACAAATCGCGGACCGTCGAGCCTTCTGTCACTGACGACCCGACAACTTCAGGCGAAGTGAATCTTATGGAGTTTAGAGAGGAGGCTTCCGAACTATCAGAGCCAAAACAAGAATCTCCTGATCTCCTGACCACCCAACAAGACAACATCCTCCTCCTGCCACTTGAACCGGCGATCGCGAGAGCAGACCTTCCTACTCAGTCCGTCGCCGTCTCCCCAGAGTTCCAAGTAAGTGAAGACAAGCAGGTCGAGGAAGAGACTGGTTCTTCTGTTACTCCTGCCATCGCTGCCGTATTCACTGAGCCCCTGCCCTATATGGGTACCATATCTGCCTTCCACCAAGAAGTACTTGCAACCTCAGACGCATTCTGGGCTGAACAGGTGCGTCGAAGAGAACGAGAGAGAGCCTCGGCACCAGTCCGTCCACCAAGGTCTCTCAACTCCTCAAGATGGGCTCCGGCTACACACACCCCTCCACGAAACGACAACGCCTAGCAGCCGTGTGTCGATCACGAGTTATTCAGACTTTGCTATACCACTGGTGGACGGTCTGGTAGGGACGGCCTGAAACTGTAGAAGGTGGAACCACGGCGATGACATGAACATGAGCTTGGTCTGGATAGTACTATGATCTGATGGACGGTGTGATGGAGTGAAATGACATACTCATGCGAGTGAGATATATGCGCTGTTATCTTAGCCACACAATGAACGATCAGAATATCACAAAACATGCTGCGCTGTATCTATCTGTGTCGTATTACTGGTCTCTGTCTGAATGTTAATGCAGGATGGTCCATCGTAACCGTAAAAACACCGTGTCACAGATATCAGGGCGCTCCGTACGAAGTCTACTACCTAGAGTCAACTTCCTTTATTTTTCGATGCCTACACTGGAAAACCTCCGGCTTATTGCTGTTATGAAGTGGAGGGCGAGGCGTTGCAGTGCTTGAAGCAAGACTAACATTCCCCTTAGCATTAGAATCTGTTCACTTGCCAGTTGCGCTGCACACAACGTGTTCCAAGTTCCAGGCTTCCGGGCGCTATCCTGAGTTTTTCTTGTCTCCCAGACCTAGGCAGGCCAACACCTTTTGGTGAGTTTCGGGCTTGCAGTACTGAACATTCCATTCGTAGTTGAATAGGTAATCGGTGATATGAGTGATACTGAAGCTATGAAGATCACATCTAGGTATTGTGATCTTCATGGGCTCAAATTATGTCGCCACCTGGTGTTCAGTCGTACTAGCGGGATTCTGCTGGAAGACGACAGACCATATGGGAAACAAGGACTCTTGGTCAGTCCTTTGATGTTTTCTTGGTGGCTGTTGTGTAGCTTGCAGTGTTGTTGGTGATGTACTGATAGGTGTCAATAATGGTATAAGTGACACATACTGCGTCGGTGGAGGTTGTTCGTCGTGGTTGGAAGGCGATGTACTGACTGAGTCACACTTGAACGTGCTGTGTCTTTCTTCGGATGCGTTGTCTGCTAAGACATATGAAAGTGTTGATACTAGGGAGTTCGTATAGTTCACACATTTGGTTCATAGTTTACACGTCTGGTATTGATGGTGCCGCAGAGAGTTGAAGACATACCAATGAAGCAATCAGAGTTGATCTGTCGTGGAGTTTGACACAAGGGACGCTGCGTGGTAACTGTGCACCGACCATATTGCCAGGAATGCTGGACCACCAGGCGCTCGGGTCTACCACAGCACGAATTCTTGTTCCGTGTATTCTCCTCGCTTCCATGCCTGTATTGCTTCGCCCTGCATGACGCCGTGGACGTAGCATTCGCCCACAAGCCGGTATCTTTCGCCGCTTGGCTGTAGGACAAATGGCACAGGGCAGCCGAACAGAACGCAGAGGATGTCGCCTCCTTGGGTAGGTCGGGGACCCAGGCCGATGTAGCCTTTGGTCGTGGTAAAGAGCCTTCTGTGATGGGAATATGCTGCTGCGGCCTGCGCAAAACATTCACTACTACCAGCCTCGTTACTACTGTTCGTGTCACTAGAGTGCGCAGAGTCCAATATGCGCGCCTTCTTGAAGGCCGCAAAGTCCTTTGAACTGACAGTTGGATTTCCTGCGGTCAACGTCTTGTGATACGCTTCGGCTCGTTCCGCGGAAGTTGAGTATGTGCAGTTCGAAGAGTTAAGACTGGCACTTATGAAGCTGATCAATGCCTCGATATGGTGGGCATCGTCTGGATCTCGATTGACAAACCATTCAGAACGCATCACAGTATCATACGTGTCGATGCTACCGATAAGGAGTCCGGTCACATTCAGCGTTGTGTCGCTGTCAGAAATATGGAAGCACGGAAGGGTTCCATCAGCCGTCTGATACCATTCTTCTGTGAGAGTATGCCAAAGCAACCCATACACTGATGGTAACTCCCAGGAAGGAATCCAAGAAGCGAAGTTGATGTCCTCTACAACTTTACTTTTGTTGTGTTGCACGGCAGACAATATCTGCAAAGAGTGGAACTTTTCCAGGAACTGAATTGCCAGGATGACATCCAACTCATAGGTGGAACAACTATAATCTGGTTGGACTATGAGGTTTCCGTCTTCCGTTCTGGCACTGGGGTGGGAAAGCATAGCATAGACTTTGTCTCTCAAATCTACATAACCGAAACGTGAACCAATAGCCAATATTTCCACGAATCTGGGACGTGTGCCCCAGTTGGAGAAAACATGATACATCTCACAGCAACGCACAATACTAGGATACATGTTGAAGTGCTTCGCGAGTTCATGACCTCGCATGTAAGTGCATGCCGCCGCATCGACAAGCTGTTGCCATGGTATTGTCTTATCGCTGCACATCACAGATGTGTGTGAGAAGGCGAGACCGACTTCTTGGATGACCCATCTCCTAGTGAACCATGGTCGGCGGTAGACCTCTGTCAATCGTTCCCATCGTTGTTTCTCTGCACAGTCGAGGCCGGAAAATGCCTGTGGGTCAAAATAACCGACCAAAGTCCACCATTCTCCATCGTCTTCAATCTCGTGACGTGGTGGTATGGTAGTGTGTAACCTTGGGAACAGTGGGTACTCATGGCGTGCAATTTGTCTGGCCAGACTGAATGCATCAGAAGCTATGTCGTCGGGGTCTGCGCCCAACCATGCTATGACCTTGCAAGCCCCTGCGTAGATTTTCCCCATCGATGCCACTTGATGGTTCTTTTCCTCGGTACTCTGCTGGTCCATGCATATCGAGTCTGCCCATAACCACACACCGAGGGTGGGATGGCGAATAGCTTTGAGCGCTTCCAGGAGATTAGTTGGTATTTTCAGTTGCTCGCCATGACACCTGATAGTGGCCTTGTCTTCGGCAGAACCCCAAACATACGATAGAGCAGTGTAGGGTGGTCTCGCGGACAAGTCGAACACTCGGAGATAGACGTGTACTTCGTCAGCCTGATTGCCTGGCTCGAGCTGACAGACCCGTATGAAATGGCCTTCCGGCATAGTAGTCATTATAGCATTGAATGTTATGTTATGAGCCATTACAAGAGCGAAGAAGGGCTGACCATCTCAGCAATCGCGAAGTGACCAGGCTGAAGGCAACACAGTGAAATGAGGGGTAAAGAAGCATCTGGCTTGGAAGAACCACATCAAGTGAGCCTTGGGTGCCGCTTGGCGTGCAGGCGGCGAATCAAAAAGGAGATTGATACCCTTGCTTCTGACATGGTGATGTGGCATAGCCCGAGGCATACTCAAGCTTTGCCAGTCAATTTTCGAGGCTTGTGGCGGTAACGGCGCTGAAAACGAAGCAGAGGAAAGAAGTAAGAGAACAGCGCTTGTTCGACGAAGGGACTGAATGACAGGGTGAAGCTGTGAGGTTAGATAGAGGCGGTAGAACAGGCACCAGGCTGTCGTGTGTAGTAGATTAAATACTGATTAAAAGAATAGTAAGAATAGCTTAATAGTCAATATGCGACGAGGACACTGTATCTTATATATTATAGACAGAAAAGACCAACTAGTGTGATATAAACGATTGTATCAAGTGTAACAAATCATCCTCCTCCCAGAGGCAACGCGTTGATGAGGTTGCCCCTCCGTCAACGCCAAGCCAACGGGTTGACGCGTTGCGTCACCACGTCTCACGACATTATCTCCGCATTTTCATCAAGAGTGGCACCCTGCGTTCCTAACAGTGGCATCTCTTACTCACCTAGGTCCTTTCTTCCTTTAAACACCTATCTTGACGCCGATCTAGGACGTCCGTGTTGTCGGCATTGCAATTATGGCTGCTGTGCTCGATCAATTCGGAGCCATATCCGATGGTCTCGACCGTGCACAGATTCATGAAAGCCCTCCGGTCAACGGTGTGACTAAC
>Ga0066648_10001084_pt1 | contig 15619 bp, 13 predicted proteins | sample CryGeyCG12114_NA_FD_59537 | JGI IMG/M metagenome (GOLD analysis project Ga0066648, IMG submission 59537) | Groundwater microbial communities from aquifer - Crystal Geyser CG19_WC_8/21/14_NA | ecosystem: Environmental > Aquatic > Deep subsurface > Groundwater | place: USA: Utah: Grand County... | reverse complement strand
GCAGCTAAACCGAGCCTTGAGGTCGAAACCTCGTTTTCCTTCTTCGGCCAAGCAGCTGAAGAGAACGATGAACTGCCACCCATGCCAAATACCCCATTTGCATCACAGGATATTCACTCGAGGGGCGTGAGGAGTGCTGCCCCTACGCCGGATACTGCTCATCCCAGTCGATTCACAAGCTTTGCTAGTGCCTTGGCCGCTCGTACGCAAGACCTTTCAAGCGATGAAGACTTTGGTGAAGTTGACGTGGACCTCCCCCCTGATAGTCTAGGGCAGCAACCAGAAACACGCAGCGAGAGCGACTTTGAGAAGCGCTTCTGGGCCGAGCGAGGTCCCAACAATCGTGCCTGGAAAGCCTCAAAACGAGCTGCGTTGAAGGAACAACGTCAAAACCAGAATCGTCTCCGAAGGCCAAGAAATCGATGAGATCACGTATCCCGTTGCACTTTGATTCCCCGTCAGCGATCAGCTAGCACGTTTGGACCTGTTCAATTTCATACAGAGGCGTGGGGCGGAGAATGCCTGCCCCCGACAGCACACAGATACACAGCCAAGGATTGACATACACAGTTCATCGGGCACTGGGAGTCATCAAGATGACGGATCCACATTGCCGTGTCTCCAGGCAGCCTGAAACAAAAGACCAGCAACTTCCGTAAGGAGTCTGGAAGGTTTCGTCCCACCGAAGCTCACAGTTGCCTTGCTTCGGTATGGTCTGGACTGTGCACCTCAGCCCCGTGGAGTATTCTTACCTCCGTACATAAGGCCCAAGCCTTCGAGATCTCTTCCGAGGCGTCATGTTCGATTCGTATAATGTTCGAGAATGGCACTTGACCTCATTTCTGAGACGGCAGAACCGCAAGAACGGTAGAGAGAACAATGGGCTCGTACAGAGACATGCAACCCAAGCTGGGGCTCACCCTGGTTGGGGCGTGCTGGTGTACATTGTGAGTACTGGACCAGCAAATGCCTCAGGCTCTTGGTATATTGCTATTGTTACCATTGCTTAACTCTACTAAGCTCTTTTAGCCTATGTATCAAGCCACCCAAGTAAAGATCTCTTAACATGCCTCCTCTACCAATTCATTGACCCTATCTACCATGGTTCCTGATGATCAGTGGCCTTTTCAAGTGCATCACATTCGAATTTTTCTATCTGTAGTGTGCTTGCGCCTCCAACAAAGACGATGCTTCTGAGATTAGTTCGTATTGCTTTCTTCTACTCTCCAAGAGCCTGTCCTGTACGAGCCAAGGAATTATACACAGGCTGGACGTTTCTCTCAGGCCTCAGAAGAAATCTTGTAGCGCTTCTAGGGCGGGCCACTCGGTCCCATCGTCAGTTGTGTGGTTTGGCGTTCGGCCATTGACCAACTCTGTTTGTTTTCCGTGTTCTCTTTCTCCCGCGTAGGTCAGCGGCGCCTTCGTCAGCATCGAGTTTGCAATACTCAACAGGCTGTGCTGATCGAAGTGACTTGACATAGTCATTGTGGACAGTTTGTGAAGGCGTTCGCGCCTACACGAGTTCATCTGCGCCTGACATCGCTGCACTAACATAACCAGTCGTCTACACAACGAACACTCTGGGTTCTGGCAGAAGCATCGTCCAGCTCTCCACACGACTTTGCGACCAGATTCTTCTGAGGTGGTGTAGAGCCCTGGGTATGTTCGCAAAGCCATTCCGCTGATGATGCTTCAAGAGTGTATCTATGAAGAATCTTCGATGTTCAGGCGTGCCGCTCTCGCACGCGGCGACAAGGGTTGGCCAAACAAGGGTATGCGCAACTGGTGAGCCGACAGGAATCATCTCGAGGGTGTCTTTAAAGTGTTCGACCATTGCTGTCAGCGGCGGAGTCCTCGGGCCTGCCATGGCTCGTGTTGTGTATATCCTACATGCTTGGTTATTGAGGTCGAAGAGCATTGAAATAGAATTTGAGTGCTCGGGCAGCCTAGCTTGGTAGTAGAAATGGTCCTCCCAGCCGTCAGGTGCATCTTGACTAAGGCGTTCAACACCTTGTAGCTGGCCAAGGAAAGGGGCGGCGTAGCCTCGCAATCTTCGCGCATTAGTCTCGATCATCACTCAAACGGCCAGTGTTCTTACTTTCGTATTTGTCGTCTCAGAAATACCCCTAGCTCGCCTTGACTACCCAATTGTGCTTCCCCGCCAATAGCAAGAAGAGCTGACTCAAGCAGTTTGAAGATAAGAGGAAAGTCTGAATATCCATTCACCATGACCGTGACTAGGAGAACGAGTAGAGCGAGGAATGTCGAGTTTCTGCTATCTCTGTCGGACAGCGCCAGGTCTTGCCTCTGCTGCAACCTGCTGATCGCCTGCGTGTAGAATCTGCTCGCGCTGCAAATATTGGGACCATGGGTGGCAGTGATGTGGAATGCTGACGCTGAGAGCACCGCGTCCATGACGAGTGTATCAACATGCGCAACAGGCAGGATGAGGTGACGCCAGCCGTTGGTGCTATCATCGATGATCGCCATCTCTGGTGCGATCTTTCGGGAAACTGTGGAGGCAGATGAGACAGGTATCTGCGTGAGGGGATGTGGAGGGCTTACAGTGCTCGAGCAAGTACTCTTTCCATGGTTCCAGAAACCGCGGGTTTCGTGCGAGCGACAATGCGGTGTTCTCAGATGTGCTCGGAGGTGCTAGTTCGGCATCAAAGTAAAGTATTGGTGACTGCGATATGGGTCCCACGAACTCTTCCGAGCTACCGAACACCGGGCCAGAGATATGAGCGCTACCTTGCACAGGTGTTGCGAGAAAGCCCTGACTGTTCAGATCCTTGTCAAGACGAAGAGACGGCTCTGCCATGTTCCCCGCCTCAAAGCTGTAGTTCGGCTCTGTATGTCCAGAGTAAGACTCAGACACATCTTCCTGTCGTGTCGACTTCCTCCTGGCTGATTTGTGTTTCGAGGTCACATCGTGATTGAATCGGTATCTGATGCCTAAGCCACTGCATCGTATACCCCGAGCAACGCACTTGGAGCACTCGGGTTGACCGCGATCACAATTAATCCGACGCTGTGAGCATTCGTGACATCCTGCCAATTGATTGAGTTAGCGATGTGATTGGTGAAATACTGGTATAGATCAGAAGACGAACCTCTGACTTTTGGTGTATACGTGCGTTTCCTGTTGGTCATCTCCGTGGTCGTAAAACAACTCTCGTTGCGATATGATGTGTGAGCCGCATACTCGAAGTCAGATTGTGCTTCGACAGCATGCTCGAGAAGAGCGACAGGAATGTAGGTCACGATGACTTCGGTACGGAAGGAGATGCAGACTTATCAGAGCATGTCGTCTGTGGCAAGAACACCCCGCAAAAGTGATGTGGTAAGCACGCACTGGAACCAGTTGATAACACCCTGCCAGTGGGTGATGGACAGATACTGGGGATGGAGTCACGGAGACAACTAGTACGTTATCGGATACCCTCCCGTCGGCTCGGAAATCTTGACTAAGTTTTTCGGCCTTGCGTATGTACGGTATTGGGAGAGCTACACCGCTGCAGCTGTGAAACAATGTAAGACCTATCATACACATGGCTTGCATGCTACCTCCTATTCACAATCTAGTCCGCGATGTGATTTGGCAAACAGCTAAGACGACTTCCGGCGCGCACTAGTCTCCCGGGTTGAGTGCGCCTTTCATTTAACCTTTCCACCTGGTGGCATATTCGGTACCAACAATATGTATGTTGCCCATATGCTTGCCGTAGATGTCCATAAGCTTTGTGTAATGTCCGAGAGCATGAACTGGAGCCAAGGTACCCCTCCTGTACTGTTCGTGCATCCAGATCTGATCAAATATCTCAATCGGCCGGAACACTTCGTGGACAACACCCACACCGCATCGCTTCGCAATCTGTTGCACAGCCTGCGCTCGACGCTCGTCAGGAGGGAGGTTGCTCCATTCACGACCAGCCTAGCCATGACGAAGCATGTCAGCTGGCAGTTGTGCTTCTCGTCCGCGCTTGTGTCGCGTGCCACATTGCTCGCTCTAGTATAGCTCCGAAAGTAACCATTGCACCCTCCATCTCTCCACCATGACCTATCATAGCATGCAATGAATTCGTCATATTCTCCCAGTACGGTGTTGTCGGCCACCTCTTGTAACGCCCCTGGTAACAAGCATCGTAACAAGGGACTGGCACATATCGACGGACAGCTTGCCACCCATGAACCGCTAATGGGTGCCTCCATTCTTGTCGTCTGTGCGGGCTGAGATATACCCACTGTTTCTTCGGCTACAGTCTGAGAACCAAGCGGGCGACTGCTCGGTTGATTCCATACCATACGTGGTATTAGACCACAGGTTGACTGGCGTTGTCGTCCGACTCCCGAGGTGGACCTGGCTACAGACTCTCGGCGTGAATGAGGTCTTTGAGGCCCTCCAAGTTCTTCTTGTCTTCAGGTAAGAGCTGCGCCTCACTTCTAGCATCATACCGTATAGGTACACAGTTCGATCATCAGAAGTCTCTTGTATGGCCGTTTGTGCTTGAAGTCGTTATCTGACCACTTTCGTGCCAAACTGCTGTGCGCAGGACCATCCTCGGTTGGACATTGTGATTGGTTCATGCGACGCCTGGGTGGAAGCGTCCTAGACTTGAAGCGACCGGCACGCTACAGGTCTTTCCTCCGATGCGGGTGTGAGCTTCCAGCGCTACAAGAATCAAGCTGACTTGTTGAGCAGAGTAAGCAGCCTGTAGGTCACCCAGACCAGCGCCGGCGACGACCAGATCATTCGTTGTCGTGCGTTTGAGCTGGACGGCCTCAATGCGTACATCTCAAGGTGGTTGATCGCTGGGAGAAGGGAGTCCCTGGACGCAGTGATCATGGCTGCCGGTAGGCATACTTCATCCTCTGCAGAGGTCCCAAGCATATTGGGACAATCGCAATCTTCCTATGCCGGGCGAGGAACATGATGACTCTGGTACAACGTGCATCATAAACTGCTCAAGGTGTAGAACAACGTCGTGTGGAGGGTATAGATACCCTTCTGGCACGGATCATGCAACGCTTCAACCTGGATACGCCTATGGTCGAGTAGTTGTCATTTGCTTCTTGGCGACCACTCCCGGCCTAATCACCTCCCATGGCGCAAAGAACGAAGAACGAGGCTCCACTGCGACAGTCGCTGATCTATTAAGGGCGAAAGTGGTCGACAAATCGATATCGTAAGATAGCGACATTGACTCGCCGTGCTTTTTGGAGACGCACAGGCCTAGATTGTTGCCGATATCAGGCGCAAGTGTTTGGTGCTTCGAAGATGCAACGCGCATCGGATGCTCTTCCGGCAATCGTGCGGGGTATACGGTTTGAATATTACAAGAACCTTACAGCCATGATACAGTTATCAATTCGAAGCCGTTGATCCACGACCCTTGCGGTGGAAATGGTCCCCATAGAAGCTGGGTATGTTCTGGTGGATGGCGCTGATTAGTGCGCCTGAGCAAGACTTGTCATGCGAGCAGGCCCGCTTCAAAACATGTGAAGCCGCGGCAGTCAGTACCAAGTACTTGGTTAAACCCTGGTCCTCTACCTAGTGAATGGACCTTACTACTTCCCCATACGGGTCTAGTCTTACCCTTGTGATAGAGCGTTGATTCGCCATAAAGCTCCTATCATCCAATGACCACCCGATACATTAGCGAAAAGGTGAGTCTCACTCATCAAAGAACCAGGATTTTACCAATTGTCATTACGACTGTTCTCCACCAAGCACTCGATATGAACGAGGTACACTCAACGGTAACCCTAAGTTGATATTGTCTCACGGGCATACCGCAGACTCTCATACTGCAACGTTTCGTACTCGAATGAGGGGAATTGACTCTTCGCAGCAGCGATATCAACCCAAGTCCCTTTAGATCGTGTCATGATGATGAACCCCGCGGCCGCGACGGCGTTGGGCAACGAACACAAGGCATCATTCACAACACGAAAACGCCCACATGATAGCCTTGCCGAAGTTTCCAACACAGAGGCCCCTCGAACGGTCAAGTCTTCAAAATCACGCACAGGGTGCGGGTTCTGCAAGCAGAAGCGGTTGAAATGCGATGAGACCAAGCCTGAATGCAAGAACTGCCTGAACCGTGATCTCAAGTGTCCAGGCTACAAGCAGGTCTACCAATGGAAGGCAAAGTGCCAGGCTGATGCGCGAAGCTTCGACGCAACCCTGCGCAAGAAGACAGGACTGCCACGGTCGACGGCCACTAGAAGACGGCCAAGGAGCAAGCAAACTCACGTTGATGGCAGCGAAGACGAGATCTCACAGGAAGTCGAGGAACACAACGCCTGCAATGCGAACGCGCCCGATGGCAGAGAGATGCAGCACGTAGGTTTTGGGCATTGTGAAGCTCTCAACTCACATCTGGATTTTGCGGGTATTGATCTCGATGGTCTGAGTATTGATGAGATGATGGCTAAGTCTCAGTGCACAGACCCGTCAGTCCCAGGCCTTTTACCAGACGAGAGTCTCGTCTTTCCACTTGACTGTGACTCAATGTCAGATTACAATCACTCATCTGATTCTTTTCGGACCTATACCCACCAACTGTATGTCCCGGCCGAAATGAGCATAACAGACCCAACGAGGGAATCAAGCGATAACGAACCGATCACCACGGTTGTGTCTCCATCTACCAATGCAAAACGTCGAGACATAAGAGGCCTCTTGTCCAAGTTTTACGCCACATCACCATCTGTGCCGTTTCCCCTTGTTCACCATGCGACCAAATTAGTTGAGCATTACTTCTCAACCATATGCGGCATTTACTCATGTTTTGACTCGTTTCTCAACCCCTTTCGCTATACAGTCAGTGAGTCCTGGACTCGTTCAGCTTCGACATACTATGCTATTCAAAGCATGGCGGCAGCACATCTAGCCAACGAACTGCCGCATCTGAGAACGGAGGGAATCAATTTCCACCGCAAAGCATCCCAACATCTCGGCCAGGAGTTGCAGATGGTCCGGTCTGGACAGCCGAATGATGATCAAGCGCTACTCAGCCTGCTGCTGCTCGGCATGAGTGCCTGTTGGCAGCGATCGGGTGATCTTGGTCTTCCTTACCTGCGAACGGCTAGGTCGGTCATGTACAAGACCCTTGCACGACGTGATAGGACTAACGCATCCACTATGAGACCGCTTCTGCAATTCTTCGAGGAGGCATTGATCTACTGGGAAATGGTAACAAGTTTTGTGGCTGACGAAGTCGAGATAGACGTCTTGCAGCCAACTCTTCTCGACGGTGGTCAGGCTGGCAACCTAGTAGATGCTGTCGACGAAGAGCCACCGCTGCCACAATTGCCACCAATGGCCTATTCTTCCGAGCTGCTCCCCCACCCTTGGACAGGTGTAAGCCCGGAGTCGCAAATGCTCCTTGGGCAGGTGGGCAGATTAGTACGTCGCGCTAGGGTCAGAGATAGGTTTCTGAATGACGAGACACATCTTTTTGGCTTGGCTTTAGAACTCGAAGAAAGTCTGCTGGAGGCCACGACGCCATCGACAAGCTCCATGACTGACTGTGGCGATTTTGTCACTCAAACCACAGACTTTGTCACGCTAGCAGAAACCACCAGAGATGCTGGCCTACTGGAGCTCTACAGGGTCTTCCCAGCACTCTTAAAACGCAGGTTGGGGCTCAACGATGAAATTATTGTCGGCGCGGTTGAGGACTGTATTCCAGATACAACATCTCAGTGCGTGGCACGGTCTTGGCTCACATCCCTTGCTGTCCGCATCCTCAGACGCTTGGAATCGATCCCTGAATCCTCGAATGTTCGTTGTCATCAGCTATTGCTAATCGTCATAGCGGCAGCCGAGTTGAGGGTGCCATCAATGGGTAAGGCTGACTACGTGGAATTCTCCGAACTGGACTCTGAACTGGATCTCGAAGTGCTCTGGGGCAGACAATTTGCCAGGACAAGACTGCACCAATTGGCTGTACAGCTGCCATCGCAGCCAGTCTATACAATAATGGAACTCATCAGTGAAGTCTGGAAAAGGCAAGATGCGTCGAGCAATCAGCAGTCAGATGACACGTTCTGGATCGACGTTATGGTCGAGAAAGGGTGGCATACGATCATGGGTTGAAGGCGGTAGGCTGTTGTAATACAGAAATAAAAAGAGAAACCATGGCAGATAGGTCAACCTGACGCAGTAAGTAGGCCGTTGCAGCCTTCGGTGGGAGAAAACCAATTGTCTGACCTCTGCGTTGATGTGTGGGCATCCAGCCACATCGCTTTCTAGGCTTCAAGAACGGCCTCAACATGGCCTTGTAGACGTGTGTGCCCTCGTGGTCGGATGGACGCCAAGCATGCATCCTTGTCGCGTGCCGGAGGTGACTTGCCTGCCAATGGGCGTTCATCGGTGCCTCACGCCACAGACGGCATAGGTATGGAGCCCAAATGCTACGATATCCGCGTAGGCATCGTCATCGCGCTCAGAATTCTTGTGGTGCCGAGCTCAGGCTAGCGATGCAGCTTCTGAAATCGAGTGCCAATTGTTCTCTCCTCGACTGATGCCATTCGTATCTGCCGTTTCTACGACGTTTTGATCCATCGGTCTTAGGACGTTCTTGGTACCTTGTAGAAGTCTACCAACTTTCCCGCAGCTGCAGCTGCAGCTAGCATTGCCCGCAGTCTTCCGCCAACTTGTACCTGTCATCAACTAGACGGGCTTAATTCTCGCTGCGAAGATTCTCATTCTTGCACCTGGACCATTCCGGCAGAAGAAGGTTTTAGCGTGATGCAGCCTTTACCTCCTCCCCCCGACTCACAGCCAACTGGCTCTGCCTCTAATTCTACGGCACGCGACCAAGGCGAGGCCAATTCTACTCCTCGCCCACAGCCATCAGTCGTCCAGCCACGGGCGGACTCGAGTGCCGATACTGCGAGGAACCCTTCCACTACTACCGGCTTGCCCAAGAAACGAAAGCATCGAGGTGGAAAGAAGCGAAGAAACCGCCGACAATCCTTTGCTGCTCCTCCCTCAGAGACTTCGACCGCAGCTGGCAACATGGACAATCTCGCCATTGATGAGGATGCCGAGCCCCGACCAAGCGACTCTTTCTACAAGAGGAGGAACAACCAGAGCAGTGAGAGTCTGGAGAGCGACGCCCTGCTTGACCATCGACATCAACAGCCCATGCGCCCGCGAAAAGAAAGCAGACTGAACCCTCTTGCAGCCCAGCGAGCTTCTATCGGTGCTGGACCGCGCCCCTCAGACAGCCGTCCTCATCATAGTCGTCGTCGAACTGGTGAGGCCTCGACCCGTCTGCCTGAAAACGATTCGGACCACGACGAGGCTGATGATCGTACTCCGCTCATGTCCGTACCCTCAGCAGGTCGCAGCCCAGCTCAGCGGCCCGCCTATGGAGGCTTCCGTTCCAACACCAGAAGCTCTAGTAGGTCTTCTGCAAAAAGGAGAACAAAGTCCAACATGTCACTGGGCCAGTCCTTTCCCAAGTACTCCGATAGCCCTTCCTACGACGTGAACAACCCTCCTTCCGTTCCGGGTACCCCCCATCTCCATGCCTCGCTAGACGATCCCATGATGCCCGACACAGGTTTCCTCAATCGATCACCAGACAGCTCTCGAAATGTCCGGAGCCACACGACCAGTGGTGATCTATTGGTCGATATCGACAGACAGGACGCCATAGACGATGACCCTCATTCTGCTCCTCCAAGCCCTCGCCTTGGTCCCGAGGGCATGGGTCGACAGAAGCGTGCCATGACCTTCAATCCGGACGTCGATGTCTGCCTCCCGCCTGACGTTATGTCCGACTTTGGGGAAGGAGATGACGATCGTGGCGATCCAAGAGACGAGGTCCCATACAGCCAACGTCGTAGGAGAAGAAAGGAATGGCCTCAGCTGTGGGCTCTCGACGAATGGTCGAGGGAAGAGAAAGAACTCCGAGCCGCCGACTCTCGTCGCGCTCAGCGTGTCCAAGAACCTGTCCTTGTCGATGGCCGCCTCAGACCACGAAAGACTGTTTGGCATCGTGAAAAGGAACCCAACAGATTCACTTATTTCAACGTCGAATTCGAGAGCACCATTCACGCCCCCACAATCTCAGAGCTCGTCCCTCAAGGTGGTAGCTTCAGAGAGCTGTTCATCCCAGAGCCTCCCGAGCTGGAAGAGTCTAGCTCAAGCGAGTCTGAGGGTGAACCTGCGCTAGAGAACCCTTTCGCCAAGGACAATGCTAAGACAACAGGCACGACTAGTCCCAAGAACACCCAAGACGAGACCGAAAATGGTACCGCCGACAAGTCCACAGACCGAAGCCGCTCCCAGGACCCATCACGTCTGAACTCCCTTCTTTCCGAACAGGTCAGGTCTCAGTCCAAGGATGCCAGCCAAGGCCGTTCTGCCAATACTTCTGGCCACCAAACGCCTCACAAGAATGGTTCTCCAAAGAAAGAGAAGCCTAAAAGGTTCGGTGAAAGACCGCAGTTCTGGCTAGATGTCCTGAACCCTAACGCTCAAGAAATGCAGGTCATGAAAGTGGCCTTCGGCATCCACCCTCTCACAGCTGAGGATATACTACAGCAGGAAGCACGTGAGAAGGTCGAACTCTTCAAGAATTACTACTTCATCAACTACCGCACCTTCGAGCAAGACCAGGGATCAGACGAGTTTATGGAACCGGTCAACGTTTATATCCTTGTCTTCCACCATGGTATCCTCACCTTCCACTTCAGTCAAATTCCTCACCCAGCTAACGTCCGCCGTCGTATCCGTCAGTTGCAGGATTACCTCGAGCTTACCGCGGACTGGATTTCCTACGCCATCATCGACGATATCACTGATGTCTTTGCACCCATGATCCAGCGGATAGAAGACGAGGTCGACCAGATTGACGAAGAAATCCTCAAGTCAACGCCTGGTGCATTCAGTGCCGATGATGCTGCCACAGGCGACCAAGATGTCAAAGAGAAAGACTCGAAGAAGAAATCCGATGATGACAAAACGGACAAGTCCTCCCTCTTCAGTCTACCGGATATGTTCAAAGGCGGTGAAGCCGCAAAGAAAAAAGATACTTCCGGCTACAGTATGCTCCGACGAGTTGGTGAGACCCGGAAGAAAGTGATGGGTCTGTACCGACTCCTCGGCACAAAGGCAGATGTCATCAAGGGTTTTGCCAAGCGCTGCAACGAGCAATGGGACGTCACGCCAAAGAACGAGATTGCCCTCTATCTCGGTGACATCCAGGACCATATTCTTACTATGACTTCCAACCTCAGTCACTACGAAACCCTTTTGTCCAGAGCACACTCGAACTACCTCGCTCAGGTGTCGATCCGAATGAATGAGCGCGGTGAGCAGACCGGTGACGTGCTGAACAAACTTACCGTGTTCGGCACGATCGTGCTACCCATGAACATTGTCTGCGGTATGTGGGGTATGAACGTGAAGGTTCCGGGTCAGGACGTTGACAATCTGTGGTGGTTCTGGGGTATCACGGCTGGGCTGATGGGTTTCGCCGTCGCTTGTTATCTGCTTTGTAGGAAACTTTATGGGATCGTCTAGTTGGATGAGAACGGTGGAAGAACAAAACGCGTGTACATTACAAGGTCAAGGCAGGGAAACAGTACATAAAAAACAGAATTTGACAAGATGGTCTTTGTGCTCAGTGTCCAGTGTTCAGTGGACGTGACGGCTTTACCTTTGCGTTCCTAATGCCACAGAAGGTGCTGTTCACTTCGGGTGTGGAGATGTCTGAGATGTGTGTACTGCCGGTGTCGATGGTCGCGGCAGCCTTGGCGTTGACGGCATCAGAACCAACTGCCTTTGTCGTGCTTGGGGATCTTCCAGAGTCTTCGATCATGGTGTTCAGCTTTGATAACATAGAAATCGAGTTCTCTTCTAGGTTTTGCATCTTCAGCTCGAGCTTGCTCAGCTTGGTAGCAAGCTCTGCCTCGCGGTTCGTTTCAGTGTTCTGCGCTTGGACTCTTGGAGCTGACTTGTCCGGGGAAGACGTAGCCCTATGGCTGGCTATTCGGCTTCTCAACATCTCTAGCTTGGCGTCCGCCTTGGTAGTCGTGACGTCTTAATTCTTCATGGGAGGTGTGCTGATATGTTGGTGTGGCCGCTATAGATTGATAGACGACAGTGTTGTGACTCTCTTGTTCTGTGCGGAGTGGAAGTGCAGAGCCATTTGTGTTGCTCACAGGCTGAGGTCGGCTGAACAGGCTACCAGAGCTCTGGTTGACCTGAGGTGCACCGAACAGGCCACTGCCGATACTGTTGCTTTGCGGCGCACTGCCGAAAAGGCGGCCGCCACTGTTGTTCTTTGGCTGCTGGCTACCGAAAAGGCCTCCCACCGTGCCAGCTGATACGCTAGAGCAGTTGCCCGCGTCAGTGCTTGGTTGACCAAAGAGACCACACAAGGAAGTTTGTTGATTAGTGCTGCTAAACAGTCCACCTCCGGTGTTACCAAACAAGCTACCTCCAGTGTTGTCCAGCAACCCACTTCCAGTGTTGCCAAACAATCCACCTCCATTATTGCCAAACAGTCCGCCTCCAGTATTGTTCTTTGGGCCGAAGGCGCTGTTCGTGGAAGTACTTGCAGGTTGTTGAATACCAAAGAGTCCATGGCCACAATCCAGGGGACCACCAGACGGAGGAGCAGTGTTGGGGTTGCCAAACAGTCCTTGGCCAACAGGTGGCTGGCTAGAGCCGCTTGTCGCTGCAAGAGATCCTGGACCGCGGTTGGAATGACCATATACTGGTGGATGAGAAAGGCTTCGTTTTCGTGCTTGAAGGATGATAGATGCTAAGAGCTCTTTCCATACTGGTTGTGATATTGCGTCCAAATCGTGGACCACATTGGAGGGGTCTTCTGCAGCCTCATATGTGCCTTCGATGATGAGCCATACGATGCGCTCCTGGATCAAAGTATGTATGGGATCATCGGAGAGATCTGCCAGCATACTGAGGTGGGACAAACGTAGTTGTGGAGACTTGAGGAAGAGTTGTGATCGAACATGTCCATCACATAGCGTAACGAATCGGTCTGCTTCCAAGAACTTGCCAAGCTTGTAGGCTTCGATACTATCATCGATAGTCCAGGTAGAGTTGTGAGGTATGCGCGAAGAATAGACGTACTTGACAAACACCTCGAACGTGGTGGCTTTGTACGGTGGTGGTAGGTCGAAGTGCCCGTTCACGGAGAGGAGTTGCTCTTGCTGCTTGAAGAAGTTCGACTCTTTGAGCAGTAGCGATGTAGAATTGTGAAGGACTCGGTAGTTTCGACTTTGATGGTGACCGTATCTGTCATGTTTACAAATCGCAGGCTTTCATGATCAGGACCTATTGTTGAGGCAGCCGGCACGGCCATGTTTGGAGCAAGGTCTCTATGCCGCGATCAAAGCTGGCGTCCCTCAAACGCCTCTCACTGCTTCTCTTTATGGGCTGCCAGATTGTTGGTACGGACAATACTCACTGTATGGAGAGACGTCTTAGACAAGGGAATAGTATGAGTCGAGCTGCTGACGTGAGAGAGGTTGAATCTGGGGCAGATGTTATATAGAAAGTTGGGACTGTTACCTTGCGATAGGTAGTGTTAGTGCAAGTTGAAGCAACTGCTGCAGCCTGGTACACGCAGCCGAACGTGGGTCAGGCAACACTTGCACATGCTTCACTGCACCTTCACTTATTAGTGTCACTTATCAACTTCCCCTTCCTTCTTCATCGACGATGCTTGGGCAGATCAGTGTCTGGTGCAAGATGTATGTCAATATACCCTTTCTTTTGAGGTCGCAAAAGACACGCAAGCAAGACCAAGCAACAAAAGCGCTGTTCGAACCGAGTACGATATTCTGAGTGCGTCAAGTCGAGCGACTAAAGCCTGCCACTGTACACGTGATGCAGAGGACTTTTATGCAGAAAGACATGCAATTGGTGGAGGAGATTAAGAGGGGTGAACCAGAGAACTACCGTACTGTTAAGGGCATCATCGAGCATCCGCCACACATGTATGTCGATAGACGATGTTGGAGTCTGGTCAGAAAAAAGACTTTCACTTTGAAAGACCTTTGCAGGTTGTGTCCCATGACTGGCTGGACGGAGGGGATAATCATGTTTTCGAGTGCATCGAAGATACTAGCTAGCGAAAGGTGCTCACTCGAGAGAGGTGCATCCAGCTCGTGGGCTGTAAGCAAGACGTTGGTGCGTGGGTGATACGTTTATAGCGAGTGTCAAGAAGGGATCGTACATCAATCCAGACGTAGGTCGACAAGGGGAAGTGCGGTATACCACTGTAACTCCACAGATATCACTCATACTCCTCCGTAGCCGTACGGTACACAGTTCGGCCACTTATAGCACGTACACTATCGGCGACGGCGCAGCTCGCTCTGCAGCCTCGCCAAAAGTCGCAACCATTGACCCTCACAATATCAATGCCAACACCAACACCCTACCAACCACAATCTACAATCCCTCCCTAACTTCAAGTACCACCAGACCACTACCACATAGCCACCACCAAAAACCTCCCATCACAGTTCCAGCAACCATGGACGCAGGCGACGATGCAATCAACATCTCGCAAGAAGACATCCAGCGCCTCTCGCCTTCGGACCAGCGCGACCTGCAGCAATTCATGCAAGCGAAGCAGCAAGAAGCCAACTTCCAGCGCAGTAAGCTTCCCCTTCCCATCCCCATCCTCTGTATGTTCTTTCCCAGACTAACCTCCGCCCTTCGCAGCAATCCACGAACTCACCGAAACCTGCTTCAAGAAGTGCATCACCCGCGGCAGCATCTCGTCGGGCCGTCTGTCGGGCAAAGAGTCGAGCTGCATGACAAACTGCGTGGGCCGCTTCATGGACAGTAACCTGGCGGTGTTGAGGCATTTGGAGACCATGAGGGGGCAGCAATGAACTGCCTAGGTTAGCTTGGCTGACTGGGATGGGGATATTTGATTCGTCACGACGAGGAGGGAGAGGGCCGCTGCTCCAGCACGGCTGCTGCGATGGTGATGGCGCAGCGATACAGCTGGACAGAGACCAAGGACATCATGGAACAGGCTCGAGGAGATAGTAGCAGCCACGAGTAGCGAAGCGCGATGGCTTGTATATAAAGAAGCCTGTGGAGGATCATGTCGGGCCTTGGATCTGGCGGTCTGAGGTCTGCACCTGGTATTGACACTAACACTGACACAAGCAGACTGCCGAAGACGAGGCGGTGCAAGTAAAACCTGTATAAGATTGTGTATGATTACAAAACAAGACTCTCCCACAAAGAAAAGGAGATGGTCGTGAATGGTAAACGAGTGTGATTGAGCTACCAATGCATGTCTCTTGTGCTAGATGTATGGCTATATGATCTGATCATCGAGATCTACTGCACCTGTCAAGCCTAGCCGCCAGAGTCAACATTTGATAACCCTGTCATGTCAATCTGATACATAGAAGATCCTCCTCAAAAGAATGTCCTGAGCTCCTCTCTTCCTGTTTGCCTCTCCACCTCGTGATCGAACCCAACACCTTCAGAGGGTCTCTCATCTACGCCATCTTTCAAGCCCTCCCAAAGAAATTCATATTCAACGCCTTCTTAAGGTCGTCAAGTCCTTGCTCGAGACTTGGCTTTGAGTTGTGGCCT
>Ga0066648_10001082_pt1 | contig 15630 bp, 8 predicted proteins | sample CryGeyCG12114_NA_FD_59537 | JGI IMG/M metagenome (GOLD analysis project Ga0066648, IMG submission 59537) | Groundwater microbial communities from aquifer - Crystal Geyser CG19_WC_8/21/14_NA | ecosystem: Environmental > Aquatic > Deep subsurface > Groundwater | place: USA: Utah: Grand County... | reverse complement strand
CTCGTCTTTGCGCTCATCCGCGAAGATGAAGCATGCGTCCATACCGGCCGAAAAGCTTCAACCTTGGTGCCAGCTCAATGATCTCACACTGCACGGCGTCAGAATAAGGTCAAACATCGTCTCTGAGGACGGTATCAACAAAGGTGGAGGGCTTATGTCCGACACGACACATAGATCCGAAGATGTGCTGCTGTCAATACCCCAAGACCTCATTTTGAGCACGGAAGCGGTGTTGCAGTGTGCGAAAGTGGACAAGCACCTGCGACAGCTGGTGGAAACAATGGAAGACTGGGTCCAGGTAGGTACGATCAAGGTGAGTCTTTCATGTTTGTACTGAGATATATCTCAGAGCCCAAGGAAAGCTGTCGTTCTATTCCTGCTATACCAGATGACCCTATCAGACCCCGATCTAACATCATTTTCAATTGGTGTGAAAAGTCCTTTCACAGACTACTTTTGCTCGCTGCCCAAAGACGTTCCACTGCCAACTTTCCTCTCAGCTGAAGAGCGTGAACTACTGATAGGCACTTCTCTATTTGATGCAGTCGAGCAGAAGCTATCTAGCCTGGAGAAGGAGTTCGATATCCTCAGAGAGCGCACGATGTCGATCGGTTGGTGCAGTAAGGTCTGGTGGGACGAAGAAACAGGTCGGCTAACGTTCAATGACTGGCTGCTTTCTGATGCATTGTACCGCTCCCGCGCGCTGGACCTGCCTCGGGGTCTCGGCCATGCGATGGTACCATTAGTCGACATGGCAAACCATGCTGCTGACAGCAGGTACAACGCAAGATTTGAGATCGGTGAGGATGGAAAAGTGCTTCTGCTCGTCCGAGAAGGCAAGCAAATCCACGAGAACGAAGAGGTCTGTATTACCTACGGCGCTGGAGGAGCGTCTGAAATGATCTTCTCCTACGGCTTCTTAGAGGAAGGCGTTCAGAGTGCTCGGGAGATGTTCCTAACGCTACGAGCTCCTCAGAACGACCCTCTGCGCATCGCAAAGATGCATTTTGCGAAGGAAGCTCCAGGTGTTCGACTCTTCATTGATGCGCAAGGTCATTCCATGTGGGAAAGCTCTTTTGTTTGGTGGGCCTGTGTCAATGAGGAAGATGGACTGAACTTCGAGGTTCTCCAGACTGTTGACGGCGGTAGGGAGCTGCAGGCACTCTGGCAGGGCCAGAAGCTAGAACCTGACGCACTGCATTCCATTTTGATGGACGACCCACGCAAGGACATCTTCAAGCTGAGAGCCACCGTCATCATCCAAGAGCGAATTGCGAAGCAGGGTGAAGAGCTAAGCGTCAGTCAAGCCGCCTTCGAGGAAAACCTGTCCCGTACCCCACAGATCAACGACTTCGTTTATGAGACGATCCGGCGCCTTCGCCAGCTGGAGTTAGATTTTCTCATAGCGAGCTATGGAACGTTGGAATCTGAGGTGAGGTCTTGTGATTCCTTACTAAAGGTTTTGTCATGCAAAGTACCTAAGCTAACCTCTAGTGTGATAGAAACAACAATTGTTGAGCTCTCGGACTGTCGCCGAGTACTTTGCAGGAAATCCAGGCGCCCATGATTCCGAAGGACACCAGGAAGAGGACTTCTCGTAGATCAAATTAACAAATACCCGTAATACATCGCCTCATTCATGCGCTACCAGTGTTTCATCTCTCATACCGGTAGAGTGTGCCCTGGCAATTCAGCTCAGACCACTATTTCTGAGGTCAACGATAAACAGCCGGACTGCGTGTACAGTATGCCCCGCGCTCCGGATAGCTTGGAACGCGGGAGAGACGAAGTCGTCTTTGACGATTCGATATGCGTTTCATTGGTTAATCGGCCAACTTGGCACCGAACAAATATCCATCTTCGCGGCTGATCGTCCAACAACCAGCCGTTCGTTGCATGACCATTTCTCGGATTCGACTTTCTAGAAATGTTCAATTTACAGCTATCGTGCTTTTCGTAACAATCGAAGGGGAATACTCTGTCTGTCTGTCGCTATGATAGAGCTCACATGGATTCTAGTCTTCCTGCTTTGCACTTTGTGCGAGTGAGGGAGAAGTTAAGTTAACAGCTCGTGTGTGCTGCTGTATTCGAAATGTACCAGGGCAACACATCCACAAGGAGATATCTCGGACGAGGGGGAAGGCATTCAAGTATGATACCTATCGTGTACTAGCTCGACAGTTCCCAGGATCGCAACGCCCACGGAAGAGGTCCGCTACCCAGATGCGTCACCAGTGCCCTACCAATCCTACAGACTTGTGGGGTTGACCTCCCAACGTAAGCCAATAACAAACCTGCCGCATGGAGTGGCTTAAACTTTGCGTCTCTTTCAGGAACATTTGCATCTGCTCGACCAGCTGTCCCTTCCCCAGATTTCCCATCAAACAGTAAAGCTAACCCCATGAATTGGGATTTCTGAGTGAGACACGAGGACCCGGTCTGCACAGAAGGAAAGACCGGCGGCGCTGGTCTCGCTTAGTTTCCTAGCCCTGTGCCCCATGTCCGCTGCATGGACTACTTTCCAAATCAGCTAAAAGCCAATACCTTGCTGCTCAGGTCTGGACCCGCGGTTGACTCCTCTTCATTCAGACCTTTGCACTTCTGCCCCTCCAGCTTTGACCTGCATAGACATACCGCAAGATCTCCAGAATCTCGCGAGCACGCTGGCGGTTATTTGTGTGTCATCTTTCAAACTACGCTGCCCCCGTAAGCCATCGACTATCGTAGATCGCAGACCACCCGTTCGCCCGACGGCCATTTGGCCATATCGCCTGTATAGACAAGCAACGACGGCACACCAGCAATATGCCGGGCATATTACCTATGAAGATGATTAGAGTAGGTACCAGCAGTCAGAGTCGCATAGCACAAGCGTGCGATCGATGCCGGAGCAAGAAGATTAGATGCGATGGGGTTAGGCCATGTTGCTCGCAATGCTCAAATGTCGGCTTCGAGTGCAAGACAAGCGACAAGTTGAGCCGGAGAGCGTTCCCGAGAGGCTATACAGAGTCCCTAGAAGACAGGGTACGAGGGCTGGAAGCAGAAGTCAGAGAGCTGAAAGACTTGCTCGACGAGAAAGATGAGAAAATCGATATGCTGTCTCGCATACACAACTTCGCGCCTATCCGGAAACAGTCGGCCTCCTTATCACCAGCCCAGTCCTCCCAATGCAAATCCGAGATAGTATCAGCTCAAGAAGAGGTCTTGCATGTCGAGATACCGGCCCCAGTGCAGCCATCCACAACCTCAGTGGGTGCCACGACCACGTCAGCCTTAATCGAAGCATTCGACAGCAAACTGCAAGACCAGGGACGGCAAAGTCCACCAATTGTTCCTTCCGCCTTCCTCGCACCTCCTCAAGCTCAAGCCAGATGTGCTGGACTTGGCAACAATTCCATTGCTCCTCCTCGAGTGCTATCTGACCAATATATCAGTACGTATCAAAGCCTCCTGTCAAGTTTCGTGCATTGCTCACAGCCCTTTTAGACCTCTTCTTCCAAGAATGGCAACCGCTGCTGCCTGTTCTGCACCGCCAGACGTTCTTGCGACTCTACGAGCAATTCCTTGCAGAACCGGATGCTCGGGTTCTGCAGGGCAACAAAATTGCCGTAGCGCAGCTGTTCTTGATCTTCGAGATTGCCGCTCACTCCTCATCATCAAAGACGCGACCAAATACGACTGCGTACGAATTGGCTTGGCGCAGAGCTCTTTCCGCAACATCGTCTGCTCCTTCCCTCCCACTTTTGCAGTGCCACGTTCTGGCACAGCTCTGCTACCTGCTCAAGGCCGATTACCCTCACCTGTTACGGCACAGAGGATATGCTGTCAGTATCTGTCATCAGCTTGGCCTTCATCAAGGCCACAAAATTCACGGCCTTCCAGCGTTCGAAGCCGAGTCGAGGAAAAAGGTCTTTTGGTGCCAATATGTTCTTGACAAGTAAGCAAGTCAGTGCATCCGTCCTTACTCTTCCTCTAACCTGGTTTAGGTTCTCTTCAGCAACCACAGGCATGCCGACGCTTCTTCGCGATTCTGACATTACAGCTGAATATCCTGTCGATGTTGATGACGAGAACATCAACGAGCACGGTCTGTCACCGGCTCTTCCGGGCGAATTAACAAAAATCTCGAGTGCTCTAGCACTTATCAGGATGTCGAGGGTTCTTGCAAGGACACTCGAACACCTTTATCCTGCTAGCGCTTCCTACTCGATCTCTCTGAAAAAGCTGCATTCTCTGTCAGATGAGCTTGATCAGTGGCAGGAAGAGCTGCCAGATCACCTGCGGCTCCGATTCTGCAACGACAAGCCTGCCACAAACCTCATTAGTGACCGATCACCACTTCTGGTAAGTCCTCTGTACTATCAATACTGTTCGTTGCTGACTCTTTAGTCTCTTGCATACTTCCATACTCGAAGTCTAATCCACCGTCCTCTACTCTGCCACGGCTCCGGCAGTGCTGCTTCGGCGGCAACGATCGTCCTTGCTACGGCTGCAAAACACATCCTTCAGATTATCGATCTGCTCGATGAACGATGCATGAACTATACCTTCCCCGTCAACAAGCAAGATGTTCTTATGAATGCAGGCTTTTCGATTTTGTGGCAATGTGTTGACCTTGAGGATGATAGCAAGCTTGTAAAGGACAACCAAAAGTCTTTGGTCCTGACCCTAGCAAAGGTGGCAAAGGAGAATGTCCCTGCTGCCACTGAGTTTCAGAAGCTTGCTGCAGCGTTTGTGGTTGTTGGAAACCCTCGGGTGGCAGAGCCCAAACACATTCCAATCGATACGCAGGCGGCCAAATTGTTGAGCTCCATGCCAGCTCCTGCTAATAGCAACAAACAGAAGTCTACCAAGGAGCACCTCCAGGCCATCGCATCGCGCTTTTCGAGCTTCAGCACAAGGGAAAGCCATAACGATGAGCCTCAGAAGCGCAGGACCATCTCCTCTCAATCAGGTCCTTCACAATCTCATCCGAGCCCGTATCACAGAACAAACAGTGCAACCAGCTTGATGTCGACACAATCTGCCCCACTCATGAATGTGTCAACTCCATCGCCGCGCACTACAGTACCGGGGCACAGAGCAATAGCGCCTGCTGCATCGGCAGTCAACCTGGATTACTTCCCGTTGGAAGGACCGTACCAGCTTCCCACTCAGAATTCGTCCTCGACGATGTTACCACCCAAGAAGACATCTGCTCCAACGAGCAACGACGGCTGGGAACACCTTGGCCATGACTTTGACAGCACGCCAGCAGCACTGTACACGGTAGCACCAGGTACCTTGAACAAGACCACGTCCAACCCTGAGACCCTTGATTGGAATGTCGACATGTGGGGTCTCGGCGGCTTTCACACTGGGAGGGCTCATGTTCCACAAAGCCTACTAAGCTTCTCTGAGGAGAGTCTGACCAGCGCCGATGATTTTCTGTTTAGCGCGCCCAGTAGCCACAATGGCTCCACGTCCACGCATGACGGTATTGATGTGAGCAGCGGCGAAGAGGCGTTCAAGGGCATTATAATGCCGTCCCACATCGAGGATGAGCTGGGCTTCTCTCCTGTTGACCGCGCATGATCGCGAGATGAACTTGTATTCCTTGTAATATAGCAATGATTGATGAGGCGGAGCAAGAGCAGGTTATGGCTGAAAGATATCCATTGGGACGGTGTGGAGACGTGTTAGCGCAAGCAATATCGGATGGGTGTTTGCGGATGTCTTCGAATTCTTGAAGTAAATAGCAATGTAAAGGTCACAGACACGGGACCAAGCACTTTTACTTTCTCTGAAGCACGAATGCACGCCTACAAACCTGCCAATTCCATGGTAGAATAAATTGCCGACGGACATGTCGGTCGAAGCCGAGGTGACGGAAGACTCCCCGGCTCTCGTTTTCCTCACCACGCCGCGGTGCCCAGCAAGCTGGTAGCAAATCATGAGCGGATGCTCCAGGGATACCCCATGGGGAAGAAAGGACCTAGTAGCGGCTTACTTTTGGCCCGACGAACTTCGATTTCATTTCATTTCACTCACTGCATGTCAAACACCGACTGGCATGGCAGCTGCTGTTTCGCTCCACCCTGCAGGTTGCCGCGGTACGGTACGGTTTCAACGGAACGGTCCTCGTAACACTTTCGGACTGGACTGTGGTGTTGCTTGATGATGATGGAACGGTGTTCTGACTTCAGGTTGCGAGCTCGGCACTGCTCGGCTCCACCTTTCCTTTCCTTTCGCTGCTGCAAGTGCGCTGTGTTACTGTAGGAGTATATTGCATTGTATTCCGAGCACGAGGCGAGGAGCGCTAGGGAGATGGGGCGCTTCGCCGTTCTGCGACGTTGGGGGTTGGTATGGCTAGCTGTCCGTGTGGTAAGGGGAGGGGCGTATGTTAGGTTTCATGCATGGTTCGAAGGTCGAGGGGCCGGCTGGTTGGGGCCAATGGGACTTAAGAGGATGAAAGGTTGATCTTACTGGAGATAGTTGAGATCAGCCACACGGTGTAGGCGGACTATCAAGGAAATGGAGGTCAGGACTGGTGGTATACGTACGTGTCATTGTTCTGTGGGGAAAGCGAGGAGTGAGACTAGAGACGTCGTGGAGAGCTGGCGGAGGGAAAGAGATGGAAACGGTATAGGTAGTACCTTCACTGCATATTTTGTCGGGCCATTGGAATGCATGTATACTGGAGCTGTGCTACTGGTGAAGTCTGACATCTCCAGGGTTTCGGGCACTCGGCTCCAAAAGCATGAAGAGTTCGTTGAATTTGGTAACTATTTAACAGTCACTATCTGCCAAAGCCAAACCAGCCTCGCTTCTTCGGGGCCTCTTCTGTCTTGACCTGCTGCGCAGATTGCTGTCCTGGAACAGGTGCAGCGGACCCAGTCTCGGGAGCCTTGCCTGGGTATTGAATATATTCCCAGGCGAGATCGAAAAACAGCGGCTGCATTGGTATTGGTTGCAGCTTCGGAGGATAGTTGACTATGTTCTTGAGGTCAACGTTGTCGTCGTATTGGTTGAGTTGGAGCCGTTCCAGGAGGGGTGCCTGGTATGGATTACCACCGGCATCCTTTTCGAATGTGGCAGTAGTGTTCTTTAGGTCCGCTAGAGCGCGGTACTGTAAGGCTAAGGATGCTAGATGAGCTTGCAGAGTTTCGAGCTGGGGTTGAGTAACGTCCAATCCTAGGGCAGCTGATGCATTTGATGCTGAGGCCTTTGCATGCTGAGCTAGCTCTTGAGATCGTGCAAAAAGAGCCAAAGCATTGCCGATTTGAGCGTTGATTGCATGTGAGCGAGCGACGGCCAAGCACTTCAAAGCTCTGAAGTAGGCTCGTTTGCCGTCCAACTCCTCGACGAAGGTGGTATCAGCCATGACACCGGGCAATTGCTTGACGGCATCCAGATTCTGCAGAATTGAGTCGTAGAGAGCGACTCTTTCCCGTAGCCGTGCAAGCTTTCTACCTGTAGGCTCGTGCTTGACCAAGCGTTCCTTCCCATCTTTTCGAGGTTTCTGGCTTTGCCTCAATTTTGTTGGCTCAAAGGTAAGACCATCCTGATCCCCACACAGTACTCGGTTTCGACCGACTCTCCACTCGACGACACCGTAGTTGACGGCAGTCCTTGTGACTTGCAAACCCTGTATTCTTGGGTCGCCCTGGTCGACGCCCTCAGCAACGAGCTCATCAATAGCAGTCTTTGTGGCATCTGCAGCATCTTGACGAGCGTTGATGATGTCGTCATAAGCTGCGGCCAGATCTTTCGCGCTTGTCTTTCCATCCTTGAAGGAAGCGACTTTCTCGGCCAGAGCATCCTCATTCAGTTTTGCTGTTGCCAGGGCTTGAGAAATGGAAGCATCCTCGAGCTTCACTGTACGGCCGCGCCATTCGATGTTGGTAGGGAGATCTCCTGCACCTTCTGCTTGAGCGGCGGCTTTTTCCGCCGTGGTTTCGAAAGCGGTAATATCGGCATCTGCTATCTGCTGACGAGCGTCTGTCTCGGATGAGGGAAAATGTTCGATTGCGATATCGGAAATAGCCTTCGTTCTCGGTAGTTTCTCCTGGTATGCAGCATAGCGGATGCTCGGGTCGATGGTGCCCTCAAGTAGATCTTGGTAGAGGTCTGTTTCTGCCTGGTTCGCCAAAGCAGTGTAGACTAGTCTGACGAAGGAGTAGTTCTGGATGCATGAGGCCCATCTATTGCGCTCGAAGTCGAAACCTCCGTTGAGCAGAGAGAGGTAGGCTTTGGCTTCTAGGATATCCTGGCTGGTGGCGCCTGTTGTGGACTGGTCTTGTAGGGCGTCAACCAGGTTTGTAGCATATGTGATGGCTCGTCGGAACCTTGAGACTATTTGGCGCTTGGTGGAACCTTGCATCGGTCTCTGGGTGTTCTCTGGAGACTGGGAGGACTTCATGTGCATGGCGTCGGCCCAAGCTCTCTCTGCGCTGGCCAACAGTAGTTGCACCCATCTAGAGTCGTTAGCAAGGACACCACCTAGCGGACACTTAGCCTACTGTGCATTCTTCGCGACATCCTGAGCAGTCACAGGCGACCTCTGGGCATACTTCTTGCCTCGGGGAGTGGTTGCGCCTAACCTCTTCCGAATGGTATGAATTCGACGAGTCGATTGTGCGTGGTACTTGTTGTACTCTCCCCCAATGAGGGCGCGATCTCGCTCCGAGACGACACTCTTCGTGATGTTCATCCCGTCGACAAACACAACCTCTCATAGACTGCCAGTATACATCAGTGGTGGAAGGTGGGGCCCTTGGGACTACGAGGGTCGGGGGGTCAGAGGGCAAGTGCGGTCTGTCCAAAAAGGGAAGGTACGGCCAGTCGCAGTTTCCGCAGCAGAAAGTTTCCGAATGTCGTACTCATCACCATTCCTCGTTCCCCATTCCTGACTTGCCATCGCCATCGTGGTGCCACGCCTTCCACAAAGCTTTGCCGCTCCTGCACACACTCTTTTCCTGCCGCCGATGCACCATACACCCTGCTTCCCGCATTCATGACCACGAACCGTGCTGCATAGCTCCTCGCCATCATACCACTCCACTCCCCGTTGCACGCCATTAGCAGCATTCGCCTCGGGGCATGCTAGAGCGTGTTCCTGCTACAGCAGAGTCGGCAGCCCACCTCTTCTTGAGATCCTTCGAGAGGCCCTATCGTTCGACGAGAGTCCTCGATCCCAACTTCTGGCGCCATGGTCTCGACCACCTCGATACCCCGGCCTGGTGGCCGTTGTACCTACAACAAGTCCGCCAGGTCCCACACTCGCGCCCGGCGCCCGCTGAGGTGCCGACGGTGCAAAGATGGAATAGCAAACCCGTGACACCGCGCCCACGTCGTACCCCTGGTGCACGCCCCTTCACTGCCTCTGCCTCTCCAGCCCAGCAAGGCCAAGCTCAGCAAAGAGTGTACGACGTATTTGGACAAGACGACGATTACGAAGAGCGTGCTGGCCAACCGGCTGATGTCGAAGACGCGCCTGCAGAGAACGCATGGGCTTTGCGTAGGAAGGAGCGGCAGCGGCAGCAACAACAGGAGGACTTTGATCAGCCCTTCGTATCTGACCTGTCTCGACAGAGGCCGGCCAACGCCCGCGTGTCCCCACAGACCACGAATCGAAGAACCACTTTCGACCATGCCGCACCGTCCGCCCCTGTGCCCCCTCCCAATAATAACCAGCCCCATGAATCCCATCCGCAAGTGTCGCAAAGCAAGGAAGAACGGAGGAGGAACAAATTCGAGCAGAGATTTGAGGAGAGACTCGAGCAGATCCTCGATCTATCTGACCACAACCACAAGGCCTTCAACGGCTTGGTACTCAAGAAAAACGACATAAGCGCAGCCGACTTTGATCGCGCCTGGCGTTTGTTCATCGCCCTCGACATTCAAGAGAAGGTGGCATCCTACATGTTCAAATTCCTGTCTCGATCCGCTCATTCCTCCGATGTGCCACGAGCCCTCGAAGCCTTTCGTCTCATACCCAGGGACGAGAGGCGATATGACCATTATCACGCTGCCATCTGCCTTGAACAGAAACGCTACCAGCATCATGGTGCCATGAATCTAGCATTCGAGGCCGCGATAAAAGGCTTCAAGACCCCCCTACAAGACCTACTTGCATACTTCGTGCAGAATTTGCTCTGGAATTCAGTTGCCGAGTTACTCCACCGCAACAAGACGGCCGATCGCGATATGGCGGCTTTTGCTCTTGAACTACGAGCTAAGGTAAGACGAAAAGTGCCTCTTGACCACGAGCTTCTCAAGAGTTGTGCCAATGTCAAGGATCTGCACCTGAAAGTGCTGTCCCTTGCAGAGCGCTTGAGATCACGCCACGCTGATCTACTCGAGCACAAGGATCTTCTCGATACTTTCTTCAAGGACTTAGTCGTCTTCTGCGTCCGGAGCCCCGAATGCATGCGTTCCGCTGCTGCATCGGGCCTCCTGGCGCTCTTCGACCTACAGAACGAGTTCGGGTGCTTACAGCTACAAGAGGAAGCTCTGCATACTCTGTTGCACTCTCCCAGCCGAGCAGCTAAGGTTGATATTGCGCTGATGACATATCGAAACCTCAGGTTCAACAGACCACATGCGGAAGTGCCGACATGGATGCTTGGCGGCCTGATTGGCATTTGCTCCGATGCAAACTATTCCTTGGACATTTACAACTACCTCCTTGATGAATTTGAGGATATACACGGGGTTCCTGATGAACAAGCTTACCAACGCATCCTCACTAGCTGCGCCCGCCAGGGCAATACTGACGCCGTGTATCGTGTCTTTGCACAATATCGTCATCATCATGACAAGATCTCTAACATTGCTTGGCTCACCCCATTGATCTATTGCCACGCTGTGACTGGCGATGTCGACAATGCCAGAAAGCAGTTTGCTAGGATTAAGGACGAGTTTGGATATGAGCCAAATCAGACATGCTGGAACATGCTTTTGCTCGCTCATGTACGGTCCGACGACCAGATATCCGCTTTTGATGTCTTTGAGGAAATGCAAAAGTCACATATACGTCCAGGTTCTTATACGTATGGCACTTTGCTTGCAATTTGTGCTGCGTATGGCGATACGGAAACCGCCTTGGAGCTACTGGCCAAAGCTCGCGACGACGGCGTGCGAATAATGGTGCCCATGGTCAACACCGTGGTCGAAGCCTACCTGTCTAACCACGACGTCCAGGCTGCAATGCGGTTTGCGATCTCCACTTCCCAATCAGGAACATCTGAATCGTTGACGCGTCTGTGGAACTCTTTCATCCGGTATTTCGCTGCTAAAGGAGATATTCCTGGTTTGATGAAAGCCCGCCGTCTCATGTCGGACTATAACGTCAAAGCAGACGAGATGACCTATGCCGCTGTCATGTCAGCCTTGACGTTGATGCGAAAGACGTCTGAAGCTGTCACTCTCCTTCAAGACATGCATCACAAACAAGGGCTTGCAGTCACTGCCTTCCACTACTCCATAGTTCTGCACGGATTCGTCATGGAACACAATCGGGACATGGTTGTCGTCATTGCCAACGAGATGAGGCAACGTTTTCCCAATCTGAGTCCCGGCGCCAATCGTGCTCTTCTCCTGCTTCAGTCTCAACGAGACCGATACACGAAGGGCCAAAATACTCACAGCGTAACGTTGTTCGCGTCTGTCTTGGAAGACATGTACACGTCCGGCGGCACAGCCTCCCACTTCGATCAGTCATTTGGCAGACCTCAAAAAGGTTCGGTGGTGGCATCTCTATACTTTGAAACAGTCATAGAGTCAATGATCCAGAGCGGGTCTTATGAGCAAGCTTCTCAGCTCCTCGATCACCTGGAAACCACCATGAGAGAAAGGGAGACTGTGGACTCTGCACGATCGACAAAGTTACTGCTGGCGAGAATGGACGTTGCCATTGCCCGTGGCGACCATCGAGCGTTACAACACATCTGGGATCGATTCTTCGACTATGCCTCGAGGAACCTTAAATCGATCCGTTCTCTCCGGCAGCAACGCGAAACTTCAACATTCAATGCTGAAAATACCGATGCAGATAAATCAGTGTCAGGTGCTGTGTCCCCTGGTGATTCACGATCCGAGGAGACGCCGGTTCTCAGAGCGTGGCGTATCAGTCTCAGCAAGCCGCTCAACAGATACATAGAAGCTATGGCGCAACAAAACCGCCTAGATGAGATGGTTGGCTTCGTCAAGCGCAGGTTCAGGACTGCTGGTTTCAAACTTACTGGACAAAACTGGAACAAATATATTCAAGTCCTCTGTCGGTCTCGCGACGTCAATCACCATGCACATGCATTTGCCATGACCGAAACGCTGATGCTAAACCGTGCACAGTCTTGGAAATTGCTCCAGCGTGGTCTCCTGAGACAGAAGAGAACGTCATATATGTTCAAGGCCATCGGAGAGCACAAGCGTCCCTTGCTTCAGGGAGAGTCATCCTATAGTGTCGCTAAACGTCTGGATGTCATGCGCTTCAATCCAAGGCGAATCATTCCCACCTATACGACCATGGTTCATTTGAGCTCTGTTCTAGCTCATGCGGCACGGGAGGCTGAGAATGGTTATCCTTTGGAGCTTAATCTGATCAATCAATTCGCACCAGATACCAAGAAGTTCCTTCAAAAGATGCCCTATCTAAAGGACAGCCTTCAGGGACAACTATTGCGGGGCCTCGAACGGGGCAATGACCCCAAGCCACGTCCAAGATCTGAACAATCGACCCGCGAGAAAGTGGATGTTAGCGGCATTTTTGGGAGCAAATCTCCGCTTGACCATCTGCCAGCTGAGTTTCTCGAAGACATTGAGGCTATAGTAAGGCCGAGAGATGACATTCGGGCTCTCCTCAAGGGCACCACTTCTTCGGCGAAGTTCTCACGCAGTGATGAGCAAGATATTCAGCTCGGTGAAAAGTTCTTCGGCAAAATTGCGCGGGACCCTATCGTGCTAGCTGGCAAAGGCCGATTTGAGACAGACCTGGAGAGGGCTATCCGTGTCAAACAGCATGAAAAGGAAAAAATCAAGCAGGTGCGAGCTTTACGTGAAGACCTAAGACGAAGACAACTTACGGGCGAGGTTTACCGACGCGACCTTGATTCAGGGATTGGTGGTCTTCGGCGAGAAGGTCCTTTTCAATCTGAAAGCTTGGTTTCCCCACCCTCAACAACACTATCGCTGCTTCCCCTACCAGTGCTGAGACGGGACAACTCTAGTGACCCCCAGCGTGAGACATCACTGCAAGAGACCCTTCAAGAATTGCCAGTGCGGGAGCAAATCAACATCTTGACAAAACTTGGCCAAGCAAATACCACAGGTGGAGCGTCGTCCGACAAACGATCTACTACCAAGCGAGCCATCCCGTACGCCGAGCGTCGCCGCATAGGCAAATTCCGAGCCTTGAAGCAACGCCAAGCAACCCGTCGCCTCCTCGATCATCTAGGTCGAGAAAATGTCTCGGACCGCGCACTTCAGCCGCGAACCGTTGCTGGTCGTCGCGCACTGCTCACCGAGCAAGCACAACGCCGCCGTCGAGAATACCTACGCTACGAAGCAGATGTCAAGGCTGGGAAACGAACGCAACCACTTCCTAAAACCCGACACGGTTATTGGAAGCGACTTCTCGACAAAGGTCCTTCAGGAGTCCGCTTCGTTGCAGACCTCAACCGTCATCCTAACAGATATCTCATCAGGCGTGGTCGTCTAGTGGAAAGGCGACGACCAGCAGTGTCGCCAGGGGACCTGGAGGAGAGAAAGTTCAAGATCACCACAAAGAGAAGGAGAAGAGACCGGAACCGACGGCGGATAAATGCTATTCGCAGAGCGATGAGAGGGCTGCCCCCAGCTAAGCCGGAAGAGGCCGTGCCCGTCGTGGTTGGTGCAAGGCACAAACGTGAACCAACCGTTGAAGGGGAGCTGTATTTGCCCCGCGTGTGAGTGAGAGGTACTAGCGATCTGGTACAGTTATGGCGATAGTGTACATATTAAGAAATACCCCTTGCACTCTACCACTTCGCGCGCACACCTGCATGTTCTTCATAAGCTGGTAGAATGTAGCTAGCGACTACTCACCTGTCCGCGATCAAGCCTATTACAATATTCGCGCTATAAGTCGTATCCGTCCGTGCCTTTGCAAACCTTCGTCGTGTGCTCCCATCTTCCAGCACCTATTGTATAATGCCGAACACACAACTTTCCCCCACGCCGAGTAGGAAATGGTTTAGTACAGTATGAAGCTAGTGAAGCTGAAGGCTGAGAACATGCTTGGCCTTGACCGGGCAGTTTGGGCTGAAGGAGGGAGATTGAATTAATATTATGCAACGCAGAGTCGGACGGGACAGCGAGCAAGCAAGCACATCTGCAAAGCTGACGTTGGTGGACAGTTGAGGTCTTGGTAGAGACATCCCACGCGTAGGATTGAGCAAGTGAAGGGAGAGAGAGGTCTGCTGTGAGTGCGCGCCACCAATGCGTGTTTCTATATGTGTTTGTGCTTGTCCTTACCTCGGACCGTGTCTACTGTACCTGCATCATAACTCCTTCGCTTCATACCGCACCGTGGGATGTATCAGATCTCTGGCGTTGCGGACGGCTCTTACTTCGGCGGCTTTCGTCTGTGCGAGGAAAAGCATCCGCTCATCGACCTCTTCCTGTCTCTGTTTCTCTGCGTCCTGCGGGTCGACGCTTGCCCTCCTGTTACTGTGGTCGTATTTGTGCATCTCTCTGTTTTTTGCGTCCGTCGTCTTTTCTAGTACGGTCGACATACTGCTCAGGACCGTCACTGTCGCCTTTGCGAGCGGGAGTTCTGTGGATGGAACCTGGTCGTCTGATGCCCAACCACGGTTCCTTAGCGTGCCGGCTTTGCTGCACTCCTCGCGTAGCCGTGCGACCATAAGGCCAGCGAACATGTCGCCTGTGCCACTGAAGTAGCAGTCTAGGACTGGCACTTCGACAGTAAAGCAGCGGGATGAGCCGTCGCTTTTCTTCTCGGAGCCGACCACGCAGAGTACCCCTTCCTGCTGTTTCCCTTTTATCCTAACACTTGTGACAACGACCATTCGCACACTGTCCCGCTGATGTAATACCTCCATCGCCTCTCTCACCTTCTCCAGGCTGGCTTCGTAGTTGTCACCCGTCGGGCGTCTTTCCAGTTCTCCTCCGTCCTGATCAGTGTCTCCACCAGCCAGATGGACGCCAGAGATTAACTCCAATTCGAACCCATTCGGCACAACCAAGTCCGGCCCCTCCATGCCACCACTAACAGCCTTCTTGTACCCTTTCACCATCTCCTCGCTCACATACAACCGTCCCTGATCGCCCATCACAGGATCCAACACCCAGAAGAAAGCACCAGGATTCATAGTTTCCCTCTTCAGCTTCAAATCCCGGGCGATCTTTACCACTACCTTCAGGGCATCGGCAGAAGGTATGTAACCTGATAACAAGACGTCGAAGTCAACCAGAGTAGATTGTGATAGACCCTCGTAGAGTTGGGATATCATTTCTGGGCTCGTCTTGTCGCCTTTCCATTGTTTGTAGCCGGTGTGATTGCTGAAATTGACAGTGTTTATGGCTGAAACATCGACGCCGAGAGCTTGCATGCAGAATGTGGCCATTGTGTTGCCGACGTAGCTGGCAGAT
>Ga0066648_10001078_pt1 | contig 15702 bp, 13 predicted proteins | sample CryGeyCG12114_NA_FD_59537 | JGI IMG/M metagenome (GOLD analysis project Ga0066648, IMG submission 59537) | Groundwater microbial communities from aquifer - Crystal Geyser CG19_WC_8/21/14_NA | ecosystem: Environmental > Aquatic > Deep subsurface > Groundwater | place: USA: Utah: Grand County... | reverse complement strand
TAACGATGCTGCCTCTCTGCAGCTTCCAATCATGGTGCGGAAACCAAGAATGGTTTGGCCAGGCTTGGACAAAGAAGGCCTGCACCACAAGTCAATAGCAGGAGATGGTAAGCCACGCCGTGTGATTCGTCTCGGACGTAGTCATTGACGACCTACTCAGGGAATTGCCTCTTTGCATCTCTTTCGGATCAGTTGTACAGTAGTCCCGGTCGTCATGGGGAGATTCGAGCCAACATCATCGACCACATGCGAGACTTTCGACCCCTCTACGAGAACTTTGTCCATGCCAACGACGTCGTACAGAAGCGTGCAACACGTGCAACAACGGAAGCCATTCGAAAGCAGATGGAAGAAGACGCGTTCGAGGGCTATCTCGATGCCATGTCACGTTCTGGCACCTACGGTGGTCAGCCTGAACTGCTTGCATTCGTCAGGACCTACGACCAGGACGTGATGGTACACCTACCCCCTTCCATGGGTTGGAACACACCAACTCTGCATTATAGAAACGAAGAAAGACATGCTGAGGGCCAAGTGAAGCCACCTTTGCACATCTGCTACGGCGGTGACGAGGACAAGAATGCACACTACGATTCCTCCCAGAAAAGTGACCTTGAAACCAACAACAGAACCCTGACGATGAGATCGAAGCCTCAAGGTCGACAGAACGTGCAAGCATGCCAGCAGAACAGCACGCTTAACACACGTGCCATTAGAAGTCTCAAAGCTGACCCAAGTAAAGACATGATGCACGAACTTGTGACAAGAGGTAGCAAAGACTTGAGGAGCAGCTTCGACAACCAGAGAGCCAGAAGTCCATCGGCCACGTCCTCACACTATAGCACAAGCTCCAAGCGATCGTTTGAAGACGATGGCGAGCAGCCCCGAAGCTCAAAGAGGATGGACAGGAAGAGGATGAGTCTCCGAACTCGTGCCGCCACGAGACAGTTGAGTGCCTCACCGAGCCTAGCGATCCCGGTAGCGACCAGCCAGCCTACCTCCTCAGGACCTCCAACTCCTACCAGCAGTCAGGACACAGACTCATCTGATCAAGCAGAGCGTACACGTGAAAGTACGTTTGAAAGTCCGTCCTCGTCACCACGAGAGATTGTCAACCTTATTGACGACGATGACGAGTATCATGGTGGGTTGGTGCAGCCTCAAAGACCAAGACCACATTCACACAAACAGCTTACACCATTGAGGCACGACATTGCGTCCAGCCTACCTGCGACCATCACAGAGCAGTCATGGTCGACGTTACAAACATAGCATTGATTGGCGTTCAGGATATCTAGTCTGGGGAGTTATTGGCACTATTTCTTGGTTTCACTCATGCATAGCGACGGGACCATGGAGGCCCAAGATATCCATTGCATTGTTGCATAGCATGGGCGGACGACACTTATAGAACACTAGGGATAGGCCGAGACATATACCGGCCTGTCAGCAATATCATCTAAAGATTGAGCACAAACATCTATAGCTAGCAGCTAAGATGACCGAATTTATTGTTGCACACGTCAGAAGCTTTCAGATCAGGAGCTTTCAACATTCGGGTGCCCAACTTTGGCTCGTGGGAACCGGTGCTGAGCGCGGGGCATGTTCCAGTGTCTCTCTGACCGTGGTCAATACTATCTGAACGCGTGCTTTCGTAAGTGTACTAATGACATACATGATGTTTGTAAAAGCGCTTGCTAACGTGACTATTAAGTATGTTGATCATGAACCTCTTGGTTAACACGTCCTGTTCCGTGCTGGGTTAAGCGTCAGGAGAACTGCGAGTTCTCGGTCGAGTTTGGAGCTCAACTGCCCTTGGCGTGATTTCCACGTCATTTCCAGGGCTTGAACTTGGCTCGCGAGACGTGGCCAGCAGCGCAAGCAATCTGTAGAGGTTGAGCTGGAGTTATTGCTCTTTGCATATTGTTTACAGCTCCGTGCATCAACCACGAAAGATTCAACGCTCTTGAGAACACACGTATTCACCTCAGAATCAACCTCGGACACAGACTTCCGCACCTTGTCATACCGCGAAGCAAACCTGACCCGACTTGAGGCTTCCTCGATCTGCGCGACATCCTCACTTTCGGCATCTGTCATAGCATTTGAACAAGGCAGCTCGAGGCAAGATGGACTTCTCGAACATCTTGTATGCAACCTCCGTTTTGTCCGACTGCGATATGATTCGTCTATGTTCGCGGCTTTCCCAGCAGCAGCATGAGCATACGTAGAGCAGCAGGAAGGAAGAGCTTCAGGCTAACATTTGCTTCAGTCGATTGGTGAACCTTGCGGTGGGTGCCGTTATGCTACTGGGTGGTATGTTGACCGAAGAATACCAAGTACATTGAAGCAGCAGCTGATGAACTATACAGGCATAAGTCAATTCTTCAACTCCTCCAACCTATTGTGAGCTTCACCTCAGTGTCCCTTCTCGAGAAAACAACGAAACCATCAAGACGCTAACTCGACATCCTGAACAGCCGCGATGTCATCATCGGTGTCTATGTGTGTATTTTCGGTCTAGGTACGAGAGATGAAAGAGCTTCGGAGGTACACAACACTGACCCTGCGCAGCTGTGGCTGGGCTTGAACTCCTGCCGCAAGTCCCTCCGTACGTCCCGAAGTACGCCAGCTTCTTGTTTTCCTTCTTAGGACGAGGCATCTGTAAGTCTCAGCCTGCGCTATGCGCTTTGCAGCCCTATGGTCACAGCTGACCTCTCACTAGTCTACGTCTTCGTCGGTAGCATCATCCTGGATGGGCACTGGCCGCGTATCGTCGCAGGAACCATTGTCGGCTTGATTGGTCTGGGATACTGCGCTCTAGAATTTGCACCACAAATTGAGCCTCCTTCCAACATGAGAGACGCAGATGCTGGCTGGGGCGCTGAGCAAGTCTGATAGCTCAATCATCAATAGATGTAGGACGCCATGTCCCTATGCTCACGATATTCGCTCTATCTGAAGAGGAGGTTCTCTTGCGATGTCGATAAAGTACCTTGTTGGTAAAAGGCCACGCCTACAAGCCTTCTGTACGATTGCATGGCTACAAAATGGGGTCTGGTTGGTCTATTGGGGCTTGTACGACGGAAGTCGGGTGGCGGCCTCAGCTGTATCATTACGGAAACATGGACGCCGCTCTACAGAGTCTTGCAAGGAAGACTTGGAAGGATGCATTGTTAAGCTTGTGCTTTCTTTAGAGACGTTACGATGGTGATCTGGTACATGATGCTTGACGGAAATAGTTCTCAAGATCATGGCAGAGCCTTCTAAAAGCATGTTTCTGTAATCTATTGTCTAGCACCGTCATTGCATCGTACTTATGTTACCAGCCTACTCTGACCAAGAAAGTAGCATAAATGAAAACCGTCATAACACGAGACCCGATAGCATGCCTGTCGAAGTTTGGCACCAATGCAGGCACAAGGACTCTCGAAAGTTAAAGACCAGAGATGGGATCGGTCTTTGATAACAACGCGTTGCATCATATCTCTGATGGTCACGTGTATCTAGGCAGGCACCAGATGGTAGCCAATCAGATATTGTGAATTGTGTATTACCACTCTAGCTCGCTCGGAAGTGACGCGAAGGCCCATTATCCAGTGGCTAGCCTTTTGGGAAGGCACTATGTCAACAGGCCCCGGACTTAATTGTCTTTCTCTTTAAGAAACCACTCTTTTCTCGAACAATTGCACAGCGACGACACACCTCCGTTCTAGGGTCAACCAATACTCTCCGCGTGGAACAGTATTCAAAATCGAAGCTTCGCTCGTTCAGCCTCGATACACGTTGTCAGGGCTCCAGGAATATATAACACAGTACTGTAAACGCCGTTGGTTCTTTCCCATCCGATCCGACTACAGTCCGTGTACCACGTCCTGGACTCTCGTGCTCTTCGATTTCGTCCCGCCAAAGGACATGTATCCTGACCAACAATAACAAAAACTCCCCTTACACTCAGATATGTTGGCAGTGTACCCACGCATGGCTTCTCATCCACCCTCGGGAATATTTCCTAGCAATGGCCCAAATCTGTTGCGACAGCCATCCGCAGAGGACATAGACGCAGCACACCAACTCATTTCCTCTGCTAGAGGAGAACATATGGGGACACAGACAGGGCTAGAAACTCGCAGACCGCACACCCCGCCACAAATTCAGAGCCAAAACGTGGCTGCTTTGCCCGAAGAAAGTATCGAACAGACATCGTTGCAAGTGTCCGAAGAAGCACAGCAGCTCGGCCAGGTTTGCAGGTGAGTTCTTGTGGAGTTCCGCTGTCAGCCAATGATTCAAATGCTAATAAACCATTAGCAATTGTGGTACTACCAGAACGCCACTATGGCGACGATCACCCCAGGGCAACGTTATCTGCAACGCTTGTGGCCTGTACCAAAAAACCAGGAACGCGCCTAGGCCAAATAACTTCAAGCGGACAGGCACACCTAAGCAGAAGAGCCCCCGACCAAGAACGACAGATATCGCAACAGCACCGAGCCCTACGGCGCAGACATCCAAGCCCGAGAAAGTCCCTTACCGGGAGCCTGAGCATGTTCCTGGATCGTGTCCAGGTGGTGGTCAATGCAATGGTGCTGGGGGCGCAGACGGATGTGGTGGATGTCCAGCCTTCAACAACCGCATGTCTCGAACAGTACCGACTGCAGCATCGATAGCTAGACAAGAGAGGGTCGTTGCAACCGATGATGAGATGGGAGGCGTCTCTGGAAGCGATCATGGAAGTCCGATGTCGATCAACGATGCAGAGGTCGGATCTGCGACGACAGCGAACACGGCATCTGGTTCGACCATGATTGTAGCATGCAAGAACTGCGGCACAACTGTGACACCTTTGTGGCGGAGAGACGAGCAAGGCCATCCAATATGCAACGCCTGCGGACTATACCACAAACTTCATGGCTCCCATCGACCGGTCAAGATGAAGAAATCCACGATACAGAGGCGGAAAAGAGTGATTCCAGCATCGGGTGAAAATGACGCGCCATCGAGTGCAAGCCATAAATCTGCATCGCCAGATCCGCAAGCAGATCCGATGGACACAACTCCTGAGTCATCTCAAGCAAAGCGCATTCGACTGCCTCCGATTGTCGACTTCACCGGATTTCGACCAGACGGATCAGCCCGAACCACGACAGATCCGAGTGCATACAAAGATGCTGGAGGGGGTATGCGACATTCGCCAATGGAACCGTCCCAGGCCTACAGTATGCATCCGCAATCTGCTCAATTGTCAGGTCACTCTGGGCGTATGGAAGCGGGGCAGCAAGTCTTCTCTTCGTCATCCTTCAACACGCAAGATGAGGAGGGGAGACGGAAAGAGCGGCTAGCTTTGCTGATGCGGGAAGCGGAGCAGATGCGTGCTGCCTTGAGAGCGAAAGAAAGGGAGATCGATGCCCTCGAACGTTAAAACGCAAGCAGCCACATTTGAAGGTGCTGAATTGACGACGCGATGCGAATCCATTTCTAGCGAGGCGCGGGGGGTTATTGATTGTGCTTTTGCGCATGGCATAGGACAAGGGGGAAATTAGACACTCACCTCGTTGTGATACGGATAGGTATAATCAAGCACTTTGTTCGTCGCTACATCACGAGTACACATCACGTCTTCGTTTCATACTTTGCCCCATGTTCCGCTTGGCGAGCGATCTTGAGCGAATCTTCAAGATCGAATCGAGGTCTGAGTCTTTGTTAGTGTAGCCGAACCTCAAGCGATAGCGCATAACTGGCTAGAACCACGAACTTCAAGTCGCTTCTTTGGCACGAATCTGTAAGTGCGCTCGTGAGGAACTCACAAAGGGTGGCTTTAGGCATCAAGCCACGGTGGTACATCGATTCTTTTGACGAACCACAAGCACCATGCTCAACTTGAGTCTGTTTCTTGTGGCGCCCATCTCGAGACAGGCAGATATCGTTGGCATGACGCGCACGTGCGGTTCTCTTATGTTTAGAGAGGTAAATGCACAGAGCTGTCCGCCGTTTGTGACGTAAGACCTCCAAGCCTCGATTTTGCAATAGTCGACACAGATGGTCAATCGATGGGTAAAGGTGCCTCTTCGCACTCTATGGCGTTGTCTAGAATGACTGGCTATTTGCAAGTCATGCGAGCACATACCGCTTGGCGTGCTGCGTGCTCAGCACTCAGTGCGTCAGCTTGATTTCCAAGCGCAGTCGGGCACGTCTGCTCAGGACTTGTATCTACTGTCAACTCTTGGACCATCACTAGTCAACGCCACTAACCTCAGCTTCCAGAGCTACAGGCCGAACTCGATCTGCTTGCTACGCTCGGACGACAAGGACTGACTTCTACCGTCGTTGGTGCTGGCGGTTTGCGTTCTGTTGTGCGGGCCTGAGTGTCGGAGCTGAGCCAGGGGTCTTTCGTTTGACAGGTAGTAGCTGCTTCTTTGGAATTGACTGGTCTGATCCACGGACAGTCAATCATGCCTCCCAATACGCAGCGGTTTAAATGTGACGGATGATGTTTGATCCCACATCCTAGGAAGCGCTCGGGTCTACCGCTGGGAAGCGCGCAGTCTGTCGCCGAACACATAGAGTTGTCGGTTTGGCGAGCCTCCAGGCGATGTCTGTCTGTCTGGTCTGTCTGCCTTGTCAGACCCACACTGCTCGAATCGTAGAAGTTGCTCGACCACCGTGATACATCGCGCGAGCGCCATCTCGTCGGGACTGACCGCGTCGTTCGCACAGCCATATGTCGGTCTAAGCTATGATGTTGCTGGGTTCAGTAAATCGATCACACTTCTTAATGCCACAAGAGGTCCGCTCGATGCATGCATATAAGCAGGCAGGCAGGCGACAGTTCGCGAAAGACCACCTTCCACAAGCATACAGGAAGCGGCCGGGATCACGCGTGGACTTACTTGGCTCTTGATAGTTCGGGGGGAACGCTCTTTGTATCGTCTGGGACGGTCAAAGGTGGTCTTGTCGTACCCTCAAGAGGTGTGTGACTAACTTTCGACGAGCCAGATGAAGCAGGCGTAGGTTAGCGGTATACTGTGGTTGCTGCTTTGCTCAACGGCTTTGCCCGCGTACAGCTTGGAGGAAGATGTAAGTGAGGGTTACGGAGTGCTTTTCCTTCGCAAGTGTGATGCGGGTGACTTAGATCGAAGAGTGGCCTTGGACAGTTTCGTCGTTGAAGACCAGTTTACTGAATAGCACAAATTCAACAGGTCGCATGGTCTAGTCTTGGTATCATGATTCCGAAGCAAAGCAAGGAGTGCTTACTTCCCCACCGTCCCGTACAGCCGATCCCCAATGTCGCCCACCCCAGGCTTGATCATCCCAGTCCCCGTCAGCTCCTCATCCACGGCGCCGACCCAGAACTCTGTGCCCTCGGCCCACTCTTCCGCTGCCCTACTTAGACCCTCCGCCGCCGTAATGACGTTGATCACAATCACCTTCTTGACGCCCCACTCTCTCAGCGTCTGTATCGCAGCGATGGACGTTCCACCCGTTGCGATCACGGGATCCACAATGATGGCGGTCGTTACGGCGGTCGCTGATTGCGATTGTGGGAGGTTGTTGTAATACTCAACGGGTTGGAGAGTTGATTTCTCGCGGTAGAGACCCAGGTGGTGGACTGGGATGGGTTGAGGCAGGAGCGCTTGAATGCTGTCCACCATGCTGAGGCCGGAGCGGAGGATGGGGATTAGGGTTAGAGTTTGCGTGTTGATTGTCGTGTGTGGGTATTGGAAGCCTAGAGGTGTTTCGTCCTAAGGTGGTCTATGTTAGTAGCAGGATAGTATAGAGGTTATGCCCATTGCATGAAACGCTCGAATGTGGTGAGTGCTGAGACGTGGAACGTTGCAAGGCGGCTCTGCCAATGGCTGGAGGAGTAGGTGGTGGTGGGTGGAGGATGAGGAGGCCGAGGAGGAACCTACCGTGCTCCCTTCCGTCAAATCTAGACTGGCAAGTGCCTCCATGCCCAGTATCATCGAGATGTCATGCACAAGCTGCTGTGTCTCTCTCGAAGTGGTTGCTTTGGACCGTAGCTGGGATAGCTTCGCTATCAGACATGGATGCTTGGAGACATGGACGTTAGGAGGTAGTGCTGTCATCTTGACCCGGATTGAGTACGTCTCAGACGAGCAATGAAAGGTTCCAACGCTGCAGTCTTGGATAGCCCACGTTGTGATTCGTACTGTGTTCACCAATTCTCCAAGGCAGCGAGGTGACTGTCACCAGCGTTGGTGCTCGCTGCTCCGGCGGACCAATTTATTCGACTGAAGCACAAGTGTCAGGCTTGCTGTTCATGTATCCTGTTTGTCTTGATGCAAGCACTTCGAGTATGTTAGCTCAAAAGGTTTAGGGTTACTGTCTTAGATCTTGTTGATACAAACGTCTTATGCTACAGACGTTGCGGAGTAATAGACACTGTGCTCATATCTAGGTAGTGATAGCCATACGGGATTACACGGGATAAGCCGTTGCGACTGCAAGTCAGCTCCGGTTGGTGGGGTCTTGTGCCTCGGGCATCAGGTTCCTGCTTTACGTCGAGCAGGCTTTGACGGACAAAGTAGGATTGAGGTTTGAGACACAATGTTACATTTGTGTGAGATATAGATTCCCGATCTTCGTGAACTTGTGACCTCTTCATCATTTCCTTAACGTAAAGTGCTCTACCATGCGCTTTGCCTGGACTGGAGGTCCAGTGCGTGGTTAACGTTCGCCGAGGGGCTAAGCCTTCGCGAAGACCACAGCTACATGCCAAATGCGCGCTGCTTCAAGATTAAGATGTCACTGCGTCAATAGCTCTCCGCCCACACGAGTCCGAGCTGGTAGCACAAGACTTTGTAAGGCATGTCGCGTCGATATGCACTTTCTCAGCGTACCTATGTTCGTTAGACAACTTCCAGGAAGTGGAGATCATGATGAAACAGACTCTAACGGTCTTCAAATTAGCTGGGTCGTTTCGCGCTTGTTTTGAAATGATCCAGGCATACTCGGAGGTACGCCATGAGAATCAAGCCCACCAAATTTGTCCCTTGGGCCAAAACTCGAGCAACGATTGGACATGTATCTACATTTTCGCCTATCTCGTCACCGTCACTTCTCGAGACGAAGGTCGTATTACGCATTGCTTGTCAGGAAGCGAGATCTTCGCCTCTTTTCCCACATGACGGTGCGTGCCATTGTACTGTCTTGCAAATAACGAGGCTTTCGAGCACGATCTCGGCAGATACACGCACCCCTATCTTGTCCAATCTCAACAGCGCCACCATCTCGACGAAGCTGCCGCAGGTTAACCAGCCCCGTTGTGCGTTGGCGCAAACGCTTCGTGCTTTTCACCAACGCTTGTGGCCACCTAAGCGTCCTGTTATAGCGCCCTGGTTAGCTTGATGCAGCTTTAGCGCACCTTCTGTCCCTGGACTGCCTCCTAATTCTGACCTTACGTGCTTCTATGAATACCCTTCCCAGCACGAATCGATCTACGAGATCGGGACCCACTGATGTGGGCTACTAGGCTGGAACGCCGATCACAGAAAAGTCCCACGCTTACAAGCACCAGCAACGCAGCTGTGGCTGCGTGGCCTTTGAGCTTCAGTTGGTTGTCTGGAAGCTTTCGAGCATGCGAATGCACGTATGCAGGAACAAGGTTCATCGCTCTAAGATGTCTTGAACTCAGTAAAGACGTTGTTTGAGATCACCTGCATCGTTCAGACCACCCGTGTCTGAGTTGCAGCCAGATTTACAGTCCGACCAATAGGTGCTGATGGGCGGCACCAAAGATTTCCCGTTTCAAGTTTGTTCTGCCAGAACGCCTCGGTAATGGATCTGCCTAAGCTATTAGTGGTTACTGATCGACAAGAGTCAGTTGTCCAAACGCCCCACTGAATAACTGCCCTAGGAGCCTTTACCCGTAAACCTCGCAACGGAACGATGTGGGCTTCGGCATTTCGAGATGCTGCTGCTTTCAAGCTCTTGTTCCTCTCCCAAACTCAAAAAGACCCTCCGAGCTTCGCACAGCTACCGTCAGTCCCGTACGCTCATGTTGCGGACGCTGCTACTATCGCAGCGTCATCCTATCCAACAAAGTCTATTATCCTTCGCTAGCGGTCTGTGACAGCGCGGTCTTCAACACGGATTAATCAGAAGGACTGGTTAAGCACGGGCGTACACTTCGTGGATGACAGAGGAGCGTTGCGAATTAGTCCGTGGTCCCGCCAGCGGACTTCCTCCACCGAGTTGAAATGATCACACAATGCCCTCCCCTATCTGAACAGGTCGAAAGAACGTCTCATCATTGGTCAGAATTGGGTATCGAGCATGGAAGCGTTTAGGAGAATACGTTCGAGGCGCAAGAGCAAGGGACAAAGCGAGGCATTCGCGACCTTCGAGAATGCCGAGTCTAGCCACAGATCTAATTCAAGCCCCTTCCAGGCCTCAACGATGAGAACGTCGGCAACAGGTCGGCGACCGAGCGATATCACGGTCGAAGCAAAGGTCAATCACGATCATGTCCAACGAGCCAAGTCCCCTACCTGGTACCGGAGACCAGGAGCTAGCAACCGTGTTCAGCCTTCGCTCGTAGGTGTCTCGAGACCCTCGATGACGAGCCCTAGGCCCAGCCCTACCGAAAGCATGCAGAGGGCCCTTGATCGTGCTGCCGAGTCTGTCGAACACCAGCCAACACGCGGGTTATCATCTTCGAGCTCGCAAATCGGTCTTCGAACAGGCCGGTATATCGATATCCTTGCAACAATCGGACAAACAGGCAAGCCCACGACGACCTACAATGAAAACGTGGCGGAGCGGAACTTGGACGCAATACCGTTGAAAGCTGAAGAACAACACTTTCGTCACGAGCCGATCTCCAAGCTTCAAGAAGAGGCGGCAGCTCGGAACGCGCATCAGATAGCAGCACACCGAACCTCTTCTGTGCGCCGATCGAACACGATTGAGCGAGCCGAACCAATTAGTAACCGTTCGGGGTCAGCCCAATCAGGATCCTATCACTATCAGGTCTCGCTCCAACCAGATGTAGCGCGAAGTCGTCATGACCAAGACGCTACGGCCTACCATTCCAGACAGCATAGCTCCCGCACCCGAGAAGCCTCTCAACAACTACCTGCTATACCTCAAGAGCGATCTAGCGAAGATTTCGAGCTTGCGGCAGAGGAAGATCTCGAGCATGTGCGACTGGAAGAAAAAAGGATCAACTGGGCGAGGGCACGTTGGCTGGCATCACGGCAAAGCTCTCATCGAGATGAGGGCCCACCAGATGTAGACAAGCCACTACCTGCCTCGCCACGTCAAAAGGATCTCTCGCGACATCTTGGCATTCCTCCCTACGCTAATGCGCCGAGCTGCGTTTTTGAACGAGCAGAGATCAGAGCAAAGCAGAAGTCGAAGCAAGACAATATTCGAGATAGTAGGGACGACGACGACTCAAGGTATGTGCGACCCGTGCAACGGCCGCCACCAGAGAATCCGGCGCCTCGACAGGCGATGCATGCTAGCCAGGTTCTGGGACGAGATCGGACTTACGGTGCCCCCCGAGAGCTCGAGTATCTACGACCTTTGTCAACCAACAGCAACCCAACCTACAAGCGTATGGACGTTGGTAATCGTACCATCATAGATTTTACGGAAGATGAAGCTTCATCGCCTGCGCCGTATTCACAAATGCCTATTGTTGAAGATACTAGTACCTCCACTGACCAGTCACGAGGTGTATTTCCTACGATGGTCGAGCGCTCGATGTCGCCAAGAAAACCACGCACTGAAGTCGTGTCTGTTGGTCCTGACGGATCTTCTACTCTTGAGCCAGTACTGGACTTGGACCAACTGGCAAGACGCTCTCGAGCAATTTCGGACCACGCGAACGCCATGACTGCTGTGCAAGATCGGCACGCGCAACCAGAAGCTGTCCAACGCTCGAACATACCACCTTCCACCGCCTTGGCCTTCTCACCGATCAAGACGCCAACTTCATATTTTCCTCCGAGATCTATAGCGTTCTCGCCTGTCACCACCCTCACTTCTACATCGCCGCGTTCTAGTCAAGAGGACTTGGTGGAACAAAGCTCATCCACGACAAAAACGCTGAGCACGCAAGGCATTGCTAACCGAGATCAAAGTCAGGACGATGAATATGACGTCCCCGATGTTTACTCCGGTTCTCGCGCCAAGAAAAGGATATCAGCCGATATTACACCGCATGTAAAGGTTTTTGCAGATATCAAACCTGAAGAATCTGGCCTTCTTACCAAGTCATCGTGGACCGGAAGACCAAAAGATCTAGGAATCAGTTCAGACCGTAGAAAGGAAGTCAGCAGCTCTTCTAAGAAGGAGGGTAAAAGGCGAGAGAGTTCCGCTTCCGCGGAGATCAGAAGAGCCGCAAAGAGTATCATTCCTGCTGGTCCGCTTGACCAAGAGCCATCGCCTGGAATCAAGACCCGAGACTTCGCGATAGCACCAGTTGAGAGGCCGACCAACAACTGGATCGAAGTGCCAGTAGGGAAGAAGCGATCACAGCTTGAACTGAGGAAGGTTTCAAGAGAACCATCGAGCTCATCCAAGTCGTCCTCGGGTGAAAGGAAAGGCCGCAGTCGTTCGACGAAATCTGCCCACAAGGTGTCTTTCAACGATGACCCTGTTTCGGCCACATTGCACCCGAAGCCCGAAAAGAGAAACAGCAAGAGAAAGCCCAAGTCGAATTCGGGCGCCGTATACAAAGCAATACCCAGATCACTATTTGACGAGGAAGCTTTCGAGAAGAAGCATGCAGAAGCCAATGCAGCACTGCTCCGACTGCAAAAAAGTCTACAACAGACATGGGAGCTAGACACAGATCCACTGGTGGTCACACCAGGTACCGAAACCACAGCCAGCAGGACGTTATCGCCCGTTGACAGAACAACTCAGAATATTTCTCCCGTGCCGCAGGGTTCGGCTACCGCAGCAGCCATGGCCATGATCGAATTCGCTACTTCGTCCCCCCGACCACGATCTAGACAGCTATATAGTAAGGCTAGCTCTGATCTGGTGCAGAAATATCGAAGCGGGTTGCCAACTCCTGTACCTCGATCAAACACAGAGGAGACAATGCCGGCAATCAGGAACACTACACTGAGTGCCATTGATCCTACATTTACGCGGATTGATGCCATCAATAAGCCACCTCTATCGCCTGGCGAAGTGTCCCTTTCTTCGTTCCCAATACCAACCCCACGAGCTATATCTCCAGAGAGCAACGGAACCCCGCCAGTATATGTCAAAGATATTGGGCCTGACGTAAGAAGCGCCAGTCAAGCATCACGACAATCTTCAGCTTCCGCCTTCAGCATTCCTTTCACCATGGTCCCTGACCGAATCGGCAGCCTTCCCGAGAACAGAACAGGGGTGCCACCGACACTTTCTACAGTATCGCGGGTCGGATCTATCGGTTCGATCATTCCATCCTCTTGATCGGTCGAGATCGCATCCTGACGGTCTTTATTAGCAACTCATGACGTTACGACAACATACTTATAGGTTCATTGTGTATTGCAACAGCTATTCAATCTCAGGGCCTCGGAGCCATGAATGCATCTTCCTTTTGTCGATACAGATACCACCTTAGCGAGCTGCTGGCTGAAATTTTCTTGTATGAGCGTGGACAGGCGTCCTGCTTGAATGGGTGGAGATGCCCAGTGCACCAACGGCAATGTACATGTAGATTTTTCGTGGGTATAGAAGAGCAGGTACTCCACTGTATACCATTATAGTCAGTTGTGCCCGTTAATGGACCGTATGGCAAAGACAGCCTTTGTAGTGTTTACACGTTGAAACGTATGTTACCCGCGCTGCATGTTCCTTAGCTAGCAGGTCTCTCCATATACAGGCCTCGGTCGTGAACAATAACGTTAAGTCACCTAAGCATTGGAATAGTGGGTCGCGCAAATGACTGTTCTAGTCAGAGGTAACTACCTGTTGATTTCAGCCTTTGCGTAATGGGGTTCTTCCGGACAGCCCGATGTAGACTGGTGACTTCCTGCGCCGATAAGTGATCGTACTGTTCACGGCTGTCGAGTAAAACATCATACCTGCCTGGCCTACTTGTTATATAGCTTTTTGTTGTTTACGATCGAAGCCTACAGGTGTACAAGTATGCGAAGAAACTGCATCTCGAGGCGACATGCCTTATAATTCATGTACTACCAGCTCGGAGTCGCAAGGGCGGAGAGCTGAAGCAATAGTGACATCCTGAGCCTGACTACTGGGCGAGCACAACAGCGGTTATTCTGGCCTGCGACGTCAATAAGACGCTAAATCACGTGATTGTAGTTTGTCAAGGAATTTTCTAAAGGACCCTAACGTCTTACAAGTACAGCGAAGGTGTTTACATAGTCGCGGTCACTGTATCGAACTCTGGATTGACCCAAGACGGCTGCCCGGTCTTGCTGCGAATCGTGGGTCCGAATTTCTGCAAAGCTGCGATCAAAGGAAGCGCCCCAAAGAAGACAATGATTCCTTGTGCAGAAAAACACCATGTCCAGCCTGCGGAAGCTTGCCAGGGGGCGATGAAGAACTGTGACATGATTAGTACATCAACAGAACAGAACTCAAGGTGTACTCACTGGGTCGATGAATGCTGATAGATTCAGGAACACAGCATAGAACGTGATGATGCTCATGCTCTGTAAAGGATATGCGTCGACGATATATGCGCATACCACAGTATTGCCGACCTGAATGCCGGCAGCGAACAGGAAGAGTGCGACTTGACCGACCATCCAGTGATAGCCTTTGTCAACACTGACACCCCACAAGATCAGGCCGATTGCCGTCAGCAGTCCAGCGGGATACGCCAACCACAGGCGCATTTCTGGCATACGAACGCCACCATTCTTCCTTGCTAGTCGAGCAACGATCACGTCTGACAGTCGACCGCCGATCAACAGCTCTGCAAAGAGAGTGCCGAGTAACAAACCTATGAACAGGAGTCCCTGTATCAAAGGGCTGTAATCAAGATATGCAGCAGGTAGCATTGTGATCACAGAAAGCACCCACCAATACCACATAAAGCAGTAAACCAGAACAGCAATGACGACTGCCAGAGATTTGAACGTCATAGCGAATCGAAGAATGCTATCCCACGGTTTCGGATGTCTCATGCCGGGTACAGGTTTGACATTGACAAATGGTAGCGTCTTCGTTCGAGGCAAATTCGATACCGATGCTTTACTTGTCTGTCGGCCGATCTTTTCGACATCCAGTGATCCGTCGTCGCTTGGACTAGCTAACGGAGCGTCTGCCAGCATTCGGTTTCGAGGGTATAGTGTCTCTGGCATAAATGCGATCTGTAGCACCAGAAGCATGCCAAACAAAATCGCGGAGAACCACTGAATCCAGGCGGCACTCACGACGTTCAAGAAGCCGCCAATGATTGGCCCTGTTAATAAACCCGTGTCGATGGCAAGAACCCAGAGTCCGATCTTCTGACCACGCTCGTGATCGAAGAACATGTCGTTGATCACAGCGAGTCCAACCGTGGCGCCTGGACTGACGCCCAGACCCTGAAAGAACCTGGCAGCCATGTAACCACCATATGCAGGTGCTTTGGCCGCACCTATCGTTGCGCCGAACGCCATAAGCGTTCCAGTGATGAATATCAATCGTCTTCCATAAATATCTGCTAACGAAGACCAGAGCAGTGGTCCAACAGCTAGACCCAAAGCTGGAATCGCGACC
>Ga0066648_10001075_pt1 | contig 15753 bp, 18 predicted proteins | sample CryGeyCG12114_NA_FD_59537 | JGI IMG/M metagenome (GOLD analysis project Ga0066648, IMG submission 59537) | Groundwater microbial communities from aquifer - Crystal Geyser CG19_WC_8/21/14_NA | ecosystem: Environmental > Aquatic > Deep subsurface > Groundwater | place: USA: Utah: Grand County... | reverse complement strand
GTACTATATAGTATACGATATTTTATAGCTTATTAGTTCTTATACTAACTTTATAGTTAACTTTAATCCTTATACTTATCCTTTAAGTATTCTATTACTCTTTCGTTATTACTTAATTCTTACTATAGCTAATACTAGCGACCTATTTTCTAACCTCCCTAGGTTCTACTCTAAAAGCGAAAGAGTATCGTAATAGTTACGTAAGCTATAACGCTTAATATCTAACTCTAAATATCTATCTATTATATATATTTATTATATTTAATAAGAGTAGCTATATAAGATCGTAATATAAATACTTATTATTAGCTATAAGTACTTACGTTTTAATATAACTACTTATAAGTAGTTTTAATTAATAAATACGTTATATTTATTAAGTAAAGCACTTTATCTTTTAATATTATAAGCTAAGAAGGATAATAATCGTAGTATTTAATATACTTAGCCTTTTTATAATTTATATAATATAATAAAGAAGATATACTAAGTATAAGCTATTTAAATAGCTATAAGTAGTCTCTTAGATCTTCTTATAATCTATAGTCGTTCGATATAAGTCTTATAGCTTAAGTAAATATAAGTATACGTAAATACTAGTAGCTTTTCTTATATCTATTTTATTTATCGGCTTTAGTATAAGCTTATATTTAGCTAAACTTATACTACTTACTATCTAAGAAAGGCTTATAAATAGTTATAAAATCTCTATAGTGCTTTAATAGTACTATTAAATATAGAAGAATAAGATTATAATATACTCTAGTAGAGTAGTAATACTACTAATTATAACTTCGTAGAATAACTCTTTACGAAAAATTACGAGTATTTAAAAGTATTATATCGTAGCTATAATAGTATTACGACTAGTAATAGGCTAGATAAAGGTTTTAGCTAGTTATTCGGTAGCTCCGAGTGGCGCTAGGCTAATATAAGCTAAGCTCGTCGATCTCCTACACCATTGTCTGACACCTCTCAAGGACTCTTACCTCCTGGGTATACTCGGAAGCAAGACCCACTAATTTCCGGATCTACAACCAACAATTAGTCAGACGGCTTAACAGACGCTTTACTCTCGGGCATCGGAACAAGTACCCTCCGAGTCTGTCGCAACCAAAGCGTCGCGCCTTCTTTGCTCTGCGTTGTCCCCTTGTCGATACCAAGGTTAAGGCCAGCAATGTCCAATAAGAGGCGCAATACCTCCTCCCCAGAGTGTGATAGTCCGCCAAAGAGGCAGCAGCTCCAGGCGGCCAGTCCAGCGGCATCGTACGTCACGAGCTACGATGATCTAATCGAAAGCGATGAACGACCTCAACTGAACGCAAGCACGGGTCAGACACGTGCGTTCCCCGGTCTAGCTGCGGATGATGAGATTTTCTATGGCCCTGCGAATGACGGCATAGATTACATTCGAATGGTCAGATCCGAGGCTCAAGGGATACCTCAACTGCTTAGGGCGCAGGCTGAGGACCATGTCTTTGCTGAGGATTACGTCGAAGAAGAGCAGGCTGAAGGGGGTTGCTGGGACGAAGATGGTACATACACAGCGAAGCCAATCGTATATAACAACTGCTCTGCCAGTAGCCTGCCTAAGGCGCAACGACAATACTATGAGTCTCTGCTCACACATTTCACTCTGGTTGCGGCAACCATGAGGTGTGTTCCACCACTATCGGCTGTTGAGAAACTCACATCCTCCCTACCAATCTCCTTCCCTGTTGAGAGCAAAAATGCAAGGATGACTTGGGGACAGTGTCTGCTGAACTACGACCCGAACCCGGTGCAGATCGCATGCATGGACGAGAGCAGTATCTTCGAGCTTGTGAGACTAATCACTACCAAGATGCGAGGTCTGTTCCAAAACAACCAAGACGATACTGCGAAGAGAACCGGCGCTTGGTTGTGGGCTGTGTTGGGTAAGTGTCCCGATCGCGGTGAGCTGGGCAGTGAGGAAATTTCAGATCTGAGACGACTTGCCCAGAAGGCTATTGATGTCAGAGATTGGCTTCTTAGAATACAAAACCTGACGGCCTCGTACGTTGAGAGCAGCGAAGAAGAACAAGAAAAAGAGGAGGAGCAGACAGAAATGACAGAAGACGATGGATTTGGCGATGCAATTGACGCAGCTAAGAGGCGCCTCGCTCAGAAGCATGAAGTCTCCTCACAGCTGGAAGACACTCAACAAAGCGAAGGTAACAACGGGGTCGGAGCTCTACCGAAAGTTCATGCAGCGAGGCAGGGAAAGCTAGCAGTTCTTGACATGGTCCTTACTGTGGTAGGTGAGGTCTATGGCCAACGCGACTTGTTGGATCTACGAACACCTTGGAGTACAGACAATACTTAGGATAAGAATAGCATCAGCCTAAGCCACTGACCTAGCCGAACAATGTTTGCCACTGTCAATCATCCAACTTGTTTCCCGACCGGCTGCCTGCATGGCTAAGCCTTGATTGCTGGATCAAATACCGTGAGTGACGAGGATCACATGATGCTTCTTTCACTCACTGGTTCCAGCTTCACTTCATCTGAACCCACGACCTGCACTGCACGCATTTTAACATTCGTACCCAATGGAAGTGCTTGAGCCTGGCTAACATCAGAGGACAATGGCTCTACTTTGGACGGCATTCATCGTCGGTATTGGCAAAGTCAATGCAGCGATGAGTGACTTCGATCCTGACATTTCAAATGGCACTTGCTACTACAAAGAGGGCAAACAAGCAGACGATGCATATGCACCGGCTGGTAATGTTGCTATCGGACATGTCTTTTGCTGTCAACTCGGCGACAAGCTAAACCAGAACAATTCGTGTGCGGCTGTTCTTGATGGCGGTGGTAAGTGTATCGAGCATCTTGTGGTTAAAATGGCACTGATAGTCTTGTCAAAGCCGTGTACACGTACGTGGCTGGCTGCACAGATCCTACTTACCAACACGGTTCTTGTCCGAACAAAAACAACTATACCGATTACCAGTGGGTGGGCCTGGTGTTCTGCGAGGGACAAAATCTGTGGGTTGGATGTGAGAACGACGGGTCAGCAACACCCAGGATTTCTAAGGACTCATCAGGCTGTACCTGCGACTTGGATACACAGTACGATCACGATGCGCCAATCTTCCAGGCACCTCAGGGCTTGGTAGCGCTTGGTGTACTTCCTGACTCGAAAGGAGACAAGATTAAATGGTACGCTGGCGAGGGACCGGTTTATGATCCTGCTGCGTCAAGCTTGATTGCCACAACGACGTCGTCCAGTTCCTCGACATCAGTAACAAGACTTCTTGCGTCAACGACAAGGGACTCTACAACCTTCTCATCTTCTCGAACAGATTTTGCCGAGCCCACAGTTACAGCTGTCCCAACCGCAGAGAGTAATACTTCTAGCATTATAGCCGCGTCTGATAGCAGAAGACTTTCGACGGGAGAAAAGGTGGGCATTGGCGTGAGCGCTGCAGCTGTCGGTGTTATCGCCTTCAGCGCTATCCTGTACGCAATCCACAGATGGTCAGCGAAGCGACAGAAGAAGAACAACGGAGATCTTAATCGTTTTGGGACAGACTTGAAGAAATCACCTCAAGGCGAGCCGACCGTACCTGATGTCGACGAACCCGACCTACGTTCACCAGCCTGGTCTGGTCACAAGTCCGAGTTGCCAGGTTCTCCAACAGACATGTCCATAGCAAACCACAATATCAACAGCGCCAGCACAATCGTCAACTCGCCGTCCTGGCCCTCTATGGCCAACACATCGCCAAGACAAAGCTCTGAGCAGCCTGTCTACAGGCCTTTCCGGTACCAGCCAAGCAAAACCCTTGAAGGTATTCAGGAGATGCCGGACCATGAGCGGCCGAGGTGGGCGCAGACAGAGTATGGCACTTATGGTCCCAATCGCGGGTACAATGCCGATCACGATAGGATGCTGCAGGCTCGTGGTAATGGAGCAAATATTGGAGGTACCAATGTGCACGAATTGCCAGGTTGAAAGGGGCTGGTTATACGAAGAGCATGCATTGAAGAGTTGCATCATGAGGTGTTACTTGAAGCATAGCATCCAGCGATGAACGACGCGGATTACACCACCATTACCGGTCAATTGAGTGGTGTCCACGACTGGGAAGTACCTCACGCTGCGATTCAGCATGCGTGTCGTCGTTTGCATACGTTGAGAGGAGTTTCATCACGCTGTTTGAAGCCGGTCCATGTTCGCCAGGCTTGGCTTGAAGCGACAGCTAAAAGGGAGCTTGTACAATAGACTGTACCACTAGACATCCAGCATAGATGCTCGAGAATAATGATCTGCAAAAAGCTCTATTCCGAAGGGTGCAGCTAGCCAAACATACACGCCGTTAACTTAAATTTTTGCGAGTCTCACCTAGCTGGACGCTGCTTGCGCGACCAGCGCACTGTCTAGGTACACTTGATAGAACCTCATCCGCAACTTCTTGTCATCGCTCTCGACGAACTGAGCGTGAGCTGCCCAATCGACGGAAAGCGACTTTCCATTGTGGAGTCCGTAGTCCACGCTACCATGAACCATCACATCCTGGGGTGTGAAAGGGTAAATACGGTGCAAGTGGTGTTTCCTGGTGCTCGTGGTCAGCGGAGTAGTTCTTACTAATCAGCTGTCCCCCCGCAGCCATCGTGTCCTGTTCTAGGAGAGATCATACCTTGTCTTGACCGGGCCACTCCACAGTCCCTTCCGCAGCGGAGTGATCTCGTCTTTGCCGTTAGCTCGCTTGCTGCCCATGATCAGGACGCCGTCCTGGGTCAGAGAGTCCACGTATTCGGCATCGGCAGAATCGCCTTGGGTATCAGAGACTTCGTAGAACTTCTCGAAGAATGGGATGATGCGGGGGTCGAGCTCGACTGAGCCGAATGGTGCTTCGCCTTTGTATGTCGACATCTTGGTTTCAGGTTTCTGCTGTGGTTTGGTGGAGGTGAAGACTATGTGAGAGTGTAGAGAGAAGAGGCACGATGATTTGTTAACCGAGCTGAAGACGAGGACGACATCAGCCGAATATCACCATCGGGTACGGACCGTCTTTGCAGTTGGAGAAGCACTCGGGGACAGGCTTGAGGACAAAACGTTATTGTGATGATGGTGCTCGTGATTCACCCTAGTCTCGTTCTCGTAGGCGCGTCCGGGTATCAATTTAGACACGCCTAAACTGTTCCTCCAAGCATTCTGTTAGTGGCTTGTAAAAGCTACATTTCGGGCTCTTTGCGCCCAACAGACGCGAGCACAACCGCCTAGGGCCATCTACTTGGTACAGGAGCTTTGCGCGCCACAGGAACAGTTTGTAGCAAGCCCGAGTTGCAGCTGCATGCACAATCCGGTGTTCACGCTCGAGCAACCGGCCTAGACACTGAATTCCAAGCGATTTCCAGCATAATCCCTGGCGAAAAACCTGGTCCATTGAGGAATATCCACCCCTTGCGCACCACTGTTCCCCTGCCCAGGCGCGTCCGCTGCCATGGGCGCCCCTTCCCCACCCCGCTCGAAGTGCTCAAAGACCTTTTTTCTCAACTCGCCCAGCTTTTCCGTGCTCTCCACTTTGAAGCATGGGTGGCGTGCGGACTCGGCGGCGGATGACTCGGTCTTCGGGTCGTAACATGCAACGTGGATTTGTTGGCCTGAGGACCCGATGTCGAACCATGCTAGACGGTGAGACGATCCCTTGGGGACTTCTCGTGGCGTGAGACCCAGCGTGTCGCCATAGAATGCTTTTGCGGCAGGCAGACTGTCAGGTGGCACGGTGAGGTTGATGTGGGCTAGGCAAGTTATCATTTTGGTTGGTTGTCGTTGTCTTGCGATCTGTAGTGCTAGTTGTAGGAGATATTGGCGTCGACTAATGACAGTTAAAGGGCACTTTCTGCGGCAGAAGAAGCAGTCGTCAGGGCAATCGAAATGTACGGCAACAATGGAGCTTTGGGGAGCTTAGAGTGGTATAAGAGCATGCTACTGTAACACTCTACGCCCGGTGTTCATACCCCATGAGGGGTTGCTCGCTATTGTTATTGGAATTGGAATTTGGAACCACTTGGTTGCTGTGGCTTACTCCGCTCTCCCTCTGCCACACGTCTTTGGAAGCGGCTACTCATAAAGCCTGTCCCCAGCCGAGAAGTCGACGGGTCGCCCATAAGAGCAAATTTGGGCAGGTGGCGCGACATCTCGACGCGTCGGTTTCAACTTGTCTATCTTACCCGTCAACGTCTCAACGAAGCACTATAACATGGTACACATTATGCAAAGCTTTTGCGCTTAACCGGGAGTATCTTCCTAGATCAAGACTATGTCATCTCAAAGCCCGACGCCCGTGTGAGTGAACAAAAGGATCAGAAGTTTTATGGAGAACTCATCAATTGCCGCGCGACCTCTCAACACGCTGAAACCACGTGAAAGCTCCTTCCTTCTCGGTCAAGGATTAGCGAGGAAATCCGCAATATTCTAGCAGCTAAAAGCGCGCGGTCTTTTCCCAAGTGCCGGAAATGAGTGGCGATGTGGGCTTCTCGGCAACATTGTTGCGTCCACGCCTTACCTCGATCCAACGGAAAAGATCTACTGTAAGCAGGTGCGATATTCGATTGGGTACAGCTTGTTGCTTCCTTCGTGTTTCTGGAGGGTCCTGCCCGCTCTTTAGTGTACGCCGCAACTCAAAACGACACTTCCCCAATAGCGAGCACGTTGACAGATGATCCTCACCTGAGATAGCCACGGACCAGATGTACACAATGACATATGTCGCTTAGCTTTTGCTAGCAGGCATGACTGCAATGTTCTTGGCAGCACTGTTAACTATGCTCATTGTGGCCAGCCCCCTGAACACTGAAGTCTTCCAGATGGGCAGACTCTTGAATCCCGCGCGCATGATGATGGACACTAGAGGCCCATGCGAACGGGAATTTTTCGTTGCCACTTGAACATGATGAGAAGTTGCGCTCGCTAGGTGGTCTACAACCAACCACGTCCGATACTGGTAAGTGAATCGTGGTGAGTCCTCCACAATAATGACTTCGACACATGTTTCGCACGAGCAATGATCTCTTAGATTGGAAGAGGTGGATATCAAGAGTTAAAGGTATGCCCGCGGCGCGAGAGCATGGCTGAGATAAACAGCTGCACCTCGGTCATCGCTTGAAAGACCGACCGAGCGGAAGTCTCCGCGCCAAAATTGATACCCCACGGAGTTGGAGACGGCGCAATCCTCGATATCCTGCAACCCCGGAATGGCAGGGGTACGCCCCGCTCGTGTCGGCTTTTGACCTTGGGCTTGTTGATCTGTCAAGTGAGGTCGGCTTTTGACTTCACGCTTGCTTGATTCTAGCAGGTGAGGTCGGCTTTGGACCTTACGCCTGCATGATTCTGTCATGTGTGGTCGGCTTTGGACCGTATGTTCTGCGGTATGAGCACGGCAAAGCTACGAGCGCAATGTTCATAAATTGCAGCGATCCTGCTTCTCCCAATTTGATATTCTTCTGCTGTTCACTCTTCCAGCTGCATACCAGAGGTTTAGGTTGGACCCAACAACAGAATGGCAAACACGTACACTCTCGGCATTGCGCTGTTCGCAGCAATAGGCACATTCCTCTTCGTAAGCCACATCTCCGGGAAGAAAAGACCAGAAGCTGACAAATGACCAGGGATTCGACACTGGTATCGCGACGACGACGATTGCGCATCCTAGTTGGGTCGAGTATATGGGTCATCCTTCGAAAGGCCTTACTGGTGCTGTGGTCGCAGTCTATATTGCGGGTGAGGCTGGCGGCGCCCTTCTGCAGACCGCCGTCGGAGACCAGCTTGGAAGAGTGAGATTTATGCAACTGGCGTGCATAATTGTTACAATCGGGACCACTCTTCAGACGGCAGCTGTCAACATGCCAATGTTCCTGGTAGGCCGCGCCATAGCAGGCTTTGCTGTTGGCGGCATGGTGGCGACTGTGCCTATTTACCTCAGCGAAATCTCAGCACCTCACCAAAGAGGTCTTATTGGTGGTGTCTCAGGTTGCGGCATATCCTTCGGAACGATGATGAGTAACTGGGTCGGCTTCGCATGCAGCTATATCGGCTACGGCCAATCTCAATGGCGCACTCCTCTGGGTATTCAGATCCCGTGGGGTGTGATCATGTTCATCGGCCTAGCTACGTTCATGCCGAATTCGCCTCGTCAGCTTCTCCGCAAAGGGAAGACAGAGCAAGCACGAATCGAGTTCATTAAGATCCGGAGAGACCTCGGGTCGCATGAGGTACACGAGGAGTTTGCGCTCATGCGAGCACAAATTGAGTACGAGATGGAGCGAGAAATTAAGTCTTACAAGGAGATTTGGAAGGTCTACAGGCACAGAGCTCTCGTCTCGATCGCTGTCCAGACCATGACCAGTTTGACCGGTGTCAACGTGATTCAGTAAGTACCATCTGGCTACCGCGTACGCATTCCGGTATAGCGACTAACACAGGAACAGGTACTATCAGACCACTCTTTACAAAGGCCTCGGTATCACGTCACACAAAATTCTAGCATTGTCAGGAGTGTACGGTACCTGTGCTTTCGTGAGCAACTGTATCACCACCAAGTGGCTCACAGATCAATGGGGACGTCGCAAGATGATTCTCACTGGTCTCATTGGCATTATTCTCATCGAGATCTACGCAGCCGTCATGCAACGCGAGTTCCAGAACACGGATAACCGCCTCGGAAAAGGCTTCGCCATCCTCGGCATCTTCCTCTTCGTTGTTTGCTTCTACAGCATGCTCAACTCCACGACCTGGCTGTACGGTGCAGAGGTTCTCCCCATGTCTCTCAGAAGCAAGATCATGGGCCTTGCTGCCGCCAGTCACTTCATCGTCAACGTCGGTGTCACTGAGGCAGGACCGTCAGCCTTCGCGACCTTGGAGGAGAATTATTATTACGTCTTTGTTGGCTGCACTGCCTTCTTCCTGGTCATTGCATGGTTCTACTTTCCGGAGACCAAGGGGAAGACGCTCGAGGAAATTGCAGCAGCATTTGGTGACAAGGTTGTTATGGTGGATGAGTCGGCTGTTGAGATCGAGCATGAGAAGATGGAAGCCAAGGCGGCTGACCAGAGGATCGAGAGGCTCGGTAGTAGGGCTTCTTCGAGGGTGTAGGCTTGCATACTTCTCAAGGGCTATACGTGGTACTTTCAGAAAGTCCTCGTGCGCATTAGCGCGCTATCCATGATAGGTAATGATCGTTCGACCAATTAAATTAATTTATTCCTTACTCAAGTGGGGTAGCTCCCGCCCATGAGGTGCCATAGCCACTAGCCGTACTATTCTGATTGGCTGAACAATATGGATACGTCAATGCGTGCGGAGTTGTCCTAAAAGTACCACGTAGCAGTAGATCGGCATCGTTGAAGCCAGATAATGATCAATCTTATTCGCACGATGGTACTACATTTTGAACGGAGAGTTACTGTTGCCGAGTGTGTCTGTCCTATTGTTTGGCTCTGTCTGGAGCTTGTGCTCGCTGATTATGGAATTTGTTATAATGTAGCTCGCCTTAGTGAGGAAAACAGCCACCCCTGTGGATGCGTGCCAGCCAAGCTGGGTATGCATGCACCATGCCAACCTTCAGCTACTGGAATGGAAGCCACCCTATGTCCATTCGTCCACTCGGTGTTCGACATCCGGCCTTTGCCATCAATGCTGCCCCTGCTCAGCAGCATGGATGGCATCTGAAGATTTATCACAACCACAAGCCCTACTTAAAGAATCTGCCGGTCAAGCCGGACACGGACCTCGGCAAGCCCATCGTGTTGCTTGGGGATCCACGCTGCAGGTTCTCATCGACACCACGTACCAAGCGCCGACTTTGCGCGCGGAAGCTCTACCTCGGCTCACGCAAACGAGGAGCCAGCTCCACCAAAGCCTCACATCGCGGCGCCATTCCCCAGTGAACTTCGTCGCGATGTAACACGGTGGTCTTGTCGAGTAACAGTACACGAGGCGAAGGTGCAATGCACCCAGTTTTCCAGAGCCTGGTCTATATGGTGCAGTCATGGCCATGGCTTTGCTGGCCTCACACGGGGAACCAAGCTTAGCACATGCGGACAAGCCAGAGTGGTAGCTCCTCGTGTACTCGACCGTGCACCTTTCGAGCGCCTTGATATACTGGTTCGTCGTCCATGTTCTGTTGCGTGTCGAGATGCCAGCTGGTCGCACGTGTGATCTGTACCTGGCAAGGCTTAGTCAAGAGAGCGGTCACGCTACCCCTCTAGCGATGAAATGTGATTGGCATAGCGTTGCACTCCTCATTTGGGTATGCGGAAGGGATGAGCCTCCGTGTTGAGCACGTAGTCGTCCAAGCTGATCGTGTTGGTTGGTGAAAAGATAAGATAGAGGTATTTGAGCGTTTCAGCCATCCAGAAACTCTACAAACTGAGTTAGCAAGATTTACATGAGCGCGATCAGCCAACATACCTCCATTGAATCCTTATGTTTAGGCTTCCCGGCCGTTGTCACGTCTCTGATCGCTGCATTGCCATATGTAGTCTCCGTCGCATTCTGAATTGACTGAAACATCCTCCATGCAGCTTCACGGTACTCTTCATGACCCGTAATACGATAGAGGATGAAGACACTTTCCAGCGCTTCTGGTCTTAACATATACGAAGGGTCACGAACACTCTGGAAACCCTTCGGAAGCGTGTCTCGACCATGCCCGTCATTATTCACGGCTTTCAGCCAGCGCTGTTCGTCCCACTCGCATCCTTCCAGAGACTTACACGGCACAAGCTTGAAGATTTCTGGCGCCACACCTGTTGGAAAGGAATTGTAGGCCCAGATACAACCGTTAGTCAAGCGCGCACCAATACCCACATGCTCAGGGATGCCAAACACTTGTCCACCCAAAGCAAACATACCGCCAGCAAAGCATGCAAGGTGTTGTCCTTCGGACTCGAGAGGAACGAAGTCGCGCGCACGGTAAGTGCCAGTAAACAGAATATCGAGGTTATTAGGCGTCATCGGTCGGAAGACTAAGTGCTTGATGATGGTATCGGCTGCTGTGAGATAGAGTTGCTTGTACTTAGGCTCAGTAGCTCCCAGTAAAAGGTGCATTTTGAGGACGTACTCATACATGCTGTCGCTTAGCGCGCCGAGAGTAAAGGTGTCGCTGTGGTTGAAGACGCCATTTCTGAGGTCAAAGAATGCTGGCCACATTCCTGGCAACTTCGTTAGGTTTTGGTTCTCGAACAGCCGATCCGTCACTCGAGCTACCGCGTCGTAGTACTTATTGTTCCCGGTGAGTTGAGCCAAGCGAGTGAATTCCATCGATAAAGTTGTTGCAGACGCGGCTGGCTGTTGATAGTCAGGGACGAGTCCGCCAGTCTTTGCCTTCTCGAAATGGAACCAAAAAGGAGGCATGTGGTTAGGGGTGTCGAATCCAGCATACAGCATATCACCCAGCTCAACGGCTTTGGCGAGCAGAGCAGGTTCTCTACTCAGATCATATGCCGAGAGGAAACCACCAAGATGGCGGATTGTCGTCTCAAACATGTTGCAAGCTGTACCTTGAGTATGATCCCAGTCAAGCGTAACTGCAGCTTGTGCAGCCTCCTTGAACTCCTTCTTCAAGCCCATGATCCAGAGCGTGTCCATGGAATCCACAAGCGTGGCCGCCCAGCCGCCGAACGTGTTCTTCCCTCTACCAGTCAACGGCGTCAACTCATCTTGCATCCACGCATAGTCTCGATAGTTCTTCCAGCCTTTCTCCATTACACGCCTAATCTCACCACGGCGATGTTTCTGAAGAGCAACATTTGCTTTAACAGAACGAGTAGGACTGTGTTGAACTCGCGCAAGTTGCTTTGGGGCAGCAACAGGGAGCGTCTGCAACGACGGCACGGGATTAAATGGTTGCCATGTTGACCAGTCGAAGCTGCTTTTCACTATCCTGAGTTGTGAAAATGGAGTCGAAGAGACGAAAGGGGCATGAAGAAGATGAAGGCAGATAAGAAAGATTGCAGCAACGGTGATCCAGCGCCAGTGTCTGCGACAGAGATACATGGATCTGTCTATGACGAGAAACTTGAAACTTGCCATAGGAACAAAGGTCCAGAGAAGTCAACGTGGTAGGAGTAGACACTTCATCTTCTGTCCGATATCAAAGCAAGGGCGTGACTCCGGGACGCGTAGTGCATAGTGCAGATAACTCTCCGCGTGACCTTCCGCTACCATACGAAACAAGACTTCGTGTGTCCCTTCTGGCGCCCAGTTTCCGAACATCGTGCCTGCAGTAGTAGGTCGTGCTCCCGAAATCAATGCCGTCATTTGTCAGGCATCAGGAAATGCACAAGACACACGGTGGAGCCAAAGTACGGTAACAATTACGATTCGCAGTGGTAAGGCACCAGTTTCTTGGCGTCATCTCCGCTCTTTGCTTACGCACTTCCCCTGACAGAGCTGCGTATGTAAAGCCCGCTCACAAGCCCAACAAGTCTGAGACTGAATACACAGATACGTATGGGTCGCAGCAGCATATCTACGGGATGGAGGGTCCAGGTCACTTTGCATTCACGCCTCGATGAAAGGGTACTTAGGTTACATGTGAGCAATTCCAACGTATGACCCGGTAGGCGCGTTTGGTGCGCTTGACTAAGGCCACCATATCGTTCACGGCGTGTTGGAGGTGTGCTGAGGTGGCGTTGTTGAATCGCTAGGGCTGGCCTACGCTGATGCCGGTTTTGCTGAGTGTTTTGTCCGAGTGCGAAGAATAGGTGTTGACCGAGCTTGAGGCATAAAGACGTCGGACTTGGCTTCAGAGCCATGTAGTACTGCGGAACACGTTGAGAATTTGTTATCTGTGGATAGTGATGGTGCTGTACAACTTCACAACGGCAACAACTGAGATTAATTGTTACAATAAAATGGTATGGTATTAAGCAGCATTACTATGCATCATGCGTCATCTGCAGCTGTGCAGATCAAGTAGGTTGTCGAGTAATTTCCTCAACTTCCATGGGTATCATTTACTTCATGAAGCCTCCCTTGCCATCACCATCAGCGTCCTTCTTGGGATTCAGCTTATCCATCAGCGACGGCTTTCCTTGGTGACCTCTGTTGTCGTACTCGTCACGACCGTACCCTTCATTAGCCCTTGAGCCATACTCGTCGCGACCGTAGTTACCTCCTTCATGAGTTCTTGAGCCATATTCGTTGCCACCGTACGCACCCGCACCTGCACCTGTTCTGGATCTGTGCTTATCTGTCATGCCATGCTTCTTGCGTCGGGAAATGCGACCACCTTGACCGTCGTCAGAGCTGCTGGAACTGCTGGAGCTATCTCTGCGCTCACGACCGGTGTAGTCTCTTCTGATGCGACCCGTTCGAGAGCCCATCATACCAGCTCCAGTAGCGGCACCACCAGCGCCATAGGCACCAGCACCACGGTTGTCATAGGTTGTTTCGTGGTGCATTGGCGCCACGCCGTGGTCGCCGTGGTGGCCGTGGCCTCCCGCAATAGGTTCGGTTGTACCCATCATACCGCTTCTCTCTGATGGGTAGCCACCAGTTTGACCCATACCGCCGTGGTAACCGTGGGGCTGGGCCATGCCACCAGCTGCGCCGTAACCAGGCTCCATGCGTTGTTCCATGCCGCCAGTTCGGCCGTAGCCTTGCTCCATGCCGCCGGTGTGACCGAGACCTTGCTCCATTCCACCAGTTCGACCATAGCCTTGCTCCATTCCGCCTGTGCGACCGAGGCCTTCTTCCATTCCGCCGGTTCGACCATAGCCTTGCTCTATGCCGCCGGTGCGACCGAGGCCTTCTCCCATTCCGCCAGTCCGGCCGTAACCTTGCTCCATACCACCGGTGTGACCGTGGGGCTGTTCCATTCGTTGTTCTAGCCCGCCAGTTCGACCGTAGCCTTGCTCCATACCGCCGGTGTGGCCGTGACCGTGCTCCATACCACCAGTTCTGGCGGGTACCGAGCCCATTTGATCGTCGCGGTACTCTCGGTCACCGTGGCTACCATGATGGCTCGAGCCTGTGTTGTTGTCGTATGTGCTCGATTGGTTGTTGTGTTCCTTCTCCTCCTTGTGGCCGGCGATAACCTCCTTGGCCTTATTGATGAGTGAAGACATATTGATAGGACTATACTTTGGTTACAAAGTATAAGTGGTATTTATAAGATTGAGTTTGTGAGTTTATTTTGGTTGGTTGTGTGGTCAAAGGTTTCCTGAAAGTCTGCTCGTGGTCTTCTTAAGTACTGAATGCTCAGTTTAGGACCTTGGCTATTTCACCATCTGCATTACGATATCTATGTCACAGTGCAGTGGGGTGTGGGTGTTTGCTGTGCCAACCTCGTAAGCTAGTCATTCGTCATCCTCGACGTGCACCACAGCAGCGAACCATAAGAGGACACAATACCCCGATTTCAACGAGGATCAAACAAGAGTTGTCGTCCGCTAACCTGAAACGGGATCTGCAGACGCGACGTGCCGTGCGAGCAAGCAGCGATACCAAGGCACAGCTGAGCATTGTTGACCATAAACCAGGCAGCTGCGACGGTGGAAGTGGTCGGATGACGCACATCTGACGCACAAGTGGGATGTGTTGTGGCTGATGAGCTCCTCTTCAGCTCACAAGCCACACTGGTCCAAAGTGTTCCACGTGGAGAGGGCTACGACGCCACGACGCTGTTCGATCGATTCGAGCCTCGAGCGAAACACGCAAGGCGAAACCTGTTTTCCTGCCTCACAACCGTGTGGAGCTGTACTATTAATGTCTACAACTCTGCGCCACTGACAGAGCCGGCCAATAACATTGATCAACCACGTCCCTCGTTGACAACATATTTCGTAACTGAGCGTTTCAGGGTGTCAAGCTCCCGCTGTGTTTTGACGAAAACTTCCCGATACTGCTCCAAGCTCTCTTCGACCACTTCCCTTCTTGATCTTCGTCCTTCGCAAATTGCTTTCATCTTCAGCTCCATTTCCTTGCGGAGGAAAGGCTTGCTTACACTGACGTCAAGCCCAACATTATCGTAGCCCTCGATCAAGGCTACCCCAAGCACGGTCGGAATAAATTCTTGAACCTGATTTCTGCCGCTACCAGCTTTGGGCCGTGTCTGGACGTAGTGTCGATCCTTGACCTTCTGAATATGCTCAGCCATTGTTGCGTCAGTGCCGATGCCATTGGCATCCATTAACCCGATGAGTTCAGGCTCAGTCAAGTAGCTTGGTGCTGTTGTCTTGCCGTCGGTCATGTTGGCTTCGCTAGGCTCAAATGTTTCACCAAGCATGAATTGAGGTAGCTCCTGACTGCTTTCCCACTTATCATAGACATACACGTCAAGGTAATTTCGTTGTAGAACGACCAGGCCATGTGCGTGGAACATTTCTGGACCCCACTCTATCTCGACATCAGTTGCTTCACCTTTGGCATCTTCTGAACAGCAGCCAAGGAAGCGGCGGGTGACGAACTCGTACACTCGCTTCTCGCTAGCATCGAGAGCTCCAGGTCCGACAAAGTTGACAGGGTGGATGGGAGGATGCGCCTGATCGTTGTTCCTGCCTGAGCGAGGCTGTCTGAAACCACCATTTATGAGGCCTTGGGCGTATTGACCCCAATCCTGATGCTGTATCTGTTTGCGAATGAGAGCTTGCAAGTCAAAGTCGCGTCCAAATTGATCAGTCTCAGTCCTAGGATAGCTGATGAACCCTTTTTGGTACAACTTCTCTGCGACAGCCATGACTTCGTGACTGTTCATGCGCAGAAATCGACTGCCCTGCATC
>Ga0066648_10001073_pt1 | contig 15772 bp, 8 predicted proteins | sample CryGeyCG12114_NA_FD_59537 | JGI IMG/M metagenome (GOLD analysis project Ga0066648, IMG submission 59537) | Groundwater microbial communities from aquifer - Crystal Geyser CG19_WC_8/21/14_NA | ecosystem: Environmental > Aquatic > Deep subsurface > Groundwater | place: USA: Utah: Grand County... | reverse complement strand
CCGGATTTTAAAGTATGTCTGCGTGTTATTTCAAAAACAGTATTCACTGTTGATAGCATGCTTGCCATATCTAAATAACTCGCTTTTGTAGGTAGAAGGGCAAAATCCGAGATTGATAATAAACTTGACAAGTAACCTGATGCATACGAGGCGCAATCAATTATAACTATATCATAGGGCAGTCTTTGAATTATCTCAGATTTAGTTTCAACAATTATATTTAAATGCGGGTAATGCACTTTCAAATTCGACAAACTACCTTTTACATCTGTATCAACAATTGCAACACTAAAGGATTGCCTGTAGTATAACGCCAAATTGAGTGCTAATGTACTTTTTCCAACTCCTCCTTTTTGTTGAGCTATAGTAATAACTTTAGCCATGTTCCAATTGTCAGTTCTAAAAGGTTCAGCAGGCAAACCTGCAGCATTAATTAAATTAGCTACAGCAGTATTTGTAAAAGCATATCTGACGGCAACAGGCTTTTCTACGGTATCACATTCTAAAATTATTTTGTTATTCCTAATACTGGCACTTGCCTTATAAAAAATTCTATTACTACTAGCAATATAAAAATTTTTGGGAGGCAGCGAATCTGAAGTCGTTATACCATTTCCAATAGATTTTCTATTAAAAGATATTTCTACTTTGTTATCTGCGATTTTTACGGTTTTTAATTGGGGTCCCAAATAATTTATATTCGTTATCTTATAGTCTCTGTTTAATGCGATTTTTGCTAAGCGAACTCCTACTATCTTTTTATTTCTAGGATGAAATTTTAAAGGCTGATTATCATCAATTGTTACTGCTATTTCTGTATTCTTTAAGGTTCTAACCTTCGCTTGGGCCTCTCGAAAAACAGCATAATCGTAAGCTGCGGGATCATCGTTACACCAATAATAAGGAGGGTGTTGAACCAGATAAAATGGAATCTCTCCCTGATTAAAGGCCTTCCTTAACCCTTTGATGGAATTAATTTGCAACGTGGTGTATTTATCTCTATCATTTCGATTAAATTCACCATGATACCATATAATTCCTTTTATATTAAAACATTTGCATGGATAAATCATCCCGTTATAAAGTAAAGTAGGCCTCTGAACTTTCTCAAAAGTAAAACTATTGTCTAACGGCTCTTCAGAAATCAGACTATTGTCATAGGTTTTCAAATATTTTTTGTACAATACTTCATCCGATTCCAAAACTTCTCTACTCGCCCATGCTTCTACAAATGAAGCACCTATGTTTATCAAAATTATTCCGATAGGAACATTTAACTCAAGAAACACTTCTCTGGTAAAATAATAAGCTACCCCACTAAAATCTTTTACTGTATTTGGAGAGCATTCTAACCACTTCCCTTCGGTTTCATTGTAAGGTTGGTGTTTAAAATTAAGCGCTAAGTAAAATAGCCTAATATAGGGATATTTTGCACTTGCAATTTCTTCCCTGTAATTAATTACTCCATGTTCATCTTCATTATTGCAATTCATTTTAAACTGCATGTTAGACTGTCCACCTGCAATCCATACCTCGCCAATCAGAACATTACTTAGTTCAATTATCTCTCCGTTATTTGAAACTTCTATTTTATATCTGTTGAAGCTTCCAGGCTCCGCTCCTTTAATTTTGATTTTTGTTCTCCATATACCGTCTCGCTTTGTAATAGCTTTGAAAGTTTCACTTGTCCATTCTGGCTTAATAAACACTTGGTCTTTAGGTTTTGCATATCCCCAAATTATAAATGGTTTTTTCTGTTGAATAACCATATTTGATTGAAATATATTAGCAAGCTTGAAAGTAGACATTGAATTACTGCTTTAGAAGATTTAACCTTTTAAATTTGCTTCTGTTTGTTTCTCAACAAGGCCGGCTTATCTTCCCATATAAGAGGCTTCCAACCTTTTTCATCTATCCAGTACCTAAAAATCTTTTCTCTTTTATTAATAAAATCATTCTCCTTCCAGGAAGCAAATTGGTCTATGCCATAAGTCCTTTTAGTATTTCCAGACAATTGCTGATTCTGACGGGGACAAATCGTTTTTATATTACCTTTTAAATAACAGGAAGCAGATAAATGTATATCTTCCCCCGTCTCGTAAGTATATGGCTGTATCGACCAGAAGAGATTCAACCATTCTTTTCTTATAAACCAGCTATTACAGCCGAAATCAACAAAAGTATCACAATCACATTTGTTTAACCCTAAGTCTATATTTTCGTCACTTTTTTTAATACTTTTTTTAACCTTCACTTTATCACTTTCTCCGATAAAATAATTTCTCAAATAATTTCTTTTATTTTTTACTTTTTCAGGCGTGTAATCATTATCAGGAATAATTTTTCCAGACGAAGAAACTATTGCGTTATGAGATGTGTTTAGTTCCACACATTTCTCCAGCCAGTTTGAAGTAGGAATAACATCGTCATCCAATATAAAAATAAAAGGTGTTTTCGCTAACAATGCTAGGTTGAATCTTCCAAAGTAGCCAAGGTTATTTGTGTTGTATTGATATTTAACGGAGGGATATTTTTTTACTAAAAGAAAATCGGCTTTATTAAACTCACAACAGTGGTAAATCCAAATTTCATCAGGAGGACAAGTTTGTTGAAGCATGCACTTAATTTGTTCCTCAAGATTGTCTCGTTTCCAAAAAGTTAATATTACTGTAATTCCATTCTTTTTATTAGTATTGGAACTAATTCCCGCCATCTCGTTCAATGTCTTCTTCGAGGTATTCAAAAAGGAATGCAATGTTTGATATACATACTCAATTCCAAAATGATTGAAAATAATGGCAAGTAAAGAAATTATACAGTCTTGGGAAGGGTTTTCCTGTATGTTCTGGCTAATTAGGTCCCCCCATTCGCTAATCAAATCATCGGAACCATTCTTATCAGTTTTAACGTGCGAAGCTTCATTAAACATCTCTATCAAAGAATCTTTATTTCCTTCAAATACGTCGTTCCAATGTAAATCATGATATGCAAGATGCAATTGATCTTTATCTCTCAATAACTCTCTTTCCTGATCGAGAAGAACTAATAAACTTTCTATAATCAAATTACATTCCTTAATATCTTTCCCCTGTTTCCGGAGTATAACAAAAAATAAATAAAATGAAAATGATAACTTTCTTTCTGTATTAATTGACTCCGTAGCACACACTTCAAGAATTAGCTTAGATAAAAAAGTATGCATTTTAAAATGACGTTCATCTATCTCTTCTACTATAGAATCATATAAATCCTTCACTACATCAAAGGCGGAAAACACTTTAAAAAATTTTGTTTCTGCCTTTTTAAGATTGAAGGCGAATTTATTTTTAATAAACTTATTTTTGACGAATACTTGTTTATCCTTAATATTGTAATTTGTTTTAAAAAAGTTTTTTACTGAAGATTTAACTAACTTAAATATATATTCTTCAAACTCAGCGCTACCCTTAAGCGAAATTCTTATATTCTCTCCGTAATCATTATTTAGAAAAACCAGAGCAGTAATAACTTTTCCCTCAGTCTTTAAAAGGTTTAAAACGGGATTCAAACATTCCTGAAGAAGGTTGTGGCAAAATGTATGTTGACAAAAAATAGATAGATTGAGCCAATTTACTTTTGGGTTCATTTTCTTAAATTATTGGTGAAGAGCTTATTAGATTTTAAGACTCACTTTTCATCTCTGAATCTGTACTTTTAAATTATTATAAAAACGCTCAAGCAATCTCATATTTTCAATAATAATCTCCGCATTTGCCTTTAATCCGTCTCTGTAAATAATTTGTTTTTTATAAGTTGTAACTAAGCCATCTGGAAAAATTACTTTTGCTAAATATCCGCTATCAGATGGAATGTTGGATATGAAATCAATCCTTCCCTTTATTTCCCCGAATTCCGTATAAGGGTATGCAGGAAATTGAAGCAAGACCTCTTGTCCTGTTTTTACTTTTCCAAAATTATGTTGAGGTATAAGCATTTCAGCATAATATGAACTATTCCCTGGGTTTATATAACAAATGACTTCACCGGTTTTCATTTGTTGATTTTTCTGTATAAAGCTGTTAAAATATAATTTTCCTGTTACGGGACTTATTAATAGATATTTTTTTTCCCAATCTTCTATCCGGCTTGTCAAAGTGTTTAATGTCTGTACAAACACATCTTTTTGCTGTGCAGTAACATTTTCCAACTCCAGTATTTCTTTTTTCTTATCGTTTTGTTGGCTTTCATTAAATATAATTGACGCTTTTAGCTGTGGAACAGACATTGATTTATTCAACAGCTTACTTCTCTCATCCCGAAATTCTTTAACAGAAATTACTTTTTCCTTTAATAAAATTTCATTCATCTCGTATGTCTTCTGCGCTAACGATTCATCTTCCAACTGCAATGTTTCTTGGCTGGCTAAATTATAATGCATTCGTTGAAGATCAGTAAGGTCTGTGTTTAGCATTGTTTTTTTACGAACATAAAAGCCATCTCGCAAGTAATCTTTATAGGTGATAAAAGCTTGTATAAAGGTTTGAAATGATTCCTGCAATTCACCCAGATTTTCAAAATCGAAAGCGGCTATATATGCAGGAATGGCTTCTGTTTTGTTGTGGGCAATCAAAGAAGAAATAGAATCTAAAGCAATTGAAAGCTTTAATACCTGTTCAGGTCTGGCTATACTTTCAAGATACCCTAATATCTCATTTTCTTCTACATGATCACCCTCTTTTATGTTGAGTGCTATCAGCTTTCCATCTGTTTTACTGATCACAACCTTAGGCGCATTAAGTGATGTAAGTTTCGCTTTTGTATTAATGATATCCGGGTATTTAATCAGCCAGCACGCAAAAAGAATAAGAACAAGCACCAATGAAGAAATAGCAATGCCATAACGAATAAGAAAACCTGGCTTCTTTGAAATAATTTCCTGAATAGCTTCACTTCTGGAGGGATGCGGTGATCGCGATGAGGAACTCATTGCTCCATTTGATAATACTTTTAATGGCATAATTTTCCTGTTTAATTATCTAGTTTCCCAAATCCAATTGGTTTTTTACTAAATGATAATAATGTCCTCTCTTTTTGGATAGCTCAGTGTGGCTGCCCTGTTCTGCTATTTCACTTCCATGTAAAACGACAATGTTATCTGCATTTTTCACCGTGCTTAAGCGATGCGCTACAATAACCACAGTCCTTCCTTTAAAAAACTGTTGTAGATTATCCATAATTACTTTTTCGTTGTTTGCATCAAGTGAGTTAGTCGCCTCATCAAAAAATATGTAATCAGGATCTCGATAAACAGCCCTTGCTATTAGTATCCGTTGCCTCTGCCCCTGACTTATTCCATTACCTTCAACTCCTATCTTCGTATTAAAACCTAATGGCAACGATTCTATAAAATCCACAATGTTTGCCACTTTGCAGGCATGTAATAGTTTGTGATAATCAGGTGTATCCTCACTAACTGCAATATTTTTAGCAATGCTGTCATTAAAAATATAGCCGTCTTGCAATACTGTTCCGCATCGGCTTCTCCAGCTTTTTGGACTTATATACTTTAATGAAATAGAATTTTGAGGCTCTGCTAAGGTTGCGTTTTCCAAAGATGTTTGCATTGGATCGCCTACTCTAATCTCTCCCTTATAATTTTCATAAAAACGTAATAATAGCTTTAGAAGCGTTGTTTTACCGCTCCCGCTCATTCCAACAATAGCAGTTATTTTACCTTCCGGTATAATCATGTTAATATTCTTCAAAACAGGTTCATTTCCAGTTCCAGTATAACTGAAAAACAAGTTTTGAATAGTGATGGATTTATTAAACATCGACCAGGATTGATTAAACGTCTCCTGCGACAAAAAAGGCATTTCCTCATCGTCAAGTTCATGAATTTCGCTTAAGCGCTCTAAAGAAATTTTTGCAAACTGAGCTGCCTGAACAAAGCCAACAATTTGTTGTACCGGGCCGTTTAATTGGCCTAATATATACTGAATAGCAAGCATAGCACCTAATGTTAATTGTCCTTCAATTACAGATTTAGCTACAAAAAACGTAATCAGAATATTTTTTGCCTGAGTTAGAAAAAAGGCCCCTGCCTGTTGATACTGCCCTAATGAGAGACTTTTTAATGAAATCTTAAATAAAGATGCCTGCAATCCTTCCCATTCCCATCGCCTGATTGTTTCAGCATTATTTAGTTTAATTTCCTGCATCCCGTAAATGAGCTGCATAGTAGCTGAACTTTCCCTACTGGCAACTGCAAACCGCTTATAATCTAAGGCTCGGGTATATCTAAGAAAGATTTTTATCCAGAGAAAATATAGAATGCTTCCTAAAACAAAAATGTAAAAAACGGTTGTATTATACAATATTATCACAACCGAAAAAATCAGGAAATTAAATATTGAAAAAAGAATGTTTAAGGTATTTCCAGTAAGGAACTCTTCAATGCGACGGTGGTCGCCAATGCGCTGCAGAAGATCACCTACGTGTTTAGTATCAAAAAAACTTAGGGGCAGACGCATAAGCTTCAGCCAAAAATCTGAAACAATTGAAATATTTATGTGCGTACTGATAAAAAATAAAATGCGGCTTCGAATGAAATCAACAATAGTACTGCTTAGTGACAACATCAATTGAGCTATCAGAACAACAAAAACATATTCAATATTTCGAGTATTTATTCCTGTATCTACAATGCTTTGTGTCAAAAAAGGGAAAATTAGTTGCAGCAAGCTCCCAATAAGCAAACCAAGGATCAATTGTAAAATAGCTTTCTTATGTTGCAAATAGTAATAAGAAAATGTGTTCCAACCAAATTTTCTTGCAGCGCCCTCTTTTTGGTTAGGTTGATAAAAATTTTCTTCGTAAAATTTTGCAGTAGGCTCAAGCAATAATGAGATACCTTTTTCAGTTCCGTTATCGTTTGCCTGCAACCAGTATTCCTTAAAATCCTCTTTGCTGTAATAAATAATCCCTCTTGCAGGATCTGCTACAGTAACTCCTTTTTTAAACCTTTGTGGTGGTAATACTACAAAATGATTCTGATCCCAATGCAGAATGGACGGTTGCTGAGCTTCATTAACTAATTGTTCATAAGTGAGCTTTGCACCAATCGTTCTGAATCCGATTTTTTCTGCTGCGTCGGATATACCAAGCAATGAAACGCCTTCCCTGTTAAAATCAGAAACTTGCCGCATGCTGTTTAAAGAAAAACTTTTTCCGTAATGCTTGGCTATCATACGCAAGCAGGTAGGGCCACAATCCCTTGAATCATGCTGTTTATAAACCTGAAAGGACGGCATCAACTAATATTTTAATTATTGTTTATTATACACCTGAAAGCTTTGTTCTCTAATCCTTTCTTGATTCTCATGAAAATTAATTGCTCAAATTCCTGAATAGAGTTATCTAAATCTTCATCATCAAAAGAACTTTTAAGTACATTAAATAACTGTTTAATGGTAACCGGCTTTTTCAATACTTCTAACATCAGAATGTCTAATTCATCAATATTGTAAAGTGAGAAGCCAGTCTTATCACATTCTGGAATAACAACAGTATATGTTCTGGATAAGCCTTCAATTGCTTCGTTGTTGCAAATAGTTGGGTGCACATTACCTGTCATTATACTGCTCCAGTCAAACAGGGATTGAATAATTTCAGTATTGGCATTTTTTATTAATGTTTTCTCATATACCTTTTCTTTATCGCTGAAGATATATTGAAAATATTGAGTGCAATCAATATCTCTCTTATACAAGCCATCCCTGCTAATATTAATAAACTCTCTGTCTAAGATTCTATTTAATGAATCTGCAAATTCAATTGCATCTGCGTGTTGCTTTTTACTTAAGTCTAATTCTAAAAGTTTTTCTAGTATCATTTTTTTTTGAAATGATACTTTACTTGCAAATACTTCTTTATTTAAGTTATTATCAAAAAACGTCTTTTCGTCTTTGTAAGCTTTCAAATCCTTATACCTGTAAAGCAGATCTTCCTCAGATGTCTCCTTTACGAAATAATAATAGTCTTTAAATAAGGGTATCTGTCTCTTTTTATAAAGTGAAATTATTCGGTAGTAATGTTCAGGATAATCCTGTCTAAGCCGGTTAGCAAGCTGCTTGCAAACACCTATATCTTTTTTATATGTTCCAATCAAATGAAGGTATTGCTTATTGTGAGGAACTTCGGCAAAATCTCCAAAGCCTTTGTATCCATTATCCTTAATTAAATCATTCATTAAGACACTTACCTTTTTATTTTGGTACTTAGCCTGGCAATAAAATAAGTATTGCTCAAAAAAAATATTAAAATCGGAAACGTTGATTCTTGAAAAATAAGTTTGATTACGTTCTATAAATTTAAATGCTTCTGTAGTGTAAGTTTGAAAAAAATTAATATCACTACCGCCTATAAGGCCTGCATTATAGGCATACATTGGTCTTTTTTTTCTTTCTTTTAGAATAGCTTCTGGAAAATATTTAAAATTAGATTCTAAGGTTTTCATTTTAGATTCATAATAATTTGTTGCCGCCTCCATATTTTGTGCTATTAATTCTCCAGTAAGTAGTTTATTGTCGAATGCGCTCCATATATAGATATCGCCATCAATATGTAAAAAAGGCTCTTTTTGCAATGAATAAGAATATATTTTTGGCATAGCCCAAAGTTGCTCATGATAGCAGGGTAATTGATCAAGCTCGCATACCACATTCGAGTAGGAAAGCTTAAGTGTATCAATTAACAGTTTTGCAGAAATGGAATCACAATACAAAACGACATTAGGATAATAATTCTTAAGCTGAAGGCAGCTTAGTGCCCATGACATTATATTATATTCTGGCGATAACCATCCCGAATTTGAATAGAGCAATCGGGTTTTATTGCATGACCAAAATGTTTGAATAATGTTCATTCGGTTAAAAACATTTGTTTTAAAATTTAATTACATACGATTATTTTTTTGACAAAAGCTTATCTAACAAATCTTTTTATGTTGGCTCGTTAGTCGAGAAACATTGTTCTTAATAATTTTTTCATTTTTATCAATAATTGTGGAATTGCATCTAACTCAAATTCTTAAAGAAAGGAAAACTTTTTTGGAATTAAACGTTACGTAATTTCTTTTTTATGAGATTTGGGGCAATAATACCTTACCTGATAGGGCTAATTGCATCGTCAAAGAATGCTTCTTATAATTAATGTTTCCGGTATTTTTTCAATATAGGGCAAGAACCAACTCATATAAAAATCTGTTAAGAAAATTTATCTCTAAATTCTAAAATAACACTGGATATATCTGTTGAAATGAAGGGTTAGATATAAATGTATCTTATTGCGAAAACCTTCCATGTCATCCGCATCACTCTAATTTTGCATCAACACATTTCGGTTCCTGTTAGGTAGATGCTAGCAGATATACAACCTATATTAATATATAATATAAGGTCTACCCGAGAAGGTTAGGCTTTACTAAGATAATACTATTTCCAATTGTATATAGTAGCATCTGCAAGATCCCTCATAACTACAACAAGTACCTTCTTGATATTTTCTGTTTCATTTTACTTAAGCAAGCCCAAAGTGTTCAAACCGTTTCATAATTTTTTTGCTTTAAATTTTCTGTAATTGGCATAAAAACAGACACGAACAGTGCTATTTGAAATTAAATTCTCAGTAAATTATTTTCAGGTCAAAATTCAAATCCTCGATTTGCCCGTTTTTAATGAGTAGGTGTCTCGGCAAGGCCGACAATTTAAAAAATGATGAATATACCGCAAGGCTTTTGTTTAATCGAAATGACTGTATGCCTAATTTACCTGCCGCCGCCTTAAATTTTAAATCATCTTCATCTGCAGAAATAAATACAAAGTCGAAACGGCTCGATTTTAAATCTGGGAACTTCTCCTTTAACTCCCTTATTTCACTAATACAGGGGCCGCACCAAGATGCCCAAAACAAAATAATCTTTGTTGAATTACCCTTGTTTAGCACTTCTTTCAGGCTGCTTTCTGCATTCTTCATTGTCAAAGGCAGTATTGCAACAGAATCAGGAACAGGCCTGTTAGCCTTAAGATAATACTGGTAATTGTACTGTATGCTCTCTTTATATTTTGGTGTTTTTACAGTTTCCATCAGGTCGTAATAGGCTTGGGGAAGGATTTTATTGTATTCAGACTTTTGGAGTTTGCAATACCGTCGAAATAAATAGGTCAATAAAAATTCTTTTTGCGATCCATTAAATCCATTGTTAATCGTCTGCAATATGCGGTCAAAAGCTGCTATTGTGCCGTCATTACCTTGTGAGATATAGCTAACATAATTATAAAGAGCAAAGCTGTAAAACATGGAGTTTAAGTTAGTTTCATCTTCAAACTTGTCTTTGCTGAACTCCTCTAAAAAAGAGGCAGGCGTGGAAACAACGTCCTTCCGAGCTGTGTAGTAATAATACAAGCCCGAAAGATAACGGCTGTTGCACTCAGTGGTAAGGAATGTATAAAATCGAGGACTTATTAAATTTTGTTTTTTTGCAGAATCTGCAATTGCTATTTGTTGTAGAAACAAATTTTTATAACGCTCTTTTATCTTTTCCGGAAAGGCCGAAATGGCTGAGTCTTCTTGGCGGGTAGATGACGAATGCAGCTTTTGATACATAGTGTAGTTGGCTGGATATGCCGCTTGTACTTTCATAATGACAAAGTTGGAATCGAGGGTTAAAAAAACTTCCTTCTCCGGTTCTATAAATATTTCGTTGTTACCTAAAACAATTTTTCTCGGATACCCTACATTAAATAAAAATTCAGCTCTTCCCAGGCTGTCAAAATCCTGCCTGTGCAAAACTTTGATTTTTTCCATAATCCAATCAAACTCTGAAAGTGTTATTTTTTCATTTTTACCAAAAGGCGACTGGATGTGAAAAATTATTTTTTGAGAGAAGAGAGTGCTTGAAATCAACAAAAAAAATATAAATAGTATTTTCACCTGCTTGTTCATCTGTTTAAACGGTTGCATGATAGACAAAATTTGACAAGCCACTTTGCAAGTGGCTTGTCAGACAATTAGACACATTGATAAGAAGGTGAAAAGCCGGTATCACAAGTGAAAGAAGCGGTGCCGCAATCTGAAACCTCAGCACATTTCGTAGTGGTAAGAGTGGCGTAATTGAAACCCCCCGACTCTGTGCATACTTTTTGGCAAACCTTACCTGCCTCTCCACTTCCACCCTTAATCTGCTTCATTTCTTCTCTGCTAAGCATACTTTTAATGTCTTTGAAGTTAAATCTTTTTGAGTTCATTTTTTTCAAAATTTAAAAATTATAAATAGTTGCTTCGCATTTAAAGCCTGTGAAGCAGTAACGGCTTCCTCTGCCCTTCTCCACGCCTGAAGAAGGGCAGAGGAGAGGTTAACCCGACAAGTTGCCCTGCAGTAGCAACCGAGGTCTTCGGGTATTCTCTTTCATCTGACCTAAGAAAAAAGAAAATATCTACTTCCTCTCTAACTTTTCTAAACGATAAGAATTATAAGAGAAAATATTGTAAATCATCTATTGAATATTCCTTCGGCAACTGTGATCCATTGAAGAAAAAAGTTGGTGTAAAACTTATTTCTATTTTACTACACCACTGTTTCATTTTTTCAATTGCTAATTCCTGCTTTTTTAATTCCCCATTCATCGGGTATTTATTGGAAAAAGCTCTGTAATCTTTCTTCTCTGCCAAGTACCAATCATCCAATGCTTGTTTTGTGTTTGCTTCAACATTATTCTCTGCTATCGCCATTAAATGTTTTACAGGATGGCTTCGATGATCATTTTCATTTGCAGTTGAAGTAAATATGATCTGTACTTTTAAATTTTCATTTTCTTGCAATAATTTGTCAATTTCAGTATGAGCTTTTGCACAAGGCCCGCAATAAGGATTGCATACTTTAATGAGTGTATTAGTGGCATCCAGATTTCCTAAAGTAATTCCCAAGCCGTCTGTTGTTACTGTTATTTGTTTTTGCTTCTGAAGTAGTGAATTAAAAATTTCTGCATTAAACTTAAGCCGCTTGAGGCTGTGATAATCCTGTTTGGCTTTTTGCCTGCCTTGCAGTAAGGGTTTGAGAAGAAACCAGGCAATAATAGGAAATGTGAATGTGATTAATAAAGTTGATAGAGTTGAAAAGTTAATTGAGTTAACTAAGTTGAAATGTTGAAAAGTGCCGGTACTGATGAAGGTGACAAATTCAAGTAATAAGATAGCCTGTACTGTGAGGCACAAGGGGCACCATTGTTTTGCAACCCGCCATTGATAGTAAATTGAGAAGATAATATAAGGAAGAGCAAGTAAGTTAATCAGTTGAATGATTTGAAGAGTTGAGAAAATTGCAATGTCAGAATTCTCAATTGCACTGGCAACGACGAATAAAAAGCCACCGGCAAAGTAAAAAAAACCAATTTCACTCCAACTTATGCCACCTATTTTTGCTGATTTTGAGTTTAAAATAGCATTACAGCTGGTTTTTTTGCCTGCAGTGCAAATTTTTTGCAGGGTAGGATTTGCTTTGTCAATCTGATACCAAAGCAAAAGAGAAGTAATTAATGTGCATGTTATTTTTAAAAACAGTAATATTGTATAAGCTGTAAAAAAATTGAAACTGACAGTAGCATACCTGTCATAAATACTTAAAACAGCAGCTATCGAAATAAATAATACGAAAACTAATAAAGCGGGAATTTTTAAAGCCCGTAAAATTTCTTTATGCTTATTGTATTTATAATTTTTCTCACCGGATTGCTTGGTAGCTTCCGCCAGTAGAACAACTCCTTCCCATATTTTTAAAAAGTCAGAAATAGGTGTATTTACTACTTTGCCTTGCTGAGTATCAGTATAATAAATTATTGGGTTTTGAATTGTATTTACGATTACATATTTTCCTGCGCCTATAAATGCCAAAAAAGGAACGGGCAAGGTATTTAATTGGTCTGGTGCAATCTTAAAAGCTGCATTATTTACATTCCAGGTGTTTAAACTATCACTCAAGCTTAACAAACTTGGATAATCTGGATGATTTTGTAAAGTTGCATCTACGGTTGTATGAGTAACTTTAACCTTTAATTGCACTAATAATTCAATTACTGCATTAACAGGTTGTTCGTATTGATAGAGGTTGGAAAGCATGCTGAATTAAGAATATACTCTACTTAATTAATGTCATCAAATATATAATTCTTTTACAATAAAAAATAATTTCTAATATATTTTTTCGATAATTTTAAAATTTATGTATTGGAGTCTCACATGCCATAATACATTTTTCGTTCTTCCCTTAATCAAAGTCGGGCAAGGGAATATAAATTTGAGGGCACTATACTTTCTCTCTTCATTTCGCAAACTATTTAAAAGGAATAGCACTATATGAAAAGCCACACATTAGAACATTTGGAAAAAAGTCTAATTACAACAACAAACCACATTAATGTCGATTGTTGTTTTCCTATGTCCCGTGCGCTACTTTATCTTCAAATGATTAAATAATATTTTAGCACTACTTTGCCCTATTCTAATATAGATATCCATTTTAGTTACAGTGTTTGTGGTTTGGTATTGGCTAAAATTCCTTCTAAAATTCTTTCTTGCCAGTTTCATTATAACTATTGCTATCAGAATTTTTCTAATATCTCTTGCACTTAACTTAATAGTACCTAGCTCTTCATTTTCTGTAGTTTTTAGGCAGAATATTAATAGTTAAAAGCTGGAACTAATATCAATTCTTTTATCTTTTCAGCCATAATAATAGCCTGTTTACCCAGTTTGTGAGGTAGTATTTGTAAGTGTTTTGCGCTTTTTTTAAAAAGTCCGTGCACCAGCAAGCGTTTCAACAGTCTGGATACTTTATTGCTATTTGCTTTAATGTTTTGCTGTATGTCTTTGTTTCGTAAACCGTTGATGTTAAATTCACCTCTGGCAATACAATGTAGCAGCTTCAAGTCGTCATGGTTAAAAAAGTTAAATCCCGAATAGTTCCGATCTTGCACCATTTTAGGTGTTGTTATTTGTTGTAAACGTTTTCTGCCTGCTTCTTTATTTTTAAAAGCAGAGATAAACTCCAGGTATCTTTTATTTGCAGCCTGAAGATTTTGCTGTAGTAATGGCAGACTATAGATGTTTTTCTTTAGTCCGGCCATCTGGTTTGACTTTGTCCCGTCACGGTGTTCTACTTCCCGGTAATGCTTAAAAAAAGTAATATCAATAGTGGTTGTTTCTATCCGAAGAATTTTACTCATTTTATCATACATCTTTATAGCTGATTTACCCATTTGATGTCTGATGCGACTTCCTTCTATTCGCACATTATACCGATTGCCAATCTCACCCTGATATAATGAACTAAGTTTACTTCCTAAAAACGTAGCTATATTTTCAGGCTTTACTGTATGGATAGCTGTAGCAATTAATTGCTCGTACAGTTCTTTTAATTCGTTTTGATTTTTAAAGACTATGTCAGTAGCATATTCCACCTGATTAATACTGTAATGGTAGCGTTGGTTAAATGCTTTGTACACCGGGCAAAATTTCCAGGCGTATTCATCTAATTTTTCGTGTATTTTCCCGATGTCCATACCATCTGCAATTGCTTGTGCTTTTACAGGGTCTTCTATATAGTCAAATGCATTGTCGATGGTAGTAAAAGCAATACCTGCTTTTTTTAATTGCTCCGCCAGCCAGTTATGGCCGTTGAAGTAAATCTGTAAAGGAAATGGACACCATGTAGGCACTTTCATATAACACAAGCCTAACAACTCATCTATAAAGTAAAAATAGTAATACAGACATTTAGATAAATCGTATTTAAGAAAAGTCCTGCCTGTTGTTTTGTCGTACCACGGCTTGTAAGTGGTACAAGTTTCCATAGCCGATAGAATATGTAAAAAACCGCAGTGCATGCCTCGTTGCTGTAAAGTTTTCTGTATAATGTCTTCTTTACGCACAGTGCTTTTTCGTACAAACTCAATAACCAGATTATTTTCAGCAGCTATTTTTTCGGCGTTTTGACGCAATATTTCTCTGTACTGTTCGACGGGTTTTGCATAATCAAATATGTGCAGTTTATTACGTAGCATATAGGCCGTCATTCCATGCACATGACATATTTCAGGAATTGTTCCTGTTATAATTATCCTGTCATAACAACCTAATGTAAAATTGATTTGCTTAGCAAAAGTTTCTGTTAGTAATTTCATAACGAAATTTACTATTTTTTCCCTGTTTGGTTCTGGCTTGTCCAGGTTGTCCAGGCTAGGATTAGGTAGAAAAGGTGCAAAGAGTTTTTAATATAGGATAGGAGGTGAGGAAATTGGTTCATCAATTTCTTCCTGTTTTACGCGCTAGGACACCCAGATTACGCCCATTTAAACATGTCTTTCAGCTCCTTCTGCTCTTGGGTTAGGATAAGGTTTTTTTTGATTAGGGTTTTGTGCAGGGGTGTTGTTACATATGAGGTGATAATAGGTTTTACCCTTATAACCTAATGGTTATTATAGCCCTTTTATTTTAACAAAGAAGTGGAGGTTAACCGCTTATCAGCTGACTTTTAAAAAAAGAAAATGTACTGCCTAATAAAAAAAATCTTAAAATGAAGAAAATAATATGTTTAACCGTACTATTTATTGCAACTACAAATTGTTTAATTGCACTTGCACAGGAAAAAGCAAATTTGGCTTTTGCCTCTGTTCTTCAGAGTAATATGGTTGTTCAGCAAAACAAACCATTTAAAGTATGGGGTTCTGCACCTGCAGGA
>Ga0066648_10001069_pt1 | contig 15851 bp, 10 predicted proteins | sample CryGeyCG12114_NA_FD_59537 | JGI IMG/M metagenome (GOLD analysis project Ga0066648, IMG submission 59537) | Groundwater microbial communities from aquifer - Crystal Geyser CG19_WC_8/21/14_NA | ecosystem: Environmental > Aquatic > Deep subsurface > Groundwater | place: USA: Utah: Grand County... | reverse complement strand
TCTCTCTTCTTTAGAGGCGTTAGTTTCACTTCGTCCTTTACAAGGACAGGCTCCTTCTTTGCTTTCTTAGCCATAGTGCTGGCCGTTCGGGTAGTAGTGACCTGTTCTCCCTCGCATGCTGTGGTGTAGGAAGAGGTGGATGTCAAGCTATTTTTGGTCGTGACAGATCTGGTACTGACGAAGCTGGGCGGCTTTGAGCTGGAGTTAGAAGTAAAGGAAGTCCTCTGGTAGGTGTCAGATTCTGCAGCCAACGTATACTCGTCTTCTAGTAGGCGAGCGAGAATCTCGATAAGTGCATGGCGATTTTGTGGTGTTAGACGAGCCCTGGCGGTTGCGTCTCTCTTCAAGAAAGATTTGCTGATGGGCAGAGAAGGTAAGGTGCCAGGCTGTTGTAAAGGTTTGTCTGCAGCGGTGATCAGCAAGTGCCTGGCTTGGCGCCCGCGGCCAGGTGAAGGTAGTGCCTGCCTGTCGCGTGGAGATTCTTCACTCACAGACCCACTCACTATGCTTCTGCGCAGCTCGTTCCTCAAAATCTTCGATCACGCCGTCGATGTTGACATTACCCTTCCAGCACAAGGCCCGGATCCGGGATGAGCATTTTCTTGCCGATTCTGTGTCATCTGTCGCCCTTTTCGCCTCAACGCCGTGCAGACGCGGCACCTGGAGGTCCCATCGTGCATTAAGCCGATCGATGACCTGGTCGATCTTTTGGCCTGTGTGTTGAGGAGTCTTTTGCATTGGTACGGATCTATTGGACAGCGCATGGGGAAAGCCAAAGAGCTGGGAACACTCGAACAAACATCTACATCTCTCAGTCAGTTGAGTATCTTGTGACGTGGGCATCTTCAGCCTTACCAGATTGATTGCACTGCTGGAACTACCAACATGCAAGTAATTTGCGCTGCGCCCGAACTCCTGAACGAATGCGGACCAACGCTCGGACGCCAACCAAGATTGTTGAAGAGGCTCGACAGCACAGCAAGATGGGTCTGCTGTACCTGTACCTGCGCTTCACCACATCACGAGCGACCTGTCAAATGTGAGGTACAATCTGCAACCAGACTGACCCGCAATGACATGCGCGGGAGCTCATTGGAGCTTCGAGCAGCTCCATCCTGCTCTCGGAACGGCGCGTCCGGAAACGCCGCTGCAATGTTGCCTGGCAACAAGCCACGCGACACTTTCGCGGGTGTACAGCGCGTAGAGTGGTTCGAAAAGTGACCGACGAGCTAGGTCTGTTGTAGACACCATACTCTCGATCGTGGCTGGCGCTGGTTTGTGAATACTCATCAGCGTTCGTTCGTAGCCATGCACACGAATAGTCTTCGATGATGAGCTTTGAAGCGCCCATTATAAGACTGAGAAACTCGCCCTGTATCATTACTGAAGTTCCTGCAGCTAGAATAGTGAGCACAGCGTGACAAGTGACCACGAGGGGAGAATCTTGATTCCTTCTCTTTTCGACGCAACAGATAGCTGAACTTGGCTATATGTACATGCTGACCTTGAGATGGTCGTGAGCTTACCGTGAACCATGACCTGGGCGGAAGGGGAAAGTGATACACGACGGTAATTCTCAAGCCGCCCTCACAACACCATCAGGACAAGATCTTCCTTAAGAGGACAGCCATGTGATCAGTGCCGAAAGATTCATCTCGCAGCCACTTACCACGCATGAATCCATCTGGGCAATCTCACGGTGGCGCACGTACCATTCGCCACCGCTCGTGTGCTACAGTAGCTGTAGCATGCGACATGCATGAACGGGACAATGCTTGATGGCATCCTTGCAGTGCCAACCAGATATAGCGAGCAACACGGCATGACCAAAGAAAGAGCACTTTCAGACAACATCCCAAAATTGGCCATATTTATGGCTTTTCAATGCTTTCTACCACTACATGCGAAAATGCCTGGACGATGTGCCTGGCGCAAGACATCCAGGCAGAAGGAGGCAGAAACTCCACTCCAACATCCAACATTGCTCGCCGTCCATCATCTATTGGCTATCGTTGCTCCGACTTCTTCGAAGCCTCTCCTCAAGTTCCCTGGCTGGAAGCATCATCAACGCATCATTATTGCTGTCTGAACTCTCGGCGTCGCTTCGTTCATCGTTCGCTTCCACTTCCAAACCCGTGTTTCTCATAAGTGCATTCCTCAGCAATTCACGTGCTGGGAGCATCATCAGGACATCACTGCTTGCGGTACTTGAAGTATCTCCAGCCTCAGTGCCGTCAAGCTGGTCAAGGATATACACCCGGCTCGCAGGTTTCGGACAACCATGCTGAGCTTCTCACTCAGCAGTTCGTCTGCTCCCCTTAGGATTTCGGGCGCCACTGCTAGTTATTAGTATCGCTGAATACCAGCAATTGAGACTGTTGACTTACAAGCTTATCCTCCTCGCCACACCCTGCAAGACCTGGTCGTTGTCGGCGTCACGCGCTGCCCGCTCCAAAGCTTTCTTTCGGTCCTCAGCGCTCTTCTTCTCGATCTCCTCGGCACTAGGTGGCAAGCGCTCGTTCTGCAGATCCACTTTCCGTGCATCCTCGAAGTTGTGAATCGCCTGCTTGATACCCTCTGCACCCAGCATGAGAGTGCCGGCGGGCAACCGCCCACCACTCGCAGTCTTGAGTTCCGTGACACGCTCACTTTCCTCACGTAACACCTGGAACACACGCGACAAGCGACCGATGGCCAGGATCTTGTTCTTGATCGCGCGTCTCTTCGCCTCAGTGGTATCTGATTCGCTGACCGCCGGACTTGCAGGGCCAGAGAGCGGTGTTTCATCCTCCAACTCCTCCTTGGAGCAGGTGTTGAGTATCGCAATGAGCATATCTGTGATTTTCTCGCCGACGAAGGGCAATGACCAAGTAAACACGTCCATGAAGTTTGGCAACCAGTATGGATGGGGCGTGCAGTTGAATTGCCTGATGTTCATGACGTTGTTCTCATATTTCAGCACGGCTGCTTTGTTGTTGTACACATCCAGGTAGTTAGGTGCTGAGAAGATGGTCATGACACTGGGGAAACCTGTCGTTCTTGTCTTGCGGTACATTCTGTAGCCAGCATCTTGTGCCTCGTGGGCCCGAATCACAGAGAGCAAGTTGTTCTTCTCGAGGAAGTTGCAGGCTGCAGGGTAAGAGAAGAAGTAACTGCATCCACGGACATGGTTGTGGACAAAGTACTCGCCTGTTTTCTCCTGGCCAAACTCTTCGAGTGGGTCGGCCCAGAGGATGTCGCACATCAGGCCGTGAGTGGGTGGTTCGCGGAAGCGGTCGATGGCCTTGATGTCGTCGAGAGTGTGCAATTCTGGAGACAAGCCACCATGGATACAGAGGAACTGTTTGTTCATCACGGCTGCAAGGGGCAGGGAGCAGAAACTGTCCATGCAGGCATCGTAGACGCGCTCGCTGTACTTGTGTTTGCATTCGAGCTTGAAGGTGAAGTAGTCTGTCAAGTGTCTGCATTCGTGGTTGCCTCGTAGCAGCCAGAGAGTGTTTGGGTACCAGATCTTCAGGGACCAGAGGTAGAGAACGCACTCGATGGAGAAGTAGCCTCTGTCGACGTAGTCACCGAGGAAGAGGTAGCGGGTCTCGGCAGGGTCACCGCCGACCTCGAAGAGTTTCATGAGGTCGAAGTACTGGCCGTGGACATCACCGCAGACTGTAATGGGAGCGTCCATTTCTAACAGATTGGGCTCGGCCTTCAACAGCTTTGTGCCTTCCGATAAGATGAACAGTGCTTGTTCTTCGGTGAGACGACCTTCCCGGATAAAGTGCTGCTTGAGAAAGGCTAGATTGGGCTTGTTTCGGTCGTTGGGAGAGTAGAACTCGTCGTCGGTAGGGACTTTCATGGCTGGGGCTTGTACGTCTGGCAGATGTTAGAATGAGGCGGGCCTAGAGTGCTCGACGGGCGTACCTTTGCAGACTCTCTCTTGCGTGCTGACTTGCGATCCGTCCTCCATAGTGTGTAGGGTGAAGTCGATCTCAGGGACAGGCTTGCGGTTGGCCACCGCCTGGGCCAGTTGAGCGTCCATTGTGGGATTGTGTTGCGCACCTGGCGCGAGGAGAGAAAATGCGAAGAAGGGACTCTCGCTGTGCTAGTGCGTCTATAAGGATGTACTCGGTATATGTGCGTTGCTGCTCAGCTGAATGAGGCTGACACTCCTCCTAAAACAGGATCAAAGTGCGTAAGAGGGGGTCGAGGCGTCACCCTGGAAGGAACAAACAAAAGCTGAACCGCCAAAACTCTTTGTGTCGCAATAGCAGGACACGGTGAGAAGTGCTATTAGCTGACGATGTACAGAATGGATATTGAGATACGATTATATGTTCCTAAGTCTGGACACCGAAATACTGCAGCCAGCTGAGTTCGCAGGCAATAGAGTGGGCTGAAATGTGAGGCGAACTAGCCAGCAGCCAACCAAAGGCCCTGGGAAGACCCTTGTGCCTGAAGACGCGGGCCACTGGAGCACAAGCGCTGACGCTTCAACTCGTACTGTACGATCACGTGCGCAGCTCTACTATGCAGCGAGGTACTTTCCTGAAGACCAAATAAACCCGTGCACGTGATATTGCAACCTTGGCCCCCATCGAACGCTCGTGTCTCTTCCTAGTCAATACGCCCATAAGCTATCACAATGTTTGACACTCACAAACCTCATCCGTTGCTCGCTCAAGTACCACTGACGATATCTCCATTTGTCCAGATACCGTCAGCAGTGACGCTTCCGTACTCGTTCCGTACCGTGCCAACGACACTTCCCCCCACAGTCCTGTCAGAAGGCTCAAATGGGGACAAGTCACAGTATGTCAAGTCTTCAAGCGGACATGCAGCCCACCCAGAAGATATCATTAATTCATGTAAAGCCTTGCAAGCTCATGTAGCCAAGACTACTGCTGAAGCACAGAAGAGTATCCAGGATTGGGAAAACCAGATCAGAGAACGTGATCTGGCAGAGAAGCGGAGGCTCGCTCCAGGATGGCTTGACAGGGAGGAGAAGATACTGCAGCCTATGACAGCAACGAAGAATCAGGACCTCTTAGGTGAAGAGGCGAGTTCGACCATTAATGCACCAGCTATGTCGCCAAGTCGAGAGGGTGAAGAGCTTGACAGGGCGTTTGGCGGTCTGGACTTGAAATGATTGTTGCGTTTGTGTGCTGCGTGATCGACTGAACTCTGTCAAGCCATGCAGGATATGAAACACGGTGGGCAAGCACGAAAGCTCTCGCATTTATCTTCACCCAGAACATGGAAACTTTACTTTAGCCCTGATGGCTTAAGCATACAAACACGATTTGAAAGGGCGACCGAATGATCTGGAACCACGCTTGTGCAAGAACAATCCGGTCAGAATCTGCAAGCGCAATCAACACAAGGCTCATCACCTACTCATACCTACGACGCCGATATAAGACCATAAAAAAAAGCGCCACACGCCATAGACCGTCCAAGGAGCTCGAGAAGAGAACCCCACACGGCCTTTAGTGGCACCCTTAATTCTGCAAAACGCATGGCGGCCCCCAAGGACTGCAGGGCCAGTGAAATTCTCAGGAACCCGTTCTGCTCTCTTGTCAACGCCTTGCTATTCAGCCTTCTCATCATCTTCGTCGCAGTCTCGGTCGGTGTGATCGCATGGCATATCTACCTGGACCTTCAAGCTCAAACATTCAAACGAAGGGCCGATGCCGAATATCGACGAATGATCGAAGAGCAGGAACACCGTCAACTTATCGAAGATCACCGGTATGCTGGCCCTCCGTCTCGAGATCTGTCTGGTCCTGATGATACCTCCACACCACCACAAAACCCTGCTCGAGCTGGCAGGCGCTGGGATCACTTCCGACAGATGATGGGCCTCAAGAGTCCCACGCCTCCTTCCAGTACGTTTGACCCTACTTCCAGCTCCTCGAGCTCTAGCAACGATGCTGTCTACATTGGTGGTGAAGCGGGCCGACGAGCACAATCATATGGTAGACGGATCAAGCCTGTCCTGCGCGACTCTGCAGAAGAGACGATTCGAGAGACAGAGGTCGACATGAGTAGTGGAGGTCCAGTCGTTGCTCTCGGTCCAACACGGGAGGGCGCCATCGCTCAGCGACGTCGGTCACCCCCAGGTGCGGCTATCTTCAGCATTGAGATAGACAAGTGAGTTGATTCTTGATTCAAAACACCAGAAATATACTCAACATCACACCTGTAATGCAAACATCTTTGTTGAATGCTTTGCTGGCCGAGAAGACCTATGCGTCGGAGCTTGTTGGGAACTCCAAACAGCACGCTACCATTCGCTTGAGAACGAGATACTCATGCGACTTATGGGCGCGCCCTGGATCTACACAGAAATGAATCGAACGCATTGTGCACGCAGATTGGCATGATTGGCGTATGTGGCTATTGGAGGTGGAAGAGTCAGCACATATTTTCATAGAAGTAGACTAGCACTGAAACGCTGGCTGGGTCAGGCGAAGGAACATCCTGCTTCCATGCTTGGTCTGCTGCCCTAGCAAATCAGACGGCGAGTCCATTTGTTAAAACTGCATATACTGTCGTTTGTACATGCTCAGCAGATAAGTAAGATGGGGAAGTCATCCATTGATTTTACAATCCTTTGTCAAATTGTTGTACTAAGGGTAGCGATCGAACGCGTCGACCAACGCGTTGCCCGCGTCGACCACGCGTCAGACCTGCTGTAGTCGCTATCCGACGAAGTCAGGACTAAATTACAATCGAGGCATAAGCAGAGCGGCTTGACGGTACTGGCTCATTAACACGGCCAGGATGTCTGATATCGAAGATGAAATGGACGTTGACGTCCCTCCCACTTCCAAAACTTCCGATATACAATTCTCAGCAGCCGGCGACGCAGGCAAACAGAAAAGAGTTGTGGCTGACCTTCCTGTGAACATAGGCGATAGTCTTCCATGGTCCGTTCTTCTTCCAATGATGACTCACAGAGTCAGCTAACACTGTTCAGGGTCGAGAAATACAGACCGAACACATTAGACGATGTATCGGGCCACCAAGATATCCTCGCAACCATCAACAGATTCGTCGAACATAACAGATTGCCCCATCTCCTGCTCTATGGGCCACCAGGAACGGGCAAGACCTCAACAATATTAGCACTGGCTCGGCAAATATATGGCACAAGGAACATGCGCCAGATGGTGCTGGAACTGAATGCCTCCGACGATCGAGGCATAGACGTTGTCCGAGAACAAATCAAGACCTTCGCTAGCACGAAACAGATCTTCTCGTCTTCTACTCAACCCGGAACAGAGACGAGCAAGAGCGGCCTGGCAGGTTTCAAGCTGATCATCCTGGACGAAGCAGATGCTATGACTAGTGCTGCGCAGATGGCGTTGCGGAGGATAATGGAGAAGTACACAGCCAATACACGGTTCTGCATAATAGCAAACTACACGCACAAGCTATCTCCGGCGCTATTGTCGAGATGTACACGCTTTCGCTTCAGCCCACTCAAGGAGGCTGACGTAAGAAGGACGGTCGATCTTGTGGTTGCTCAAGAGCATGTCAACATCGCACCTGATGCCATCGACTCCCTGGTCACGCTGAGCAAGGGCGACATGCGGCGGTCACTGAATGTACTACAAGCGTGCCACGCCGGGTCAAGACCGCTACCAATGAAGGGGCAGCCACCACCGAAAGAGAGCGAGATTGTCTATGAGTTGATCACGAACGACACAATCTACAACTGTATTGCAGCCCCACATCCAGAGGATATCAGAACTATCATGACGACATTGCTGAGTACGCCTGACATTACCAGTGCACTCAATACGATCAATGCTTTGAAGAGCAGCAAGGGCTTGGCGCTGGCAGACATATTGACGACTCTGGCAGACCAACTACAGGAACTCGACGTGAGTGCTGCTACGAGAGTGACGTGGCTGGAAGGGTTGGCAGAGATTGAGTTTAGGCTCAGCGGTGGAGGTAGTGAGAGCGTACAGACTGGAGGCATGGTCGGGGTGGTGAGAACGGGCGCAGAGCTGATGGGCAAGGGAATTACGGTGTAGACCAGTCTTGCACAGCTCATACGGCGGAGTCTGGCGTCAAAGCGGCGTGCATTCAAGTGTCAAATACAGCGGGAACGAATTTTATGATACCCTCGATTCCAGACACAAATCTGAACGAATTAACGTCTAGTCTGTGTCAGTGTTCAGCCATCCTTTCTAGTATCACATGTATCATGGGAGCATAGTCCATCTGCCTAGGTATGCATGCCACGTTGGACAGTTCAAGAAAATGGACGGAGCCAAATGACTCAGCAAGTCATTAGGTGTTCATGAGCAAGTACTGTTACCTGCCATTATGGTAAGAAGTTTCTGACGTAGCTCTTCCAACCCTCCACTGTGCTTTGCCGTAGATTCAGGTCAGGCAGTCTTTGAACACGTGAGCAGACTCATGTTTCGCTGCCTTACATCTTGCGCGACTACGACCTTCGGCTTGCTCAAGGTCGGGGAAGCGTGTCAGGCACAAGTCTACACCTTCAACACTCGCATCCATACCACTCCGACGACAAGGGCCCGACATGGCCTCTTCACCGCCAGCGCCTTTCTCGGCATCCCTTCCAAACTCCAAGAAGAGGCCATCGATGTCCTCGCAAGTCTCTCAAGCCGCATCCAATAAACGACCAAAACTACATCCTCTGCGACAGACATCTTTCCCTGCCAATGGCAATGCTCCCGTCTATCCAGGCGCCAGCGCACGCTCAGAAACTGGAAGCATAGCCAACAGCGCATTCTCTACCATGAGCAACAACACGAAAGCACCGCCTCGTGGCCGAGGTCGACCTAGGAAGTCTCTGCAGGTCACGGATGAGGATGTGCGCAGTGCGAGAGACGGTGGCTCCACCACAGGCAGAGGAACGAAGGGCGACTCGCAGAACAAGTCGGTGGTTTCAGCAGCAAGGTCAAATGGAGGACGGCACGAAGACGAGGAGCCAGAAGACGAGGACGAAGAAGAGGAGGAGGCGCTCGAAGGCGACGATCTGCAAGCCAACGAGCAGAAACGCATGGACGAGAAGATCAATGTGCTACAAGCACAGTTGACGCAAGCACAGTCGGATCGCTGGAGTAGCCTGCGTGGTGCTGCGTTGAGCAGCAAGGCCGTGAAGAGGATTGTGAACCAGACTGTCAGTCAGAGTGTCACCGAGATCTGCGTCAAGTATGTGCAATGGGCGAGCAAGGCTTTTGCCACAGAGATTGTAGAACGGGCGAGAGAGGTGCAGGCTGAGTGTGCGGCTGCCATGGAGGTGAGTGTTGAGAGGGAGAAGGAGGCTAAGTTGCGGACCCTGAAGGAGAAGGAGAAGGAGTTGGAAACGAAAGAGCAGAAGGAGAAGCCTGACGAGGGAAGCGCGGGTTTGTCCGAGCAGGACAGACAGGCGATACAGACGGAGATCAAGAGGTTGCGGAAGGAGGCAGAGGCGTACATTCCCAACAAGCATAAAGGCGGTCTGTTGCCAGATCACCTCAGGGAAGCGTTGAGGCGATACAAGGCCGATGGCGATGGCGGTGGATTTGGCTTCGACGGACTCAGTCATCCTTTATTGGGCGTCCAGGGTGCCGCTGCTTGGAGACTTGGTGAGGGCGCTACCGGGCAGAGACTGTTTCGTTAGCCAGCTGCGGGCAGAGGTGGCTATTTGTCTGGACTGTGCTACACTCGCTACTCGTTGACTGGCCTGGCTCAGTCCTGCTATTATGATACCCAGCACGTACTGTGCAAGTTCTTCATGGAAAACATTCCTCGCATATCTTTTCATCCGAACGCTGAGATCGCTCCTGCACCCTTTTCCTGGTCTTTGCAGATCCTATCTGGTCTCTCCCGCTGCTTCTGGCCCTCGAGTCCTCCGCTCTTGTCTACGATTTATGACCTGGAGCGCCAGACTTATTTGGTAGCGAGCCAGTGATGAAAAAAGCCCCCCGGGGCCGCAGAAACCCTAGGCGTTAATTAACCCATAGACGTGAGACTTATGGTTCAAGAAGTGCCCTCCAGCCACAGGGACTCTTCGCCGACAACGAGCGCTAAGCTAATTCACAGCAGTCATTTCACGGTCCGCTTTTCCCCTATCACTCACTGGCTTGGTGGTTGCAACGCTCGACTCAAGTCACGTGGTCTAGCTATTGACGTCCACTGTCCTCTATTGACCTTGCTTTGTCTCCTCTGCCCTCTTCAGTGGCGGAAGTGGCCTGCCTGGTTAGTGATGTGGCCATTGTACAACTGGGCGCCTCTGTTTGTAGCACTTTGCTCAGGTTACTGCGACATCAGAAGATCCACGGCTTCAATCGGAGAGCAAACGGTTCTTGGTCAGCGTCTTGTGCTCATTCATGGCGGCCCCAACGGCAGACCATAGGGCTTTGTTGTTGTGTCTCTGTCTGCGAATCTAACGAGCCTCACATTGTATCGAACGTGGTGCAGGCGACACAGGAAAGCTGATCGACTGCAAAGCATTCTAGTATAAGCTTGACGTTCGCGATTAGTATGTGTTCAGCATCCTTTCGCCCAATCGCTTTCAAGCCAGAACCCGAAACCCCCTCCTCAATCCCTGCTCCTCCTCTCGCTCCCGTCTAACCTCCTCCTTCCATATCTCCATCAACCCCCTGACCCCATCCTTCTCCGTTCTCCTCACCTCCATCTCCCTGCCACCCGGCCCATAATGCTTCACAGTCCACGGACTCCCCTGCTTCGTATCGCCCAGATCCAAAAGCTCATCCCCGCCCTCATCAACCGTCAAAGCGCGCACCCCAGCAACAACATCATCGACCTCGTACTCGCCCTCGGCCTCCAACACCGGGCTCCTGCCCCCATTATAGTCCGCCGCCTCCATCCCCTCGAACCCCTCGCTCTCCTCATCCACGTACCCGAACAGCAGCGCGCGCAGGAACTGCTTGCGAAACACCAGCTTGCGCCGCACGGCCTCGCGCAGGATCAGCTGATCGGGCCGGATCAAGAACATAGGTTTCCGGCCCCACCCACTCACGATCTTCTTCTTCGTCTGTGTCCGACGATCACAGTTCAACGCCCCCCAGAACTCGCGCTTCAACAGCCCGACTTCTGCCCTCGGCACCCCAAACACCGACGTCGACACCGCGTGCTCGCTCGCACTGAGACCAAGCGGGACCCAACCGCCGGCGATGGCGCGCTCCCCACCCCCATCGTCGCCGTCGCCCAGCTGCAGCCCGTACCGCGTCCACGCGCGGATCACGCCGAGTTCGCGGCCCCACTGGCGCCGCTGCAGCACGCGCACCAGCGTGTCGAGCCCGTCGGCGGCCGACAGCAGCATCTTGCGCACGCCGTCGCGCTTCTCGCCGCCCACGGGGTCGTTGAGCAGCATGTCGAGCTTCACGGTGAACACGAGCGTGTTGCTGAGGTCGTGCGCCGTGAAGAGCGTCGCGCTGTGCGTGTACGCGATGCGCCGCGGGTTGTCGGGGATGTCGAGCAGGAACCAGAGTTTGTGGAGCGTCGTGGCGAGTGAGGGGGCGGTGGTCGAGGGGTGGCCCGGCAGGGGCACGCCGTGGGCGGCGAACAGTTGGTAGATTTGCCAGAGGGACTTTTCGCGATGTAGCGCTAGGTGCAAGTAGCGGAAGGTGGGGACTTTGCGGTGATATGGGGGGATGGAGGGTGGTCGTGGGTGAGGGTAGGCTTTGGCGTTTTGCTCGTGGGTGGAGGTTTGGGTTCGAGTCACGGCGTGCGTGGGCGGTGGTGCTGGCTTGATGTTGATGTTTGTGCCTGCTGTGTGGTCTACTTGACTGGTCAGTCTTTCTGTGCCTGCGCGTAGGCTTGGGTCTGGTTGGCACAGACGCTCGTAGCATCGCCATGGGTAACACCGTGCGGCGTGCGGCGCTTTGAGCGTAAGTTGGTTGAGGATTACTGTTGTGAAGCGTTGGTTTACAATGACGTGGAAGTCTTTGGATATGCTGTAGAGGTTTATGAGTGTTTTGACGGGCAGTTGTGCGGCGAGTAATAGGCACAACTCTGGGTAAAGTAGAATGCCGTTTGCGAAGATATTGAAGGTGGTTAAGCCGGTGTGCTGGTATATGTAGTCTGGAGGCGGTAGTGAGGATGGAGAGGGTCTTTTCCGTTTTAGGTTGCGGCGGGCAGCAAGATAAGCGTTAGGCAGGCGGCTGGGTGCTGTGTAGAAGGCTTGAGGAACGCGAGATTCATCGTGGGTAATCTTGTCCGTGTCGGTCATGCCACGGAGGTGGCGGTGGAGCTTCCTTGGTTTGGGTAGAGCAGCTGTTGAGATGTTATCGAGCTCGATATCATCATCTCCGTCGTGCTTGATGCGTGCGCCGATTGGAACCCGTTCGCCCTGTCGATGAGTGAGGGCTGGGATGTCGCCGTGCACCGTCTTTCTTGGAGACATAGCATCGTCTTCGGCATCTTGCGCAAAGAGCAGACTCTCTGTCCGGTCTGGAATTGTGTTGTCAAAAGCATGGGGCGGGATCATGGGGTTGTGGTGGTTGCTTCGATAGAGTGCTGGACCTGATTCAGGGATGCCTATTTGTGGTGAGATATAGTCGGATGCTTTTGTGACTGGAGAAGCTGCGTCAAGACGAGGTGGTGGTATCGGAAGTCTCGAATCGAGTTTGAGGTGATCAAGAGGGCCTTCGAAAGGTGGTGCTTGAGGTGGTGTCGTGGTTTGAGCAAGTCGAGTGGTATTAGACCTTGGTTTCTCATGCTCATGCTTGAGGTGCTTCCGCTTAATGCCATCCTTATCTTCTGTGTCGAGAAATTGCTTGATGGTTATACCATCTTGCTGGGGCGTGAAGCGCTCCTCAAGCACGTGTTGCGATTTTGGTTTCGACTCGAAGACGTTTCTCGCAGCCTGCTGCAACTGTGACTTTGTCGGTTGGTTTTGGCTTGGTTGAAGGCCAAAAGTAAGCCCTGCCATGGATGCTGCCGATTTGTGGCCGTTGAATGTGAATTGCTGGGGTACCGATGCTGGCACGGGCTGCCTCGCAATGGCATGATTGTGAGACATGATGGTTTTGGCCCTGAACTGTATGTCTTCCATACCGATGATGCCACGTCTTCTCTCTGTCTTGACAGCTCGTTCGTGGTCTTCACCATCTGTATTCACTTCCATGTCCTCGTCTCCGTGACTTCGTGTTGGCACTTCGTCCAGGTCTTCCGTGGAAGTCGTTGAAGCTTTCAGTTTCAGTTTGAGCCGCAATGGTTCGACCTTCGCAGGGTCGGTAATCCTCGAAAGTATGGGCACTTCATCCTCAAAGTCATCCTCGTCTTTATGGTGGTCTGCTCCTTCCGTGTTCTTTGCTTTCTTCTTTCCGCGGAATAATGAATCGACCTTCTCCTTGCCTTTGGCCAACAAGCGCAGTTTTCGAGGCTGACGACCATCTGCCATGGCGAGAAGTACAGCAGAAGCACGAAATCTGGATTTTAAAGCCAGCCCGAGCATTGACTTTAGGTGTTGTGTGTCAAAATGTTTGCATCACGTGAGGCAACAATAGCAAGGAGTGACGGAAACAGGTGTTAGTGACATCGAAATGCAGCCACACCAGATATTAGAAACGTGGTTGAGGCTGTACCTGCTGGTTAATGCCAGCACGACGCTAGTCATTTGACTGTCACCCACATGAGAACGAACTGCATCATGCATTGAGCGACTAGCGCGGTCGTAGGAGCGCAAGAAAGTAAACTTGTAACCATTCGACATCCAAATGGCATGTTGAGCGGAGAGAACAACAATCTGCATATGTACTCATCAACGCCTGACTCACAGCAGCGCTGCCGACGCAATTCCAAGTTAGTTCCAGAACCACCCAGGCTTCTCGTCCTGTCTCTGGATCGCCTTCGCCGCTTGCGATATGTCAGTGGATTCTTCTGACTCTTCCCTACCGTCGGCAAATTTCTTCTTCAGTACGCGCCTCGTCTCAACAGAGCCGTCGGGCAGCGTTCTCGAAGATGTCCTTGTCATGGTAGATACTATCGATGATTTGTTCTCGTCGTCATTGGACCATGCTGCGGTGGAGTTAAACGAGCTTGACCACTGCTGTGTGTCGCTCTTCTGTGGTTCGTGGCCTGTTTGCTCTAGATTCTCATGCTCATGCCGCCCATAGACTGTATCAAGTGCGTCCTTCTCCCAACGCTCGATTGCCGTACTAATGTCCTTTCTCCTCTGCTGTTCCATAACCATAAGTTGATTTTCAAAGTCACTAAGACTTGCGTTGCCGTCATCTTGAGCGCTACCTCCTTGCTGTCTGTTCTGTGAATCAGAGACCCGGACCGGGACATCGTGCTCATCAAGGTCCAGGAGGCCTTGATCGTTTGTAGCCTGGCGCAGTTGCACTTGCTTCGCTCTGCGCATCCCATCATGACCAAACACTGGCCAGCGCCAATTCCAGCGACTGTTGTTCTCGACCCAGGGACAAGCCCTGGTCGAGCTGACTGGCTCCATCCGCGGGTGCTCATTCAGCATTTCGTACATGGCAAGCTCGGTGCCGTCGTCGAGATTTTTGAGCTCTGGGCAGTTCTGGAAGCCACGCTTCCAACGTTCGCCTCGTTCTTTGATCTGCCTCGAGAGCTGGGCAAGATCTTTCTGCTGCTGGTCTTCGAGCCGGTCGTATATATCGAGCTCAGGCTCCTCGATGTGTTTCTTGAGTTCCGGACAGTTGCGGAAGCCCCTCTTCCACTTTTCAGCTCTCTCTTCAGCCGTCAGCTCTGACGTTCGAGGCTGGTGCTGCACCCTGCGAGGATCGTCCCAGGTAGTTGCACGGGTGTTGTGGTTTATGTAGTACGGGTGGCCATTGCTTGCGTTCTTGGTCTCCCAGCCTGGCGGCATGACGCTTGTCGCCAAGGCTGCGTTGGGCATCTTGTTCGTGGCGAAGCCAGTGGCTTGCTCAATCAAATACTTCTTCCCGTCGGACGTGGTTGCTTCGATCCATCCGTCCGGTGGAAGTCTGCTCATAGTCGGAGTGGAATCAGCGCTTTCCGTTTGCGGCATCTTATGTTGATCCCGTTTATCGTGTACCGTAGAGGGCGTTGTGGTTGGGGCTTCCACACACTTCTCTCGCAGGGCATTCTGTGCTTCACGCGACATGTCAGGAATATCGTGGCCTGTTTTCCTCTTAATGTCCTCTTCGAGGTCCTTCCTCCAGTCGTGAAACGCCTGCATATCTATCTGCATCTCCCTCAGTAGTTGCTCCCGAACCTTCTGATTTTCATCTGCTAGATTGGACATCTGAGGGAAGCCCAAACTTCCCAATCCCTCGAACATGGAAGCGATCTGCTTATCAGCAAATCGACGAAACTCGATGAAAGGGTTCGGGGGGTCATTCTCACGACGTTCGTAGGGGGTCTGGTACGTAGCGTAGGGGTCCATAGGTGGAGGGATGTACTTGTCTGGAGCTGGCTTAGGCTCCTCACGCTCACTGTTCGCCATGATGATTGCGGGTGTCGTAAGGGCGGTAGCTTACTTCGATAGATCGATAGATAGACAGCTAGACATAGGCCCGAGACGAGGTGGCCAGTTTCGAATGCGGTCGCCTGGAGGCCTCCAGTTGATGATGTCTATTGCCATGTTCGGACTAGCTTCGACGCGTGATAAGCAACCACCTGGGTGCGGGGAAGGTGCGATAGGGAAGGCAAACAGAGCAAATTGTGACATGGTCGCAGCTTCGGCGTGAGCTTTCGACACTTCTGCTGCCACCCACCACAAGGGACATCCGCAGGTCAAGCAAGCTTGCCACACCGACAAGATGGATGCGCGCAAGCGGAAAAAGAAGGTCCTACTTATGGGCAAGTCTGGTTCAGGCAAATCGTCCATGCGCTCCATCATATTCAGCAACTACGTGGCCAAAGATGTGCGA
>Ga0066648_10001062_pt1 | contig 15961 bp, 9 predicted proteins | sample CryGeyCG12114_NA_FD_59537 | JGI IMG/M metagenome (GOLD analysis project Ga0066648, IMG submission 59537) | Groundwater microbial communities from aquifer - Crystal Geyser CG19_WC_8/21/14_NA | ecosystem: Environmental > Aquatic > Deep subsurface > Groundwater | place: USA: Utah: Grand County... | reverse complement strand
ATCGGCAAGGAGAAGCCATGGGTCAGTCTGCCAAAGGGCAAGGGTGTTAAGGTATGTCATTCTCCGTTTCTTTTTCTGATCAGCATCTAACCTCACCATAGTTGTCCATTGCTGAGGAGCGTGACCGAAGACGCGCAATGCAAGCCGCTGGCCAAGCATAGATACATCTTTGATGTCCGCCATGTGCAAATTCGCTTGTGGGGAAGAGACCGTGTAAAGCGCAGAGGGCGCAACAACTTCTGATATGGGAAGGAGGGACAAGGTGTAGAGGCAATGACCCTCAGGCCTGTCCGAAGAAACCTTGATAACAAGGAATATGCTCACTAGAGATGTCCCAAGAGAGTTGGTGACGTGAAGAATATATTCAATCTCAAGCACTTTTCTTTTCATGTCCTGCATCTGCATCTACTTTGATATCCCCAAACACTCCCGATACCGTCAGCCACCTATTGACATTCAGGAACGCGCTTACTCCAACATTACCCGCCATCACACCATTCCATCGGGCAACGTCCCAAAAGTAAGCTGGGTCGGCACAGTACGATGCGTAAATGTGGCCAAAATCTGCAAGCGCAACAACGACCAGGTACCCAAAGGCAATCTCACGGTGCCGAGTCCAACAACAGATGACGGCGATGGCCGCGAGGAGCAGTAGCACGTTACCCACCTGCAAGGTCAGGGCTTGGGCTTGGGGCGTGAAGGCTACTGCGGTGATGGGGTGATTTGGTGCTTGGTCGGCATAGAAGCGTCGAGGATCAGTAATTGCAACGAAATATGCCCACACCCTGTCTCGATCAGCTGCGATAGATTCAGTTCGCTGGAGCACTTACAACAACGTAGGCTCAATGAGCCCAAATAGGGCGAAAGGCCAGTACGGGAGACACGTATAAGTCATTCTCGCTCATCCAGTCTTCCTTTCGATGCTATGACGTGCTCCTGGACTACTTCGATCTCGACCAACAAAATCTCTCAATGTTTGGATCTTTAAATTGGCGATAGCGACACTTGCTGCGCAGGCAAGCAGTGCGATGGTGATGCTGACTTCGCTCAACACACAGTGGGCCTGATCTCTTCGTGCCGGACTGCCAAGAACCTTTCGGTCATGTCAGGTCATACAACCTATGCTAGCAACGAAGTGTTGCCATCAACCTAGTATTCAGTCTTAGTGACTACTCAACAATCTTGCTCTACCTTCAATACGTCTACACTAGTTCACACTCTTCCAAGTGATATGTTAAATCTTGCGGCAAACTATAGAGCTGGCACACCACTCCTCGTCTAATACTCACTGAAGCACGAGCGACACAGTAATTTGCCTGGCGTGGTCCAGAGGAAATGTCCTCTATCATCTCGCACAATACACGTATCGTGGTTTTGTCGCAGACATGCTGTTCAAATATCTGTCAGGTTGGTGTGCAAACACTAGAGGTCCGAAACAGGCCCTATGGTCTTTGCGTGTTCGAGCAATGGCGTGTGGTTGTCCTGCCAACCGAGGAGATAGACTCGGAATCCTGAGTTGCGTAAATGACGGTTTTACGAAGTAATTGTGTCCTGGTTTTAGGCGGCCGCTACCACCTAGATCGCCCTAATTCTTTACCAGCGCCCCCTCAAACCTTCAAATCACACTGTCTTCGGCTTACAGAAACAGAATAATACTGGATCCACTATCCTCCATCTATTTGTTGTTGCACGACCGAGGCCTGTACCCTCAAATTAGCCTAGCATCGTCGTCTTCGCTTGAACAACATACTTTGCATACCGATGTTACTTCTTGCATAGAGCAGAATTAGACGATAGCTTACGGTAACATGGCATTGTCATCTGACGAGCTCATCAATTTCGACTTGATAGAAGAGCATAAAGAGAACATCCAGCAGCTTAAAGGAGGTAGATCAGCCTCACAACTGGCGAGAATCTTGTCGCCCCGCGGCACAGGTCCAGGAAATGAAGTCACACTCGAGGAGACCAAGACATTGAACGACGCGATCCGACAAGAATATGAGAAAGAGCTGGCCTCGATAGCGGAAGCTGACGACCCGCTTGATATCTTCGACAGTAAGTACACGCGTCAGCCCGAGAGTGGAAGCTGCGCGGTCAGTCTGACAGAGTTGCAGGATATGTGAAATGGACGCTGAATGCCTACCCCTCGGCACAATCGACACCGCAGTCGCAGCTTTGCCCACTGCTTGAGCGAGCGACCAAGACATTCCTGAATTCGCCCGACTACAAGAACGACGTGAGAAACCTCAAACTATGGCTGCTCTACATCCAGTTCTTCTCCGATACCCCCCGTGAGACCTTCGCGTTTCTTGCGCGCCACCAGATTGGCGAAAAGCTGGCTTTGTTCTACGAAGAGTTTGCTGCTTGGCTAGAGGGTGCAGGGAGGTGGAATCAGGCGGATGAGGTCTACAGCCTAGGCGTGGAACGAGAAGCAAGACCGGCGGAACGATTGATGAGGAAGTACAACCAGTTTCAACAGAGATATGCAGCGCGGCCAGCAACGGACAATGAACCTTCGTCTCCTGCGCTGCCCCGAATGCGAGCAGCCCTGGCCGCCAAGATGGATCCCTTCGCACCTGCGCCTGCGGAAGAAGCTCAGCAACAATCCAAGGCGACCTCATCGAGCACATCGAAGCCGAAGAAGCCCAAGATGGCCATCTTTTCCGATGCCGATGCACAAGCGCCTCCACCTGTAACGTCGAGCACCAATGGCTGGGACAGCATTGGCTCCATGAAAGAGAGGAAGAAGGAGAACACTATCGAAGCACAGCCTTGGGCTGGTCAAACGCTGAAGGCAGGCAAGAGGATGGGCGCTGCAACTAAGATGGAAGTGTTTAAAGATCCGGTATGTCTTTCTCGCTGACGATCAGATGCTCTGTATTTACAAGCTCAGGACTAATCATGTGCCTTGCGCATTCGCTTCAGTAGAATGGATCAAGAAAGTCATCGTCCTCAAGACAACCAGAGCCTGTCGTTAATCCCCGAACCGGCCGTTCGGAGCGGGTATTCGTGAACATGGATGCAGTATATACTGAGGATGGGGAGGAGTTCAGCTTTGAAGAGTTGAGAGCACTACAACGAGGATGGACTGGCATGAGTTGGAGGAGACCAATTCCCGTGCTGAAGGACAACGCAAATTCCAAGGCAGTGGTAGACGGCAGGTACAAATCGAAAGAACCAGAAGATCTAGAAAATCTGACCAGCACATTTGGGAGACTGGATACCGCCGAATCGACACAATCACAAGAAGTCTTCAAGGAGAACAAGGCACCAAAGCAGAAAAAGATGAAGCTTAGAGAAGTCAAACAGGAAACACAAACTGTCAAGCTGCGGACTGATTCCCCTAGCAAGCCAAAGATGCGCAAAAAGGTGTCAGCAGAGCCTACCATGACAATCAACACCAAGGCTGCGCACAACGACATCTATGACATGTACAACAACGCCTCGAAAGACGAAGAGAGAGACGAAACTCAGAGTGGTGTTGACACGGATTTCGAGGATGACACTTTTAGCACTGCTGGTGAAAACACCCGCGCTGGCAGAATGTCGACCACTAACAGTGAATTCGACGATGAGACCATCGGCTCTGTACGTTCGTTCGGTCCCGACGATACCGATGCTTCTCCATGGTCAGACTTAAACACGGGCAAAATCTCGATGTTGGCGAAGAAAGCTCGATCTGCAAAGCATAAGCGAAATGATAGTGAAGACAACACCGAAAACATGTCTGCGAGCCAAGACCAGAGCCAAGATGGCTTCGACACCATGGCAATTGCAAACATTGCCAACCAAGACTTTGGCGAGCTCGACACAATGGCCATCGCCCGCATAGCTGGCGGTGCAGACGAACCAATCGTCCTCAGTGATGACGAGGAAGACGCTGCAGACGACATCGACACACCCACGGAGCCCTCTCAGCCAGAGCGTGTCGAGGTAGCCGAAAAGCCTCGATATGTGCCAATACCCCCTGTGGATTATGAGCCAACGCCGGTGCGACCCTACCGTGATCCAGACTTCCTCGCGCAGAACAAGCTACCTTTCATGACACCTATCGTTGAGCGCACCGAAAGTTCGTTGGCAGCTTCGACGATATACCACAATCGTTTCTCCACCACTAAAACACCCAGCAGACCTAGCGGTAAAGCGAAGGTCGAAAGTCCTTCGAAACTCAACGTCCTTGACCTCCTACTCGAGAGTCCTCGGCCCGCGAGTGCAAAGAGAAAGACACAAGAGGAGGATGAGGAAGACCACTCACCCAAAAAGCTTATTGCTCACTCTCCTCTTGACGAGAACCAGAAGATCTTGTTCCCCGTAACAAAAGTGGTACCATCGACAGACAAGGACGAAGATGAACAAACGGCGGAAGACAGCTTTAGGACACCTGCGAGTCCAGCAAAAGTCGTCGAGGCGATCAAGAAAGAAGACCGACCTGTCCACAAAGGCCCGATCATCCATGATGCATTCTGCAACCCGTGCGATGAAGGCGTCATCAGCCAGATCCTGAAGACCGTACACCCTGCGCCGACTTCATATTCGGGCTTCTTCGACCACGCAGGAGACTCATTCAACCACTTTGGCCAGATCCGAGCATATGCTCGTAAGCTTTCCAAGGCAAGTGCGAAATCAAGTCCGAGAAAAGCACTCAGTGAGAGCACAAGGTCGATGGCGCCACTGCTAAAGTTCGAGGGTGCTAGCCGTGTCTATGCTGTCAAGCGTGAGCTCGGCGAAGGAGCTTTTGCTCCAGTATACCTTGTTGAAAGCACTGAGAATGATGAAGACGATGCCGGTGTGCCAGCGCAAAAGGGTCGAAAAGTCGTCGAGGCATTGAAAGCCGAGAACGAGCCCAAGACCCTCACGTGGGAGTTCCACATCTTACACCTCCTCAAGTCTCGGCTTGGGCGCTGCTCCCGAGCGATGGAGTCGATTCTGCTTGCGCACGAGTGTCATCTATACCGCGACGAGTGTTATCTTGTCCTAGAATACCACTCTCAGGGTACGTTGCTGGACCTAGTCAATTCATGCAGACTCGAGAACAGTCGGGCAGGCAAGACAGCAGAAGGCGTGGAAGAACCTGTAGCGATGTGGCTCGCAATTGAGCTCCTTCGGACAATGGAGGATATGCACCAAGTCGGCATTTTGCATGGCGACCTGAAGGCTGACAACTGCCTGGTCCGACTTGATGCGGAGGCAGATCTTACCGCTCCTTACAGTCGACATGGCGATGATGGCTGGAACAAGAAAGGGTTGACGCTCATCGATTTTGGTCGAGGCATTGATACAAGGGCCTTCAAAGCCGAAGCCCGCTTCATTGCGGACTGGAAAGCGGAAGAGACAGACTGCCCTGAGATTCGCGAAGCCAAGCCATGGAAATGGGAGATCGATCTCTTCGGGGCTGCAGGTGTCATCCACTCGTTGCTCTTTGGCAAGTACATTGAGACTGTCTCTGTCAGCGGGGGTGGGCTCGGTCAGAAAAAAGAATGGAAGCTTCGGGAGAACTTCAAGCGGTACTGGGAAAAGGACATCTGGACGGATGTTTTCAGCACTCTCATCAACGGCGGAAGCAAGAAGGAAGACGAGGTGCGAAGAGAGCTTCGACGCATCCGAGGTACAATGGAGGAATGGCTAGAGAAAGAGGGTGAGCGCAATGGACGAGACCTTCGTGGTGGGATCCGACGATGTGAGCGCCTGGTGGGTGCAGGGAACAGTGCGAAGGCTAGACGATAGAGTCGTTGCCCAGGTCGAATTACACCCGACTAGGCGGCAGGATTGATGAACATGATATCGTTGAGCAAGGAGCTGGAGGAGTTGCTGAATTATTGCTTGGAGGCATTTCTTGAGGGGCTTTCCTTTGGCTAGCAGACATGATTGGCAGATGTTGCAAGCAAATGATGTTTCAAACACAGAACAGTACGATACCCACGCAATTAATGCTCGCGTGTTGAGGTTCACCATCACCGGTACCGGCTCAGCGGAAGGACTATAGTTATTGCGTACATTACGCCTCGCTCGGTCATGATGTTATCGTGCTCATTGCCCCGTATCGATAGCCGATCGTGGCGTCAAGCCCACCTTGACACGATGCACCGAGGTGAGACTTGCGACTTACGGGGTAGGCAGTGCCCAACCCCCAAGTCTTACACTTCCGGCGTGCGCATCCGCCGGGCACATGGCACAGTTTAAGCATCCTGGGTATGAGCTGACAGACCGTGCCGTACTTTAGCAATCGTGCACCTTCAGGCGGGTGGCATGGAATCACAACGTACTTTTGGAAACAAAACAGCATCACAGCGACCTGCAACTTCTGATTACGCATAGACCGCACCGTAGAATAGAAGAGGATTACCAGACCTAAATCTGGGAGAGAGAGACACACAAAGAGACAGCACGATCGTTGCTATATAGACACCTTGGAAATAGCACAATGGGCGACGCAGGCCCTCGCACGCCCCTCCCCGAGGAGACGACACCAACACCAGAAGAAGAAGAACAGTCACAACAGATACGAGAGATTCACGTGCTAGTAACAGGCTTCGGCCCCTTCAAATCCTTCAACATCAACCCATCATGGCTGATCGCATCGTCCCTGCCCACCGAGCTCTCGCCTCTACCACCACCCGAGTCTGAGCCCAAGGATTCCACAACACAAGCACCACCACCACCACAGGCCACACCGATACACCCACACTACCCCTCCTCCCTGCTCAGAAACCAGTCCAACCAAGAAGAACCAACCCTCGACCCCCTCCGGCCCCCAACCACAACGCCCTACAAAATCATCATCCACACCTACCCCGACCCCGTTCGCGTCGCATACACCCCGACCGCAACCCTGATCCCCTCGCTGCTCACCCCCGCCGCAGCCACGACCCCCGAACAGCGGCACTACGACTACGTCTTCCACATCGGCCTGGCCGGCGGCCGCGACAGCTACACGCTCGAGACCCTCGCGCACAGGGAGGGCTACACCATCTCGGACGTCGACGACGGGACCGGCGAGCACGTGTCCTCGGTCTGGGAGCGTCAAGACGTGCCCCAGGTTCTGCATGTAGGCTGGAACCCGCAGGACGTGCTGCGACGGTGGGAAAGGGAGGTCTTGCGGCGGCAGCAGCAGCAGCGGCAGCAGCAGCAGCAAGAAGAGGAGCCTAAAGACGAACGTGAAGACAAACCCTCAGACGCAGCACAAGGCGCAGAAACCGACGCCGTGCGCCTCGAGGCCCAGCAGCGCGCCAGCTCCGGCGTCCGCGAGTGGATGGCCTCGCACGGCATGCTGCTGCGGCCCGACCTCAATCTCAACCTCGACCTCAACCTCGGCTCGTACATGCCCTCCCCTTCTGTGACGCGCACGACCGCGCCGGCGCAAAAGGCAGTCGTCGTCAAACTCTCGCGCGACGCCGGCCGCTTCCTCTGCGAATTCATCCTCATGTGCAGTCTGGTCCAGCGGTGGCTCGACGCAACGACCTCCTCACCCTCGCCAGCGCCAGCGCCAGCGCCAGCGCCACTGTCGCCAGTCGACGAAGCTCCTCAAGAGAGCCTGGGCAAAGTCGCCTTCCTGCACGTCCCGAACGGGACAGAACAGGCCGATGTCCAGCGCGGCCGCATGGTCGCCGAGAGCGCGATACGGAGTCTGGTCGCGAGTTGGGAGGGCGGATACCGGAATCCGATCGTGTACAGCGCTGCTGCTGCTGCTGCTGCTGCTGCTGGAGTTGGCGACGAGACTCTGCGCGTTAAGCCTGGAGCTGTCGGTGTCTCCACCGAGGGCGCTGCTGGGTTCGAGGAGAGGGGAACGGGGGATGCGATGCTGCCGCGCTCATGACGGGCGTGGGTAGATAGACAGCTGTGGGTGTTGAACTAAGTTTTCATGCCTGTAACCATTTTTTTTCTTTTGTCAGTGAGTGAGTGAGTATGAGTGGGTGAAGAAGCACTATACTATACGTATCCATCGTGTACGAAGATGGTAGAGACGCGGAAGTTGGGAAGCGGGCAAGATATGTGCGTCGTGCAAGGGACCGCTTCAGAACAGCTTGGTAGCTATGTGAATGGACAGTGGCAGTGCTGAATGTGGGCCCGGCTTGAACAGCTTACAGCACAGCTGACCCCTTCTTCATACTGTCCCGAAGCATAAGTTCGTTAAAGTGCATATTGGAAATGAATGAATCAACAAAGAGAATTTGATTGCAATGTCTAAGGCTGAACGTTTGGTCCTTCCTTTTGTGTCCTTCCTCCATATCGTGAATCGTAAAATCATTATGCACATGAAATGTATCACAACCATCTTCGTCAGCTCTGGGATTCTCATATCCATGCTAACATATGCACAATCCCAATTGGTCGTTCGATCGTACTAGCTTTGTCCCAACTCCCACGCTGTGCCAACCAGGCTGACCCCTTCGCTGTAAAATTGACAATGGATACCTTGATGTTAGATCTATGCTAAAAACTCCTGTCACTCCGTGTCCCATTCGTTCATGGTAGCGGAAGCAACCATGCTTCAAATTTGTGGTGTTCTATAACTGTCGAGTGATTCCTGGAATGAGGCCAACCTCTCACCAATATTACCAATACTGTTGTTCTGCTGTGCAGCTGTGGAAGTACTTGGCTCGCCGTGCGTGAACTGTATGAATGGATCGCTCAAGCTGGGAAGGTGGCGGGGTTTGCCTCGCAAAGACCTCTTGTTTGGGTCCAGCTCGAACGGTGACCCCAGACGTTTTTGCTTCTCGTCCACTTGTGGCGGTGCCAGGGTAGAAGCTTGAGCGCCGTTGACGGCAGCAGCAAACTGTGATGGCATTGTTGGAATTGGCGGCATGCTTTCCTGCTCTGTTGGCTGAGGCGTGAACAACCTCGCTATCTTCTCGTGAGCAGTGCCAAGTGTAGCACCTCGATTTCGCAGTCGAACACGTCTTTGATTAATGTCACCGAGACCGGTGAAGACTAGCTCTGGCTCTGGTGCCGGCTCCGGGTCGACGAAATTCGCAAGAGGTTCTTCCAGGTTCAGGCCAGATGTGTGGCCAGCGAGACTGCTGCCGCTAGGGCTGAGCTCATCTTCAAGGTTGTGTTGAGCTCGACGCTTATTGATGTTTTGTCCAAGATCAGCCTCTGGGTTGAATGGCGACAGCAATCGAGGTCCGGTGGCATGCATTGTGCCGAACTGGTTTTGTGTGACACCACGTCTATGCCGGTTCTCAGGTCTGATAGGCCCATTCCAGGTGTTGTAGCTGAAGGGTGAAGCTAGTCTTGGTGCATTCGTAACAGGAAGCAGCTTGCTGTGGTCCATCACAGGCTGCTCTTCGGTGATGCCTAGTCCAGCTGGCGGTGATGGGTTCATCGTGTTCTGCTCGGCGGAGTCAACTTCTCGGTTGAAGTTTTCTAGAGCAGACCCCATGGGTGGAGAATCGCCCGTAGTCAGCTGAGCGAGAGGCGCTGTGGCACCACTTGCAACTAGGTTGATATGTAGCTCACGTGTAGTGTAGGCTGAGTCGTCCTCGTTCTTTAGCATGGGAGAAGCGCTTAGTCCCGATGATCTTCTCGGCTGGAACTGTTCCGCAAAAGGCGAGGGGCTTCTGGACTCTCGCAGTCGGTTGTAGTGTGCCGAGATGGTGAACTTCTCCCGGCAAAGCTGCTTCAGACGCTTTCTGGTTGCGCTCTCCGAAGGCCAAGCAGGTCGGCGATCATTGGTGCTGGTGCTGAGAAAATCCTCTGGATCTGGAGTCTTGTTTCTTGAATACATCCTCACGTCCAGCATGCTCCGGACCTTGTGTCGTTGCACGATAGGGAAATCGACTCGACTTGCTCGTGACCAGGTCTCTTTAGCTCGGCGAGCAACTCTGTGGCAGACACCAGTTGGAGGGATGCTACCAGGCACGGTCTTGAACGGGGTGACCGTTGGATCTGCAAGGTAGATCTGGTAGACGTTGAACAAGTGATTGTCCATGTCAATGGTCCAGTCAACGTTGTTCTTTCCAAAGAGATTGGTCAATCGTTGCTTCTTTGACTTCCGCAACGGCAGTGGTGTAGCTGGGATGATCTTCACGTTTTCTGCGGGGAAGAAAGGATCGGAGTCATCTGCACCAGCCACAGAACCATCATAGGATGTGGGGCGAGTATCATACGTCTCAGTGGTCGACACAGAAGAAGTTGAATTGTGGGAGCGTACGGATGTGGGCCGCCGCAAATCCCATTCACCTCGCTTGATGTCGACAGGAGTCCTCGTGGTTTGATGTGGTGGCGTGTAGGGTGCTTGCGTTACAGGAGGCAAGCGAAGCTTTTCGTATTCTACAGGTTCTGAGAAGCGTTGGAAAAGGTTGGGACGTGTAGGCGTGCTTGTCAACTCTATCGAGGGCATTGCGTCGTCCGAAGATAAGTCAAAAGACTTCGAGACCTCGGTACTCCGGGGCCCTGCACTAGATGGGATGGGTATATCTGAAGCGAAAAGCGTGGCTGGCAGACCAGGGTTGCGAGCCTGAAAACTATTGAAATTGACGCGAGGACGCCGCACTCGGTAGGTGGAATGAGGAGGAGGTGGTGGCAGATCTAGCTGAGCAAAGGTTTGATCAGGCGTCCTTGGTGCTTCAGCAGCATCCAATGATAGCGGGGCGAAATTTCGAGGCAACGTTATCGACATGCCCGACTTTTTTGCAGCAGAAGATGCGTGCAGTGTTGGTGAAGAATCGAGGTTCCGTGCAGTGACTGGCGTCGAGCCTAGCTCGTGCCATAGCGAATCCATCGCGTTGTTCACGTTGAGCGAGAAGGAACAGTGACTGGTTTGTGCTCGTGGCTCAACAGCTCATCGTCGTGTGTTCGTACCTTGATGTTGTCGTTGGGTAGGTGATATTCCTGCTTTTTTAAGTCGATGCGCGTATCTCAACTGCCAGTATACCGCGTCGCAAGCTCGAAGTCAGTGTTCACTATCACAGCAGTTCTGCCCAAGTCGTTCTCGCCGGCGTTCAGCTCGTACTCGTCGTCGATACGTGGAGGAATCGGTGGCTGGAGGGTTGGAGAAGTGCGACAGATTGACTCGACACGCGTCCGAGGCAAGTTGGGACAAGGTTAAGATGCGTCGGTGATGGAAAGGTAATACTTCTGAAATTCTGCAGTTTCGGGTTCGTTGGGGACTTTGTTTACACCTGAGGTCATAAAAGGAAGCAGAGAGAGCGGACTTTGTTGTGGTGGAAGTGGGTTGATCAAGAATGTGAGATGGAGAAATCAAGTGAACAAGTCGGAGGGAGGAGAAGCATGGGAGCGTTCCAAGCGCAGCGAGTCCCAGGTCCAGAAAGTCTCCTGCACCCACCAGTGCCAGGTCAGCCCTGGAAGGAGCTATCCACTTCTGTTTCTTGGCCGCAAGAAGCCTGGGAAAACAGCATCCTTACCCACTCAAGGTTGCGACACCAAACGCTAATCACCACTAGGATCCACTACAGCCAACTCTACGCGATGGTCCACTGTGCCCGAAGCAGTCCGGTGGAAGCAAGGTACTCATCGACGATACGCATGCATCTCCAACATCACCAATGCCACCACAACCAGTCAATGCTTCAACCTTCACACGCACTCCTGCTACAGCATGACAGCTCAGCTACATGATGCTCTGCAATCAGCGGTGCGACGCGTCCAGCGACGTGCACTTTTCATTCGCTCCGAACTGCAGAGCTCGGGTGTTCAATTTTCGTGCATATGCTTCCAAGCAGTGAGACACTCGAGACAGCTGCAAGGAGCAGCAGGAACAGGCAACTCTCGTTCTGCTAGTCACTGATGCAGGACGATTTTAGTCCTATCAGCATTACTTCGGCCCATTGCCTTCCTGTTCGTATGGTGGGTTTTTCCTTCAAGTTGTGAAGAGTGACAACTATATCTACCCCATCTTCTTGCATGTTTTACACCCACACCAGCTATCTGGAGTGTCAACAAACAACCTCGTCTTTCTGCTCGATGTATCCCTCATGTTATCGACCAACATGTGGCATAGAGGTATCAGACGGTCTCGAGCGATCTCTCGTCTCAGTAGGCGCTGACCGACTTTTTGACCGTGTTGACGTGCACTTTTATAGCTCAGTCCTCGCTTTTGCTGACCGCTTCCCTTGCTCGCAAGCTCACAAGTCCGGCGTTATTGCCCTAAGCTGCTGTGGACGCGTTTGAGCTTGCAGCACTAACACAACAAACCTGACCCCACCTCAACGCGAACATATCGCGCTAGAGGATTTTCTGACGCCGGTCTGTGTGGTGTCATCATCCTAGCTGAGCCAATCAATTCACACACCACCGAGCCAGATGCTCTGTGAAAGGTTGTTCAAGTGTCTCGACTTCTGAATCAATAGTGGTTGGTATAGCCACTACCCGTGCTCGGTGGAACGCACAAGCAGCAGGCTCCGACTTATTCAGAACCTGGTCGTGCGCTCTACGATGTCGACATGTTTGCGTTGCTTTTGCATTGGCGTCCGCTGCATACAACCCTGCATTTACCATACGATCGTGTTGACTTTAGTCTACTGGTAGAAGCAAGATGTTTCCTTGAACTCGCGACCACAAATACAGACTCGGCACCAATGTTATGAAAAACCTCGATATTGTCCAAAAGCAACATTAGCATTGTGTATGTTTGGAGCACCAGCAGTACCTGCCGAGTCCTGGGGTAGAAGCTATGCTTGCTTCTCGGAACGTACCAGGTGAAATGACAAGATCAGCCCAACACGTGAGCAGTGAAGTGCAGTTACAGGACACCGTCGTGACGGAAATCGTGCTTGCAGCCTGTGCTAGCTAACAAGTCTCATGGTAAGAAACTATAGACGGGCAACTACTAAGCAACAGCAAACAACGGAAGCCTTCCTGTCTTCCAGCGAGGATTCCTTGATATCCAGAGAAGAAGATCTCGTCTTTTTGAGAACGTTCTGCGGCCATGTGCCTGTAATTGAAGCACTATGAGGAGAACATGCTGCGGCGCTGAACCAGACACTCTCGACGAAATGCGATAATCCTCAGAATGCCTACTACCTATATTCAGGAAACCACGATTGATGTGGGTCATGGCCAAGAGAACCGCCTGCCCCCAAGTGAGATTCCGCTCCTATCTACGGTGTCCAAGTCCGTTCTCCACGACGTCTGGAGCGGGAGCAAGCTGGCGGCGATAAAAACCGAACCACCTCGTACCTGCTTAGAACGCTTCTTTCTCGATGTATCCGGATCGCGAGGCCAACGTATTGCTGTTTGAAAACATTGAAGACTCGCTAGGTTAAACGGGTCGGGAGCGAAGGAATACTGAACCCGCAACAGTCGTAATGATTAGGAGAGGTTGTTTCTCAAGACAATGCTCAGACACTTGTCTTGATCATTTTTATATTAAAAACTCCATGAACGGAAGAGGTTTGGTTTCACAGGGTATACAAAATACAGAGCTTATACCAGGATCTCTAGGACCTGGAGAATAATGTCACAACCAGATACCGTTAACCCGGTATTGCTTCTTCTACTGCAGTCGGCCCAGCTGAATGACTACCTTGCCAACATGCTTCTGATCCCATTGATACTGGTAAGCTTCCTGTGCCTGCTCAAAGTCAAACGTCTTGTCCACGACAGGATGGATATTCGTCGCATCAATCGCCGCGTTCATGTCCTTGAACTGCGCCTTTGATCCCACTAGAATACCTCGCACCGTGCACATGTTCGTCAGCGTATCCAGGGTGCTCGGCTGCTTCTCAGCACCTGCACCGCCCACAAATCCAATCACCGTGATCACGCCCTCCGGCTTAATCGCCTTCATAGATTGCTCCATGGTATTTGGACCACCGATCTCAACGACATGGTCAACACCCGCCTTGTTAGGTGAGATGGACTTTGCGACCTCGCCCCAGTTCGGCGTGGTCTTGTAGTTGATGGTACGCGTGGCACCAAGTTTCTTCAGCATCTCGCATTTCTCGTCTGAGCTACTGGTGGCGATGACGTTGGCGCCGGCGGCGGCGGCGAATTGGACTGCGGCCGTGGACACGCCGCCTGTACCTTGGGTGAGGACTGTTTGGCCGGGTTTCAGGCCCTTCGACTCGAGGCCGTAGAGAGCGTTCCAGGCCGTGAGCGGCGCGCAGCTGAGTGTTCCTGCCTCTGTAGGGGTGAGGTTGGTCGGTGCCGCGACGAGGCCGTGCTCTGGGAAGACCGCGTATTGTCTGAGCGTGCCGTCGACAGCACCGCCTAGGCCGGAGCCCATAGCGCGCATGTCGATGGGACCAGCTTGGTGGAGCTGGTTGAACAGCGTGCAGACTTTGTCGCCGACTTCAAATTCAGTGACCTTCTTGCCGATGGCGAGGATGTTGCCGGAGGCGTCCGAGCATGGGACTATTGGTAGTTGGACGGGGAACGGATATTGGCCTTTGGCGATAATGAGGTCTCGGTAGTTAATGGAGACTGCTTGGACCTGGACGAGGCAGTCATAATCTCCCACTTCTGGGATTTGAACATCCTTCTCGATCTCGAGCGACTCGAAGCCCTTTTGGGTCTTGAGAACGTATTGGTTCGTGGTCTTGGGTAGGTCTGACATGATGGAACAATTTTTGTAAGTGATCAGGGGGTGCTCCTACTTAGGGACTTGTGAAGAATAGTTGATGTTGGTATGTTTGATCTCACCTGGCTATTTATGAGATGATCGAGAACGAAACGACTTTCATTATTAGTAAGACATGAGCTCTACAGGAAAACTTATGCTCTGGTCGTCTGCATAAGTGAGCTCAGGTTGATGTCATGACGAAGTTTGTTCAGGGTTCAGGCAAGGCACGGAGATGCACCCTCATACTGTTTATGGAGATATGGTGCGGAGCATAAAACATTGGTAGACGACACGTAGATTATGGTAAGTCAACCATCGCAATAATGCATGACGTTCAAGCAAATTCAGAAGGGAGGAAGTTCAGTGAACATCTGCCGATAAGTTGCAACGCACTACGCTCACTTCGCCAAACCTGCCTAAATCGGTGACCGTAGATCTTGGGCTCTGGTCTCGGGAGGACTCCGGCCGAATTATTGCCAAGATTGCGGCTGCGGCCACACAGATTTCGCTCACTTTTGATCTAGTCGACAGGAACGTTTACAAGTCGCACGTCTGACAACTCGAGACCCATCGCCAACATGTCTCAAGCTCTTAACAAGATCGCTATCAACAGCCCGTCTCGAGCTCACCCCTCTGAGCTCGAGACCAACGTCGCGACTGCTCTGTACGAACTCGAGACCAACATCCCAGATCTCAAGGCGTCTCTTCGACCTCTGCAGATCCAGTCTGCCCGTGAGGTACGATAAGCAACACCACCAAAGTGAACGCAAAAGTCTAACAGCATCTGCAGCTCGAAGTTGGCCATGGCAAGCGCGCAATCGTGATCTTCGTCCCAGTACCTCTCCTCTCCAACTTCCACAAGGTGCAGCAAAGACTCACCCGGGAACTCGAGAAGAAGTTCTCTGACCGACACGTCATCTTCCTCGCCTCGCGACGAATTCTCCCAAGACCCAAGCGATCGAACCGATCTCGAACCAGCCAGACGCAAAAGCGACCAAGATCCCGAACTCTGACTGCTGTCCACGATGCTATCCTGGCTGATGTCGTCTACCCAGTCGAGATCGTCGGCAAGAGACTGCGAACCAAGGAGGACGGCAGCAAGGTCCTGAAGGTTGTGTTGGACGAGAAGGAGCGAGGTGGTGTTGACTACCGTCTTGACACCTACTCCGAGGTCTACCGCAAGTTGACTGGCCGAACCTGCAACTTCGAGTTCCCCGTGAGCGGCGGTGCTGAGTACTAGAAGTTGGAGAAGAACGTGATGACTGGACATGTGAATCAGCAGCTGCAGGCGAATGGGGGGATGCTGCTTGAGTTGGGCACATCGTGCATGGAGAGAGGCAAGCACATGTGGTAGTCCACATCGATATAGAAAGCTCTACACATGCAGGTATGACTTGTCCATCCTGAGGTGATGTTGAAATATTACATCTAGAGCATGTC
>Ga0066648_10001057_pt1 | contig 16054 bp, 14 predicted proteins | sample CryGeyCG12114_NA_FD_59537 | JGI IMG/M metagenome (GOLD analysis project Ga0066648, IMG submission 59537) | Groundwater microbial communities from aquifer - Crystal Geyser CG19_WC_8/21/14_NA | ecosystem: Environmental > Aquatic > Deep subsurface > Groundwater | place: USA: Utah: Grand County... | reverse complement strand
ACCCTTCATGGCATAGAGTCTGTTAGACTTCTTCTCTCTTACCAGGTAGACCTTGCCTACATCGCCCTTGCCAATAAGCTTGATCTTGTCGAAACTCCCGGGACCGACTTCTACGTTACGAACCTTTATCGAGTTCGAACTGTAGGTTCTCCTAAATGCAGCGGCTTGACGGATCTGACCCGGGAGAGGCAGCTTCCCCAGCGAAAGATGGGGTGGTGGAGCGCCATCCAGGGGCTTGGCAGGATCGGGAGTCGGGGCGAGGTCAAGCTTTGGCTCAGGTTCGGGTTGAACGACGACAGGCTCCTTTCCGAATTCTGCTGTATTCGGCCTCGCCTGGGCCGGTGCATCTCCGAACAGGCCTTGTGCATTGGGGGCCGATGCGACCCTTCTGAGCTTGCGTGCCAGCTCTTCTCTGCCTGCGCCGAGCGGACTGTCCGGCTGTCCATCTGCGCCATTCACTTTTACCTTGGGGGTGTCGGGGGGTGAAGGAGGCACACTGCCCTCGTTGTGATGACGTAGGTTGGGTGGCCCTTGATGGACGAAGTACGGGTTGGCATGAGCAGTCGCGGATACTGTGTCTTCTAAAGCATTGCCTTCGCTTGCGGTGGTGGTTGACCTGTTTCGACCTAGGCCACGAAATATGGTTCCCGACTTTTGTGACTTTGTTTCAGATTTGGGCGTGGGCAGACCGTCTGCACCTACTGTAGCCTGTCCTCCAGTGCTGTTTATGCGGAAGAAGTTCTTGAGTTTCGTGGACGTGGCCACATGCCCATCGGGTTGTTGACTTTTCTTGGACGAGAAGGACAGACCCGAAAAGTTGCGTTTCTCTGTAGCCATGACTGTAGTGTGCCAAATCAATGGTTCCACAGACTTAGACGGCGAGTGGCCGATGGCAGGATGTAGTCTGCGAGCGCAGTCGGTCACAGACGGAGAGTGCACGTGAACGGTGCTCGATGTTTCGTTAAGAGGAAACTACTATCTCTGCGTAGCCATCTCCGAGTCTGGGGGCGAAGTCGGTCAAGAGGGCAGTACCGAGGATTGGAAATCAACGGCGCTGAAGGTCGGTTCGGTTGCAACGACTGACACGATCGTACTTGGGGCGAGCAATACTGCGGAAGAGGTCTCACTGTCTCTGACGAACACTAATTGAGTATAGCCGGCAGTGGAACGAGAGCACACTGCAGATTGCTGGATTACTTGAAGGGTAAGTAATTAGAATGTCACTTGCCAACGGTCATGTTGCGCTGCGGCCGTGCTCACCCCAGCACGGTCACTGCAGTCCAGTCCAGGCACAAGGTGGAGAACTTTTGGAGCCGTTCATCATTGGGGGGCACGAGAACATCTGACCTCCGAGGACTCACAAAGATCATCCTTCTTCTCACCAACTGCAAAATTTCCTTGCTCGAGTCGGTGCGAGTCCGAAGACTCGATGCTATTTCCTGCTATTGTATCTAACCCACGACGAAGCTACTGAGCTCGACATATCCGCTTGTCAATAATAGACATAACTAACCATTACCATTACACCTTCCTATCTTGATCTGAACTCGATTGTGATTTCTACTCCTCTGAACACCTTTACCATACTTGCTGTCCAAGGAATTTCTCGATACAACCAATACCTATGCAATCCATGATCAACACTGCATTATCCCCCTCTTTCCGGTGGTGCTGCTCTTGTCAAGGTCTCAATAAATCATGCAATCATCGCAGCCACTGGTGCTTTCAGTTGAAGTTGGCTTTAGCTGCTTTGTTGTTGTTGCTTTGCATTAGGGCGCTTTCGAACACCTCCCGGCAGTATGGTCCATACTAAGCACCACCATTGCCTCCCTGACGACGCAAGAATTTGGGGCTCTTCGGGCTTTTGGTCTTATTGCCAGTACTAGCAAGTTGAGTTTGAACACTTCGACGGCTGTCCACCATCCCGTCAAAGTTGTGAGGCAGGCTGCCAACAGCATGAATGTTTTGGACACACACGGATGAGTAGCTTTTGTTGTTCAAGCTCTCCGGAGTGAACAACGTGCTTGATTCAGCCAGACTCCGGTCTTCGTTGCTCCCAGCCAGGCCCAAATGCGGCTTCTGAGCGCTCACGCTGCTGACTCCCAGATGTCTTGCTAGCTCCTCAGTCGAAGTCATCTTCGTAGGGTTGGGCCCGTGCATGTCAATGACCATGCGTTCACCCGGTGGGACACGGCTGTTCGATGTGGTACGGAGAGACTGAGTTTCCAGCTTCGCAGCCAATGCCATGCTGTCCTCAACCGCGTTAAACTGAGCCAGGAATGCATCAGTGGCCGCTTTCTGGTGACTCCGGGGTGCTACTGAGATATTCTCTTTGTTCACAAATCTACTGGGGTCAGTATAAATACTAACAAGAGTCTGTGGGTACTCACACGTCGTCTGATGTAGGACCTGAAGGCATGTTCGAGACTCGGCCATCTCCAAAAAGATGGCTTGGTGTCGGGTCTCTCTTGGACCAACCATCTTGACCTTGAAGGTAAGATGGCAGGGGAACAGCGCTAAGGTCAAGGTCCTGGCCGCCAACGTCCATAACGCTGCTGTTGATGAGGCGAAGCTTGGTGACAGTGCCCTTTGGCTGACCAATTGCTTTGATAATCTGTCGGTATTCGTCCACATGATCTCGTGGTGGGGTGTTCTTGGCCGGTATGATTGCCGGCAGTGCAACTGCTGAAGCGCCATAGATAGGGTTGTAAGCGACTCCCTCAGAAGATTGACCAGAGTCCTGACTCACTGATATGTAAGCTGGAGATTCATGAGGACTGCTCAACTGACGTTCCTGTTCGGCATCGAATGTATCGGAGAGATCGCTCTGCTCTTGTCGTACCTTCGGAGGCGCGGATCGTTTACTAACGCCCCAGCCATCGGCCTCAGTCATACCACGAGCTGCGGAGCTATTGCTGTTGATCTGCTGTGGAATACCACGTTCATTTTGTTTGTCCGGCGGAGGAACAATGGGAATGGGTCGGCGCGAAGCGCTGCCTCTGGGTTTCTCAATGATTGGCATAACTGACGTGGCATTGAGTGACGGCTGGTCAGAGACATGTTCTATGGCAAGAGTTTCGCTGGCTGGAACATACGCAGGAGCTTCAACGTTGAAGCCTGTGGCGAAGCTCTCTGAGGATGAATCCGTCATTCGCTTCAGACCAAGCATGTCTTGGTATTCTCTGACAGTATCTTTGGCATCGGAGCGCTGCTGCACGATGATTCGGCGATGCTCAACAAGCTGAGGTGCGAGACCATGCATAGCTCGATGACGATCAATGTCTTTGAGTTGCTGGTCGAGCTGATTGTAGTGCTGCTGCCAAGATGTAAGCACTTGATGAGCAGTCAGAGCTTGCTGCGCCGCGTACTGCTGCTGGTAAGGCTGGTTGTAGGTGCTCCACGCTGCTGCAGGACTGTACTGATCAGTGACAGGTATTCCCATACCGAGAGTCAGCATGCCGCTAGACTGATAAGGTGACAGGCCATAAGGTTGGGCTTGCATAGCTTGCTGCATAACAGGACCGCCCATGTGCTGCACGGGAAACCATGAACGGCCCGGTGGCATTGAGGTTGGCCTAGAAACATCATCGACAGCCACCGGACCGTCGTAAGTGTTGTGGACAGCGCCATTGACACCGATGGCTCTAACAGGGTTGCCGTCTGGCCCTGCGGAAGATCCAGCCCCAGCGTCGACAAGACGATGCTCGGTCGATGGGTGGTCCAGGTATGCCTGGCTTGGATCTTGATCACCATACGGGTTCCAATCACTGTTTCCATTTTTCTTGATGTCTTGGGACTGCTGGCCAGCAGATACAGCCTGAGGTCGATTTGTAACATTTGTTGGTAGCAGAAACGGAGGCGGTGATCGAGGTTCCATTGGCACAATTCGACCTCCAGCAGTGACACGATTGTGGGTGGGTGAGGAGTGCTTCTTGAGGAACTTGGCAAACCCCTCGTCCTTCTGACGCTCAGCAGGTGGTGGCAGCTTCGGCTGTCGGTCTGGGCGTACAAGATGATTTCCCTCGTAGAGAAGGACATCTGCGGAGCTCGCCCTGTCTAGGTTGCTACCTTTGGTACAGCTGGCAGAACTCTTTCTTGATGACATAGCGCAGTCACCCAGTGAGGGTACTACCCCGGCTGCGAAATAGATTAGATCCCTCTAGGTTTCCGTTCTATGGGTGGACTTACCACGAGCAGCGTCGTAGCTGAATTTGGAGAGGTCAAACGGAAGAAAAGTTGTTGGTGCCAGCTCTATTAGTTGCGAGATGGAGTATCGATACTTTTGGTATTTGGGTTCGTTCTGTCGGAAGTCAGACATCATGACCGAAGCTCAGTCAGAACCGTGAGGTCAATGAAGGTATAGCCAAAACACCAAGAGGTTGACTCGCGCCGGCTGCGCAGTGTTGCTGATTGAGCCCCCAAGCAAAGAACGAAGACCAGCCAAAGACCGTGGATGGGAAAGTTGCGAGGTGAGAGAGTCCGCAGAGGTTATTGACATAACGGCGGTCTGCTGAAGGAAGGAGCAGGGGAGTCTGGCTTACCTCATACTAGTGATGTTGCCTGCTCGAAAAGCAGTTGCGATAGTCTGACAGGTATACTGGGAAGGTGCAATTCAACAGGTAATGACGGGCAGGTGCGTTGTTGCGAAGACACAGGCTGAAGTTGTTGATGCTGGAAAATTAGATACACGATAAGCTGATATGATAGTGGTAATGCCACGTGGAGAGGCGATACTAGCGACTGGAGAGGAAGACGTAGATCGATAGCAGGAGTGAAGGAAAGGAAATATTGCTCTAGCGCGTTGATTAGAAAAGCAACGTGCTGAGGCTGCCATCCTCAGCGCAGCAAGGCTATGTAAGGACGGCTCATACTTGATCTCGAGGCTTCACCGCTGGTGTGTAAGGGTTGACCTGGACATCATCATCCTCATAGCTAGGTCGCCGCGGGTGTGATGTGGCGACCGCACCCATCTGCCCAGCTTCTTCACTCCTGGCCTTGTCGCTCAACTCCCAGCTGCCTATTCGTTCATGACCCTTCACACGTTCATCCTCTGTCGCCGTCACTACAGCACCTGCCCCACCTTTGGGGATAGTCAAGTCTTGATCACTTGAAAGCTTCTGGGAGCCCTTGAACCCCACAAGATCGGATCCTCTTTTACCTCCTTGGCGGTGGAATCGGAGGCCAGCAATAGCCATAAGGAGTCCGAAGAGCATGCCAGCCACAGCCAAAGCCACGATCGCTCCGATAACGCCAGCAACAGCTGGTGACAACCCAGGACGGCTAGAGCTGTTGACAGAGTCATCGTTATCTGCATATGCTGGGCAGAAGATACTAGAACAGGGTAGGATTAGCGAGGGATCTCCAGTGCGGAAAGAGGCATTTAGGTACCTATAGCTTCCACAAGTCTCACACCATTCTCTGATTCCAGTCAAACTGAACTCAGAGATGCCACTGACGAATTCCGAATATGGAATTAGCGTTTGACTGGGGCCTCTCCCAAATAGTGAATACGCAGTAAGTCGCGAATATTCGTCAGTACCATTTTGGAAGTAGAATCGCACATACATCTCCGACTGATCTGGAAAACTACTATCTGGATCGTCTTCGGGACGCAACGTGACGAGCTCGAAAATGTAACTTGAACCGAGCGGCGGTATGTTATAGAAGATAGCATCCTGCTCACTGGTTAACCCGGCTAGGGCGGCAAACGACACCATCGGCGCAAAATCGCCGAACCATAGATTGAGCTTGTTGGTGCTGCCTTCTGTGCTGATAGCGTTGTAGAATGTGGACAAGATTTGTGATGCGAGACTTCGACCAGCGATTGACTTGACAGGATCTGCGAGAGAATGTAAGTTTCACATTTGAAAGTGCTCCTCGTAACTCACCTGTGGCGTTGTTATAAAGTGCATAGACCCAGTCCGCCGCCAGTACCTCAACCCTTGTCATATTGACATCAGATATCGTGTTCCGAACCGTGCTGTTGTGAAGGTATTGGTACTGTAGATAGTCATAAACGTAGTAGGCATTGAAGTACCCAAGATTGCTCGGACTGAAAATGTTGTCCAAATATTCGTCGTCCAACGCTTGATATAATTCAAGGGTTGATTCGTAAAGGAAAGCAAAATCAGACGTATTGTAGTACTCGATCATACGCTCGGTATATGCTGGACAGTTTTTGTCTCCATCGATCCAGACCGAATTCAGGTCGTAAGAGGAAGCAGTGTCAATCTTGGGGTATTGATAGCCGTCCAGTGGCGCAACAACATTCGTTCCATTTGCTAGATTCGATATGCCAGCTTCATAAGTGTAATTCTGGCTTGGAGTGTCTGCTAGCGGTGGATACAGGCCTTGCATGAAAGCCTGTGCCGAGCCGATCGTATATTGGTCGTCGGTTGTCAAAATGGATATCTCGCCGGCATTGAGCTGGTAATTGGATATACCTCGAATAGTGGTTGATTCGAGCGAATCGAACGTGCTGGTAAGATATCGACCACGAAACCCGGATCCGGCGTCGTACATTTGCTGGGCTCCGAATGGGGTCAATACCGATATCTCACTATTGTATAGCGGTGTCCGGTCTCCATACCGAGTAAACACGAAGGAGCTAATGACCTGTTGCCGCAGTGTAGTAGCCGAAACAAGATCGAATGCCCATATGGCGACCACGAGCAATAATCGCAACATGTTCTCTGGCACGCAGGTTGCAGGGTAAACGATTCACGATGCACAAACACTGCACGTATAAGGAGGGCAAGCTGATAGTCAGAAACGGGCAGGCAGCTGTAGCTTCAAGTACCCTGCGGAAGTACATGACTTTCAGTCCTTGGACTGCATGACAAGTGCTGTTCAAAGCTTCAGATGACCTATCTCGATCAAGTAGAGCTCTGCTGCAAGGTGACTGTAGCTATGCCTGTAGTGCTGCTTAGTGGGGGCCGCGATGATTGGACAAACGACGGTGCTGGCGCAGTCGGTAAGACCAATGATTGGACGACAGAACCGGCGTGCCGATCCAGCTAAAGCAGCCAATGACTGGGCACGCCCCGCGTGACCAACCTCCACGGAAAGTTGAAAGCAAGCTGTCGTGCACCTGCCCAACTTTGTAACTTATGTCCTACGACGTCACGTCACCTTTCCGGGAGGAGCTAATGCGTGTTATCTCATCCAATATGTCTTGGCCTGTACGGTTCGCTGTAGGACCAGCCGCACAGCGGTGCTGGGAGAAAGGAGCGGATAATCATTGAGGACGACGGCAATCATGATGGCGGTGGTGAGTAGACTGATGACTCAAACGAACCCAGTCAGAGCGCTCAACCCTTCGATCCGGTTCCCACCGCCGCTGCTAGCTTCCTACGGTATCAGAGTCGGGGCTCCAGCAAGCACGGTCAGCAGCTTTCAAGTGCCTTCCTTGACGACGTCTTCCAAACTCGCTCTATAGAAGTTGTCACTACCGGCATCCATGTAAGAGGATGTCAGACAAATAGCAGAGCCTCCCTCCTCTGCTGTCACAGCCCCAAGCACTCAGGCTAGATACAAGGACGAAAGTACATGTCGGCGTTTGCTCACCGTGCAGTGGCAGTGCGACTTCGTGTCGATGATGCACTTTGTCTCAAGCTGCTGGCATGTTGTATACAGCACACATGCTGAAAAGAAAAGGGGAACAAGCGGGTTTTCCAACGTATGCATTTCCACCAAGGTAAAAGCAAGACTATACACATACAAACAATTCAGCCCTCGTTGCTCATACTGACATACACCAAAACTATGTACATAGGTTGCATGCTCAGCCTCACGTCCTGCCTGACGTTTCGCTGCTGCAGATCCCTGCTGAAGAAGAAAGAAGAAAAAGAAGAAGGGCATCATAACTCAATACTTCCTACCGTTTCGCCACCTTGTGATTTACACCTTCAATTGCTTAATGAGGCTCAGAGAGTCTGTGAGCATCTTAGAGATCTCTTTTGTCTTAGCCGCACCAATACCGTCGTTGGCCAGAGATTTCACCTGCTTCATAGCGACGTCGATCTTGTAGGAGAGAATATCGAGGCCAGATAGAGACGAAGAGAGGTCCAAGCCGGATTTAGCACCATCAGCGATACCCTGGACTTTAGCGAGAATCGCACTGGCTTGCCCTTTGACGTCTGCGAGGATACCCTCAACGTTGGCGCCTTTGGCCTGGCTGGGAAGTCCCTTGAGCAAGAACTGAAGCCGGTCAGACATGAGGTTGGCGTCCTTCATGAAGCCGGTGATAGCTTTCATGTCTAGTTGGTCGGTGACCGAGTCGAGTTTGAGGCCCCCAGTGAGACCACCAAGACCTAGATCTTGCCCCTTGATGACACCAGAGATGAGTCCGCTAACATTGCGCTTGTCCATGAGTTCCTTGAGATCGAAAGCTTGGCCGTTGCACACACCAGAGAAATACTGGGTGAAATCAACCTTGGTGAGAAGATCACTAAGACCTAGTTTGTCGGCGAATCCCAGAAAGTCGAAACTCTGGCCGTTGCAAACTTCAGACATGAATTTAGTGATGTCAAGCTTGTTGAGGAAACCACCAAGCTCTAGCTGATTGGTAAGACCCCCAAGGTCCAGTTCCTTGTCATCGCTCACATCAGTGATGAATTGGGTGATTTTGAGCTTGTCGAAGATGCCACCAAGATCGAACTTGCCAGTGAGTTGGTCAAGACTCAGACATTGGCCAGCACTGACAGACTTGGTGATGTCAAGCTTGTCGAAAAGACCACCAAGCTCTAGCTTGTCAGTAAGCTCCTTGAGATCCACACACTGGGCACTGCCGAGACCGGAGAGGAAGCTAGTGATATCGAGCTTGTCGGTAGCACTTCCAAGGTCTAGCTTGCCAGTCGAATCTCCAGTCAGACCATCGAGGGGTAGGCCGTCAATCAGAGCTTTGAGATCTGAACCTTCGTCTTTGCTGATACCATCAGTGAGCCCTGACAAGATGCCGTCGAGCTTGGTAAGGTCGTCCAGATTCAACTTGCCGCTCAAGTCACCAAGCTGAAGCTTGTCTTTGAGCTCCTTGAGGTCGAGGTCTCCAGCGTTGACCAGCTGCGTGACTTTGTCTAAGCCGAGACCCGAGGTGACTTTGTCCAAGCCCAAGCTCGAGGTGAGGCCACCGAGGAGAGGTGCTAGACAGTGTCAGTCGTTATCACACCAAATGGAGCTGGCACAACTTGCCCGCGAAAGCAGCTGAGCTGAAGGCCACAGTGAGAGCGATGGAGGTACGCATCTTCGTGCTATGATGTCTGATACTTGTTTTAATGAATGAATGGACGTGTCAAGATGGTTTGAAAGAGTGGCTTCGTCTGTAAGACCGATTGAAAGAGTGGCCTATGGTGGAACTGCAGCTGATGTTGTTGATGGCAAGAATGAAGCCCTTCCATCGCGCGAGAAACGCTCCTTCTTATACACGAGCTCGCTGCGTTCCTCCCCAAGAGCAGTGGACCTGAGAGTTTCATAGACCATCTGGTATGCTCTGTAGACAATCTTTTCGCATGCTTCGAGGCTCGAATTGCCTTCACGCCTCACAACCTTCTCGCAGCGGTGGTTCTAAATGCCAAAATGCTGTCGCAGATCACGAGGCTATCCAAGCAGGTGGAGACGGGAAGAGACGCATGTCAGCGAAGACCTAAATCGTCCAGAATCAGAATAGCGCGCTCTTTGTAACGTCGACGGCTCCAGACCTGGACGTGATGATCGACATCCAGGTTCTTTTCCGGATGGCTGAAACCGAGCTTGTTCGACCACTTTCTCTATATTGTCGACCTTGGTCATCGCTTCCCTGCTATTTTCAAGGTCTCCGTGAGCTAGTCCGTCCTGTTGGAAGAGCGGACGAACACCATTGGCAGGAGGATAGTTACACACAAGCTTAATATCCTACCATCCATCATGCCAACGAGAGGCATCTCTTGGCAGGCGGAAAACCAAGCGAAAGGGACTCTCTATGCAAAGCACTAAGACGAAGAGCCAAGGCCTTGACCCATGGGCCGTTCATCAATACCTGTCTGTTCCCAACGCGACATGACGCCGTGGGCAGGTGGCGGGCTTTGTCAGGAACTGGCTTTGAGATTGAGGCTCGCTCAAGCGGAGCGCAGCACTGGTGTTTGAGGACGGTGCCAAGCTATCGATCGGCGCCCGGCCGAAGCACGCCTTGCGCGATGCCCCCTCAGGTTCGAAGGTTTCTTTTACAGTGACGTACGGTATGGCTCCTCATGTGTTCTCTCGGAGACGAACCATATGTGAGACGATAGAATTGGGCAGGCTGTCTTTTCCCGATTGAGCCGTGAGGTCGAACCACGTAGAGGACTCCGGAATAGCTTGATCCACAGCGTACCGTACTGGAAACAGTATCGCGCAGAGTTCCTCACTCAGGTTCTGCACGGGGCGAACGAGTCGAGACGAGCCTCCCGCCAGGTCAACGGAAAGGGAGCTATATCCAACGCTTGACAAGCATGATCCCCACTCTTCGTGGCAACGACAGGCTGACTTTGAACATCGGCGAGGATGCAGGCGGGGCGACCCCTGCTGCTGTTGTTACTCTTCACTGTGAGTTTGATCCGACTCTTGGCGAACTAGCCTGGTATGCGCAAAGGCGTCTTCCTCGTACTCCTTCTTGACCGGGTAGTTGGCGGGCTTCTCACCAAGACTGATATCACGCTGTTGGCGTCGATAAGCGGTCCTAGCTAATTCACTCCAAGCTCCAAACCGACTCCTGTGTGGTAAGGTGATATTGTCGTTGAACATCGGCGGGCATTGGCTGGTCATACAATGAGACTAAAACTGTCTGATCAAACCTATATGGAAGGGGGTACGGTTAGAGTACACTCTCTCTGTTCCTGTACTCGCCAAGACCATCTCACCCTTCAACTCCGGACGTGACGGAGAATTGATGCTCTGCACATATGCGTCTCCCCGCGGTATGATTTCGGTGTGCCGGTCTCGCTCAGCAAACTAGGGTAGACGGGGCATCAAGGAGGCTTCTGGGGGGACGTGGTAGTGACAGACAGATGTCTCAGAGTGCGAGGACCTGCCTGTTCACGGATTACCTCTCCGACAACCCCCCTACCCAAACATCGAACAGGATTGGAGATCGACACCCACTTCTTCCAAGCCCTTGCCTTGAGCATGCCATCTTACCATCCCACCGGTTCCGGCCAATGTTCCGTGTCACGTCACAGACGACTTATTCAACTGTCCAACACGCTGACTTATGACAAGGGAGGCAATCCAAAGCCGTGCTCGTGGAGCAAGCCGAGGGAAACACCAGCCCGAGAAGATGGGCCAGTAAGCGCAACAGAGACTGCCGCAACGGCTGAGCTCGAAGGAGTTCCATTCCAATCATCCTCAACTCCCTCTATCCTCGCCAGATAACACCCGAAACGAGGGCATAATGACGGCGACAACCCCCCTCTTCACAATCGCTCCATCTGAATCCCGCAACGGCCTCGTCTTGCAAGCTACAACAGGACGGAGAAAGACGCAGCGGTGTGTGGCAACCTTGCCTCAACAGCCATGCCCCCGTAAGCGACTATCCGAGCCCATACTACAGGCTCGCGGGCACAGTCCACCCTTCCGGCAACGGCATCACAGTATCGAGAGGGAAGAGGAGGAGTCGGGACCCACCTGCACTGCAACAGACAGCGCGACGGTACATGACTGGGGTCGCACCGGTGGTTCAACTCGTGCGATACACACGATTCGAGGGCCAGGACCGCTACTAACCGAAACTGCACGTGAAGCGTGTGATGACTCAGGGCAGTCAGTACTCGAATAGCCAGCGAGCGAGCTAAAGAGCACAGGAGTCGGAGATCGCATGCTTCGTTGTGTATGGAAGGATGTCAAGCTGCTAGAGCGGCACGCTGCACTGACAGACCTGCGGTCCGTCCACGTCTGAGTGAAAATAACCGTGTAGATTGAAAAGCTTGATACAACCAGTTTCGCGCCTATGCCATCAAAATCATTAAAGCGTTAATTAGTCTTGTGTTCTCAACCCGCATGAGCTGCTCCCAAAACTCCCAACTTTGTGACGGTGCGCTTCGTCGTTGAAGGTTTCCAGCTCTCGAACCGTTCTCCCCAGCGTACCTTCCCGGCCAAATGGCTAAGCTTGCCTGTAGAAATTACTGGCTCGGCACCTTCAGTGACAGCCCGTTGCCTTGTTCGTCCTTTCCACTTTGCATGGCAGCAGCTTGCGCCTGAACCTCAGGCAGAGGCGGGCCAGTCCCACTCCTGCGTCGCCTCTCTCGTTCCGCAGAGCCGATATTACCCGCGACCTTCTGCAAGGCAATGCCATGACCGGTAGCAGCAGCATCAATCTCGTGGCCCGCAACATGCTTGTGGCTTCCAAATTTGCGTCCAACGCTCTGCACCCAGCTCTCGTCGTCCGAGTCGCCATCGGCACCGAGGAAGTAAGTGGGTCCAAGGGCAATCATAAAGCGGCCCAACTTCCCTTTCCACCCCTGTCCCTCAGGCTTGCTCTCAGCAAAGGGGTCGTCTGCGCGACCCTTGGTCGCACTCGAGTACTGCCCGCTCCTCACTGACGCCAGGGCAATATGCTGTCTGACCACAAATCTGGCCCAGCTCAACATAACCAAGCAGAAATAGGCTCTGATCGTCCATAGCGCAACAATGACGGCAATCGAGTTCATAGACTGATTATCCAAGATTCCACTGGTTTCACTGCCAACAGCCGGGGCGTCGGCGGGGGTGGCGTTAGCGACAGCATCCTGTCCAGGGACCGCTCCGTCGGTGTTGGGCGCAGCCACCACGTCGACACTTGACACGTTGTGCGCGGGATCGGTGAATCCACTTGTATCCTTGATCATATCGCTTCCGGGCGCCTTGGCACCCTTTCCCATCAGCACCAGAAACCAGGTGACGGCGAAGGCAGCTGTATACAAAGCATTGATCAGACTATCAAGGACGTAGAGCCAGGCGAGGGCCAGACAGTGGAAGGGTGAGTTGGTCTTGATGTGTTTACTGAGGACGATAGTGACGGCCAAGCATGCCACACTGTAGATGTACATGGACAGCTGGAAGGAGGAGAGATGGTAGCCCGTCAGGAGGGCGAGGATGCCATAGAAGCCGGAGAGCTTGTTGAGGACGAGAGAGAGCGTTATCAGAGAGGCGCCGGTGGTCAGCGGGAGGGTGAAGAGGAAGGTCTAGAGGGGTGTGCGTTAGCATTCCGGTTCTCTGCCATGCGCTCGAGACGACAAGCCGCGTATTCGTCGCAAGTGCTGTGGTTCTCGCCGGGGCAGACATACTTGTGGCCTGGGGGCGCGCAGAAGCCTCGAGGAGAGACCCATGGGTGCGCTTGTTGCTGTGAGATCACCACTACTGGCTGTTCCTGCTCTTCACGTGTTGCGAGGTGCCGCTCGTCGGTGGGTTTAGTGATGGGGCGCGTCTGTCAGTGCAGGTACTGGCAAAGGAGACTGTAGTCAAGTTACCTTCGTGATGACGGACTCGGAAAGCGGATGCAAATTGGCTGTGGCTGTGCCTGCGGCTGACTCAGGCAGGTCGATCGGCAGCCACGCCAGGCCGCTCGTGCATCAGTGACGCAACTGTGCAGCGTCGGAGACTTAATGGATATGGCATAGTACAAGTAGCACAGCGCTGGTTCAAGCCTCGACGACTTTCAGGACGATTGTATCACTCCATTCGTGCCCGTCTACTGCAGGCTTCATAGCTTCGCGCCGCGCTATGTATAGTGGGACGCACCTTTACACTAGACTTCCTTTACCGAAAGGAAGAGTCCTTCCTCGGTTTACTCGAGCCGCCGGCAGCATGCAGTAGTCTTGTCGAACGGCTGTGATTCAGTCGGGTCTCCTCGGCGAGACATTCAGACCCCACCCACACGCTGTATCTGCTATGCAAGAGGATTCATGCTTCATATTCCTCCGTCGAGCAACGAATGGTGGCAAGCATATCCACGGTAGGAAAGCATTTCAAAACGCTCCAAAACTCGCCAAATCTGAACATGCGTACCTTGTAGTCGGGCCGCATAGTTGTAGACACCAAGTGAATACCTCAGCACGCACAACCTTCTTGCTGCTTCTGGTTGTTGACCGAGACATCAATCACTATGCTCGGGTTAGCAGGCAGTTGGGCTGCTCGTCGTGCGTGGGTGGACTTACTCTGCGGTCTCGCCTGCTCCTGCTCGCCTTCCATGCCGGGCAAGGCCTGGGCTATCTTCCTAAACAGGGCCTTGACATTGTGGCCTACCTTGGCCGAAGTCTCCATGAAGATGGCGCCGGCCTTCTTGGCCTCCTCTTCGCCTTGGGCGGTGGTGACTTCTCTCTTGGAGTCGCCCAAGTCGGTCTTGTTGCCGACGAGGACGACGATGACATCGTTCCCCCTTTCTCCTCTCACATCGTCTATCCACTTCTTCGTCTGCTCGAAGGTCTTCTTCGACGTGATGTCGTAGACGACCACTGCGACGGAGGAGTCGCGGATGTAGGAGGGGATCAGCGATCGGAATCTTTCCTGCCCTGCGGTGTCCCATAGTTGTAGTCGCACGGTGCGGTCCTCGAGGTACATGGTCTTGGAGAGGAAGTCGATGCCGATGGTGGCTTGGTAGGTGGTATCGAACGAGTCGTACATGAAGCGGGTGATCAACGAGGTCTTGCCGACTGATTGTTCACCGAGAAAGACAAGTCTAAGTGGATGGGTCAGCCCAGGCGGCGAGTGGTGGTGCTCGAGCAGCAAACAAACTTGAACTTCTTCAGAGGATTCGAATAGGATCCCACCTGCGACGCCATCGCGGCCGACTGTGTATGTAGAGGGTGCTGGGTGCTGGGTGCTGGGTGCTGGGTGGAGGGTGGAGGGTGGAAGGTTCGGCTGGGTGAGTCTCTCGGTCGGCGGTCCTCGTGCTCGAAGTGTCGCAGCTGTAGATTCGCCGGTGCTTGGGAAGGAACACGTGTGATGCAAACCCGTCGATGCACGTTGAGCAAGCGGGATCAGACCGGAATGGCGTTCAAGGAGAATGACAATGGGCGTCTATGGGGTCATGGGCCATGGGCCATGGGCCATCCAAGTCCATGGCGGCGTGCAAGGTTGAGTCTAAAGAGCGGAAGCACGCACGCCTACCCGATTGGCTGCGCAAAGGAACATGCGACGTGAGACATGAGCGGCCATTCCTCATCTCGACTTTCCATCTCTGCACACCACCCGCCTGGCTATGCATCGACCCTGACCATGCGGCCCACACTCTCTCTGCTGAAGCGCTCCGTCTGGAAGGGTAAGCAGCCGCTCACCCTGCGCTCCTGTCTCCCTCGCCACTACTAACACCACCGTCTCAGGTCCCAACGTCCTCCCCATCGCTGGCCTCCCGAGCAAGCTGCCTCCTCCACCAGGCTACCCCATCATTCGCACACGAGCCCGAGCTGCCACCATCCTACCCAACTTTGTCGGTCTGAAGTTTGCCGTCCACAATGGCAAGCTGTACCAGGAGGTATACGTGACGGAAGAGATGGTGGGAAGGAAGTTGGGAGAGTTTTCGCCGTAAGTCGCATGGCTGGATCGAACCACGCCGGGGAATGAAACACTGATCTCTCGCATAGCACTCGCAAGAGGTTCACATACAAGCAGAGCAAGAACAAATGATCGCGCTCGTAGGACCGTGATGTGTACTGGCATATAACTCCTCCAACGCCCGTCAGCGTTGAGCTTAGCGGCCACCAAGCTCATACTGAGGCCGCCTGTTCCAACACAAGCAGACACGAAACGGTTGACAAACAAGAGGCTGCTCGACAGAATCGAGGAAGCATCTTGGTCAGCATGAACGGAAGGTGGAGGGTGACAGGTGTCAAGAGCAAACTTTGGGCATCTGGCACGATGCTCTAAACGTCGTGATTGATATCGCCTGTCTCCTAAGCGTGCCCGCTTCCAAGTCGCATTGAACGCCCACCGGCAGAGGCTCCTCTATAGCTCGTATAGCTCTATGCTCCGTTCTGTACTGTACTGTACAAATACGATACCAGAGTAAATCGCATTCTTGAACAACGCCCCACGTTCTACACCCTGTCTTCAAGACTTTGGCAATCTTGAA
>Ga0066648_10001049_pt1 | contig 16132 bp, 8 predicted proteins | sample CryGeyCG12114_NA_FD_59537 | JGI IMG/M metagenome (GOLD analysis project Ga0066648, IMG submission 59537) | Groundwater microbial communities from aquifer - Crystal Geyser CG19_WC_8/21/14_NA | ecosystem: Environmental > Aquatic > Deep subsurface > Groundwater | place: USA: Utah: Grand County... | reverse complement strand
CCAGACCTCTCGCTTGTTTCGCAGACCATATTCACCGACGATCTTGAGTTCGGAGTCGCTATTGAGGTGTTAGAGAGAACCATAGACTTGAGCAGAGGCAAGCAGCTGCTCAGTGGCCTGGAAGAACATACAGACGAGCGGACTCGAATGCTGCAAAGTAGTTAGCATGCGATTCTTGCTCGTGTTATCATGTTGTTTCCTTACGTCTTCGAGGGACCTTGTAGGTCTTTGAGTACGATCTTGGAGCCATGACTGCGATTCTTGACCTGCACAATCAACGAGATGTCAACCAGAACAGATATCGAGAACAATTTACGATCATCAAAGGGAAGTTTGGCGTGAGGGACGGGTGCCACGATTAGCGCCTTGGCACTGTGCGCTTGGCGGGATCGCAGTCGCAACTTCCTGCGGATTTTGTAAGGACGAGCCAACACCACACCAAGTTCTTGTCCAGCACAATTATCTCCGACCAAACTCAACAGCCGTCAAGATGGGTCACTCTGCTGGTCTCCGAGCCGGTACTCGTGTACGTAGATCCTCAGCGATGCGACAACCACCAGGCTAACACGATCGCAGTATGCCTTCTCACGAGACTTCAAGAAGAAGGGAACGATCAACCTTTCAACCTACCTCCGAGTCTACAAGTGAGCAGCTAAAAAAAACACTCTGTTAGAAAGGTCATCAGGACACAAGATCTAACATGAGTTTTCCCTTCCCTATAGGGTCGGTGACATAGTCGACATTAAAGTCAACGGTGCCGTACAAAAGGGTATGCCCTACAAGGTCTACCACGGCAAGACCGGCGTTGTCTACAACGTTACGAAGACCGCCGTCGGTGTCATCATCTACAAGAAGGTTGGCAACCGATACCTCGAGAAGCGAGTCAACGTCCGAGTCGAGCACATCGCACGATCGCGATCGAGAGAGGAGTTCTTGAACAGAGTCAAGGAGAACGCCAAGAAGAGGAGAGAGGCCAAGGAGAAGGGCGAGAGTGTGCAGCTGAAGAGACAGCCTGTTATGCCGAGGGGTGCGCGAACTGTGGAGATGGAGAACATTGAGTCGCTGAGCCCAGTGCCATACGACACGAACATCTAAGCGTGCCATGTTGTGCGTGGAAAGTTATTCTGTTGTATGGTCGGGGTCACTCAGGTTCGGCATTATCAGTGTGTCGAGATGCCAGTGGCTGTGATTTGGAGCACGCCGATGTAAATACGGTGTCTCTGCCATCCCAAGTCTCGACCATCGAAGCATCGGACCAGGTGGGAAAAGTGTTAGGCACAAACTGAGGAACGTCCCCAGGAGCAAAGATACCACAATTTCGAATCATTTCGACTGTTCACTTACTTCGTGGGGTTCAAAAGGTCAGGTAATGCTTTCCTTGTCTCTACTTTCAGTGACATCCGTCGTGCATCTAGCCTTACTACGGCTCACGCTACTGTGACACGCGTTGGTATCGTTCTTTCATCCAATTCCTCATGGTGCATTCCGAGTGACTGGCCTGTAGCACTGTGGGGCGTGAGGTGAGAAGTGAGCTGTCCTCCACCCCAAACCCATTTCTGAACTGCCGTCTGGTGTGTTGCGGGTGTGCTTGCAGGACAACCATGAACGTAATGCATCAAATTGTAGGTCTCGAGACTTGTCCTGTACCGGTCTTCGTTCAAGATGCTACCTTTGGGGCATACTTTGCCGCAGCGGTGTCAAACAAACTCTCCTTCTCAGCCAAATCAGCAAGCATCTGATGTTCAGGATCTCTACTCTTCAACATCTCAGCCAGCTCCATCGCCCTATCACTAGTGCCCTTCCCAACCACGTACTGCAGCACAAGCGCGTTAGCAACAGCCTGAACATCCGCATTCTGCCCCTCCAGCGCCTGGTTCAACGCACTCTCCGCCTCCTCATAGCGTCCCAAATGCAGCTCGGCCACAGCCTGTCCCACTAGCGCCGTCGGACTTGCCGTGCCAGGCGCACTCGCCAGTTCCTCATAAACGTAGTACGCACTCTGATACTTCTCTTGTCCTCCAACGCGCAGATTCGTCCATGCCTCGGCCAAATTAATCAGTAGACTATCCTGTGCCCATCGCTTCGCAGCCGCAACTTCCTTGAGTGCGAGATCCGTCCGGTTCTGCTGAAGGTGGATCTGGACTAGCAGTGACACTGCCTCGAGACTTCCCTGGTGTTTCGAGAGGAGTTCTGCCGCTTTGGCGTATTCACCGTTGTTTGCGAGGACTGTGCCAGCACATATCTGGACTGTGGGGTCTTCTGAGTCTGAGCCGTCTGCTAGCTCTGTTGCGGCTGAAAGGTCGTTTTTGGCAAGAGCGACCAGAGATTTGGACGCTGCGTCTCGCGATTTGGAAAGAGTGCTTGTGATATCACGACCCTGACCGAGTGCTATCTGAGCTCGGTATTTTAGCGTCTGTGCAAGGGGCTTGTTGTTGCTTGAGAGGGAGGAGGTGTCGAAATCGAGGACTGTTTGATAGGCATGGGTGTAGAAAGCGGTGGTGATGTTGAGAAGTTCTGGGGTTTGTCAGTCATGCTCGCTGTATGTGCCGGTTCTGCAGCGTTGGTGGGCGTACCACTCTCCCCAGAGAAGGGATCCATAGCGACTGAGCTGGTCGTAGTCGTTACTTGGTATTGCTGCGCACTTGAATGGCTGGTCCCCTTGACAAGTGTACCAAATTTGTGAGAACTGTTGTGGTCTGGGGTAATCACAGTATGACTCTTTAAATGTTCTATGCGTAGCAGCGTAATTAGTGGTGAAATGTGTACTCTCGAGACATGTTGAAAGCATTCCTAGGAAGGCAGGTGCGGCGCGGCCTATATCGATATGCCCTCGAGCTGACCCACTGTCGATCGTTATAAGGACCTATTCTGTAATGAACACAAGGATGAACCATATCATCATATCATCTATTCTGAATTAAATTGTACCACCCAGAGTCACCTCAAAATGAAGCCAACAAGATCGATGTCTTCCAGCTTCTCGTTCCTTCATCAAGGCATAATCCTTGAATATTCGGCAGCGCAAACGAAGGCAGCCATGAGCCGCCTACGAGCGAACTACCACCTGTTCCTCAAGAACCAGCCGAAGAAGCCTGAACAGTCTCGACGACGGATGAAACTAAGGCCATGGAAGGCGCCTGTCGTCAAGTACTAAGCAGGAGAGGTGCGACATGTGTACAGCCTCGATGGCAGATGCGAGCGATGTATGAACAGTGAGACATCTCATCTCAGGCACGGGAACGGCATTAGGCTTAACGGGTGGCGGCGTATCTAGGAAAGGGATTGATCGTGTATATTACCCAGTGTTGCAGGCTATCTCAACTCGAACAATTTTTAATTCAGTGCTTTCACACTTGCTGCTCCGAATCTGGTAATCACGGAGGCCGCTTTGCCAGACCGGTTCGGTGAGTGGTATGCGAGATGACTCAGCAGGCTCCGGCTTGTTCGCGATCAAGGTCCGGTCAAGCAGAACCTGCGTTTCCAATATGATGAGTGACAAACACCACAACACCAAACCACCATTTTCGATGAATTTCGCTCAGACATGTACCACTATATATTGGTGACATCTGTACTGCGTATTTGGGTTTCTATCAGTGAGGATAAGGAGTGTAGCGCCAAGCAACGGGGGAAACAATACGATTAACAACAGTTTCTCTTCGGATGAGATGTTGCGATTTCGAAGCTTGTGGCTCCATTCCTGGATCTCTCCCGTCTTGATCATAATTGCAATTCACAGTCTTTGGAGGGAAGTCCTCGAGATGATGAAGTTATTACACGTCTGGCTTGCCCTAGTGGCACCTCCAAGACGGAAGAATGAATCTTTGCTCACAATGTGCAACTGTAAAGCATCACAATCGCGGTATGGCTTCTGTGCTTCAGGTCTTGGTCGCATGCCTCCAGGAGATCTATACACCGTGAAGGGAACACCCGTTCCGCTGCATATAGCCGGCTGTGTGTAGTTCCATGGCCATGAACATCCGTTCTTCGGCATCGACAGGCGAGGTTTGCCCCTTCGCCAAAAACGAAAGGACATGACCTACCCACAGGACGCAGTGGTTGTTCTTTCCAGGTTTTGCTTTAGATCGTTGCTGACTTCAAACTCATCATGCGGTAGCACAAAGCGAGCAGGATGCTGACACACGTAGCTTTTTCTCCCTTCACGCACACACGAGATGACAGAGACCAGCTCTAAGCTACCTGACGAGGACAAATGAAGGGGAAATAGTAGAGAGATGGGACTTCAATATGCCACAGGTTCGAGTCAAGGTACACGCCAGCTGTGACAATTAAATCACTACTGTAAAAGCTAGGTACGGCGTAGTTGTTCAGTCCTTGGCTTCACTCGGCTGGCGTAGCAGTCACTCCTGCAATTGCACCTGATCAAAACAAACGACATGTTTCAATGACTCGCAACTGCCACACAAAAGTACCCATATGGATCTCCTATATAGATCTCAACTCCGGCTCCTTGATCGACCTCAATTCCCATCGACGAGACTCAACCTTCTCGACACAGCTCGCAGAACCAGTCAAGCGAGTAACAATGATGTCTCTTGTTGTAAGTGTTGACCATACGGTATCCGATGCTACAGGCACGGAATGCTAACTGCGAAAAAATGTAGCCTCTCGTCTTCACCGCTCTGGTCGCCCTGGCGTCAGCAATGCCAATCAATCTCAACCCTCGAACGATCAACCAGAAATTCACAGCCTCCCAATCAAGTGCCCTCAGCCTCAATGATGGGGTGGGAGCCGGTATCGACGTGTACAAGTATTATACTGGCGATGGTTCTTCTGCTGCAGGCTGGCCTGCGATGACACAATGGGTGTCGTTCCAACAAATGTGAGTCATGATGTCTCGCGCAAACGACCACTCTTACTGATTTTCGACCGCCAGGTTCGACTCAAATGCCGAGATCATGAAGCGCGCATGCACTGGCATCTTTGGTATGCCTGAAGGATCTGACACCACCGATCCCGAGATCGGTCTTATCTGGAACGCAATTCAAGCTGCGGCAGCCTCATCGGGTGTTGATCACCGCTTCATACTGGCAATCATGATGCAAGAGTCAGGGGGATGCGTACGTGTCTGGCGGACAGCCAATGGAAACGGCAACCCTGGCCTCATGCAAGATCATGAAGGCCTGAACGACTGCAATCCGATGGGGCAAGGTGATTACAGCCACCTGGTCAATCCGTGTCCCGCTGACAAAATTACTGGTATGGTGCAAGATGGTGTCGGTGGAACATCGTCTGGTGCTGGTCTCGCAGAGTATCTCAACAAAGTGGTCGAGCACGGGCAGGCTGCGGGAGTTGCGAGTATCGATGGCAGTAATGCTCAAGTCTATTATCAAGCTGCGCGCAGTTACAACAGTGGAAGTGTGGACTATACGAACCTCGACAACGGCTTCAGCAGCGATCGTTGCTACGCAAGCCATATCGCGAACCGTTTGACAGGTTGGGTATGGGCCGCTGAGGGTTGTAGTTGAAGCCAGCATCTGGCGGCATGGTTGTCGCGGCTGTCGGCGAGTCTAGTGTCTAGTGTCCTCGTTGGGCAGGGCGACCATATGGTTATCTCTGAGTACGATGTCTTTCTTCTTGACAATTTTGTACCAAATCGTATACTACTCTGATTGAGATCCATAGCTCAAGTATCAATGCATTGCCGCTGGAAAAGGTCGCCAGTACCGCATTAGTCGGCGTTGACCCACGGTGCCGATGGCAGTTGGTGAACACATCGCGCACAGATCATGCACGACCGCTGCTCACGAGCCGCACCGCGCCTGCCCTTCATATCACCAGATGGGCCTTGCCTGCATGCAGTAAGGGCTTTACAAGGTCTGCATTTGTAGTCAGCTACCATCACAAACCGCTAGGTTTTGAACCCGTCGCCACGTCTGCGAGAAGCGGAGTGCAGGTACAGGACGCGCTCGGAAAACCTACTACTGTACTGAGAAAGCTCGGATCATTCCATTTGTGGTAGGAGCAAATCAATCATCGCTGGACAGCCGGCTGTGCCATCTTTGGGTTCTCTCGCGCTCTGACTCGTGTCGGACGGAAAGACTTTGAAGAAGCTCGTATTCAGAAAAGGGATCTGGGCGACGCACCATGACGGATACTTTGCAGCTGCTTCAACATAAGTGTCAAATTCAGCCTTGCAAGCTACGCAACATGCAGACTAAGACAGCTAATCCCAGACACCAATAAGCAGTGCGATGGCCCCAACGGTTGGTTTCGCTTCCCCGAGACTAGCCCTCAAAGGGCCAAGATATGGACCTCGAGCTTGCCAACAACGACGGCCTAACCACAAGTAGGGATAGATAACTACCGTAGACGCTGTCAATGGATCCGAGGAATACGAGGCATCCACCTTGCTTACGCACGACGTATCAGAAGAGATTAAGCCCTGGCTGACTGTGATTCGAGGCTCTAGGTCGTCCGTAAGTTCATGCTTCTGACCCATCTAGATGGTTCCCAGGATACGAGCTAACGAACGAGGTTCGATGATCCTGTCCTTTTGTCGTTATCTCTGGCTCCGTACATATCGCAAGCAGCCGACTTCTACAAATGTTTCCATCGCAGCCTCTTCTGTGCCATCGCAGCGGGTCGTCTCGAGTCGCAAACACGCCTCAGTATTCAGCACCATCGCTTTTCCAAAGGGACTATCAGGCTAGCCTTACTTGTTATTGATACCGGTTGGAAAGCGGACAAGCTAAGCTGTACGCTTCGTGGATTGTTGCAACAGTAGTTTTGAGAGTCGATGTTGCTATATTATCGAGCGGCAGCGTGCTTTCTGATTTGATCTCTGTGCGACAGTGTCGCCGCCAGCCTCAACCGGAACGGTGATCTTTCAGGCTGCCTCTGCGCAAGCAATCCCCCGTCGGCGCTCAGCTTTTTGTTCCGTTATGAACGCCGTCAGGCATGTGGCGTCTCTGCAGCATCATTCGATAATTGGCCTCAAGTCAAAAGTACTGGTTACTGCGTACCTAGTATCGAGGTCTAGTCGACAATGAACGGAAGTGGTCATGGGTCGTTCGCCGGCTTTGAGCCCATCCGCAAGGCTGGCGGCGCGTCGGCTTACTCATCACAGCCTAGCTACAGCGCTCACCATAGAAGGCACAGTTCGATACCCGACGAAACGCTGGCTATTGATGAGACCGGAGAGGAGGATTTTGCTGAGACACGACCACTTGCGAAGACCAATATCAACTCCGATGTCCTCGAGGTATCGCACAAAATCCAAAAACCATCGATTTTACGGCGATTGACGACAAAGTTACGGAAGGAGGGATCACGCTATCGATCAAGGCCTTCACAGCGCAAGGACTACGCTACTGTCCACGAATCAAATTCTGACGACGTAAAAGTCGATCTGCCGTCTCTCGAAGGACTCGGCATTGAGCTCAAAGAGGTGACACGCCCCAACGCAAGCCATCATGCTAGCATTAACGAACAAGACACGGTCTACAGCGGCGCAGGTGATGCGCTACAAAAACCCAGCTTCAGCGAATTCCGAAAGCGGGTGTCGCTTGGCTCTGGCATGGTCATTGGTGCTAAACTTGAACGTGATCCTTCTCGGCTTGACCAGGCAGGTAATCGCAACCGTTTAAAGGTAGAGCAAGACAACCTTCGACGCATGAAGACTGTGCGGCAACTGGGGAAGAGCCTAGCAGAGGAACGAGGCCAGATTATCGCATACAGCGAGGGTGTGGATTTGAGTTCATTGGAGGGTCCTAGTATCAGACACCGGCAGAGCACAACATTCGATGACATGAGTCTCAATCGAGCAAGCACAGTGCCGGACACGCAAAGCTACTACTTTCCCCCAGATCCTCAGATACCGAACTGGAAACCGTTTTCGATGCGGCCGCCCTGGATCATAATGTTGACACTAATAGCATTTGGCTTGGCCGGCTTCCAGGAGTTCCTTTGTCAAAAGTCGCTCCAGTATCAAGATCGGGAGCTTCCCACTGCCATTCTGGCCTTTAATCAAGTCTCTGATATTCCTACGTGGAAGTTTTTTGTATGGAAGTATCTGCCGACCATGATCACTATTGGATATTCGGTCTTGTTCTCAATCATGGATTTCGACATCCGCCGACTTGAGCCGTATTATCAGCTGTCACAATTTCAAGGCGCCCGAGCATCAGCGAGTCTGAATCTCGACCACCTGACCATGTTCCAGTACTTTGTGCCATTCAACGCGGCACGTCTTGGGCAGTGGGCGGTATTTGCCTCAACTTTTGCGAACATCGTTGCAGCCACTATTGCGCCCGCATTGCAGAACCCGTCTATCAACTTCGAGAGAAACCCAGCCTGCACCTCCCGGGACGGGAGGATAGAGCACGACATACAGTGTCCTGATGCGTTTTGGGTACTCGTCGTTCCCGTCTGGTCGCGCCTACTCACCACAGCATATGTGATTGTGGGCGTGATACTGATATTTCTTTTCTTTCAACTGCGTCGCAAGTCTGGCCTGCTGAGTGACCCTAAAGGTATAGCAGGTATAGCATCGATGGCAACCAAATCGCACATTCTTCAAGATTTCAAAGGTCTCGACCTGGCCACCCGTGGCGATATCCATGAGCGGCTGGCGCGAAGAACCTATGTGCTCTATAAGTCCTCCATCTGGCAGGGCGAATTCAACTCCTATCCAGACAGGCACGAGTTCGAAGACAGCTCACGACGTCTTCGCTCCCCACACCCGATAATGCTCCAGCTGACCGCTGGCATACCATTCATAATTGTCCTGATTATTTGTCTTGCATGCGTCCCATTAATCAGTTTGACAAAAGCACGCATAATCCCGAACCAAGTACCATGGCTACCGATCTTGGTCGCAACAGTATTGAAGCTCATCTGGAGCACGTTCGAAGCAGACGTGCGTCTTATCGAACCATTCTATCAGCTGTCCAAAGGCAATGCAACACCACAGAACAGCTTAACGCTCGATTATCAATCTACAGTTTATGGGTGGATGCCTATCCGCGCGGCTCTCAACGGTCACTTTCTTGTTGCCCTTGTTGGCCTAAGCTCGGTATTCCTTGATATCTTATCTGTGACTATCGGCTCATTTAGTGTCGACAGTGGGGTCTTCTTGAAGAAAAAGCTGGTCAATGGCAGCGGGAATGCCGGAGTGTCAGCAGAAGACGAGACATACATCTCGTTCTGGGTATCGCTTGGGCTTTCGGTATTGATCCTTGTCTGCGTCATCTCAGTCGCAACGTTGGTGTACGCACGTCGGCGCCATCCGTTTCTGCCTCGAGAACCGAGCACGATAGCAGCAGTGCTGAGCTTCATCTACAGTAGTAAGATGCTTACTGACTTCATCGATACTGAGCTCCTCGACAGCAAGGCGATGGAGACAAGGCTTAAGAACCTCAACAAGAGATATGCTTTGGGTTGGTTCTATGGCAGAGACGGAAAGATCCATTGTGCTATTGACGAACAGCCGATGGTATCGAAATACACACATGGGGTATCATACAGTAATGCTGTGTCTGGGCCTCTAACCGAGCGCGAGGCGTTTTACTATTCTTGATCTTCCAGGTCGACTCGCAATGATGTTCAAGTAGCTGTCAGTTAGGCTTTGGATAATTTAGCCTTTTCTAAGATCATACAGAAAAGATAAAAGCAAGGGACAGCGTCACTATCAGGTTGGTCCATGAGATAGCAACGACGTTGATGCAGATGAATTAGTAGACGATTAATGACCTAACAACGTGACACAAGATCCCATTATCGATATGCTGTTTGCCATGCTTTAGCCTCCGACTCTTCCTGCTATTGCCACTTTACCCCCTAAGAGACAAGCCGAGGGTGTCTTGGAAGGGTCCACCTTCACGTTGACGGCCATTTTTATTCCCACCACGACCTGAAAAAGGGCTGGCGGAACTTTATTTAGCTACAGTCGGAGGATAAACGTTGACTTTAGCTTCAACGAACTCCTAATTCCGAGTCGTGATATTGCCAGCACACCCTGATCAGGCACTCGTGTGCCAACCTTCTTGAAGAGAGCCCTGTCAGTGTCTGCTTAACCATCAAATGTTCCTAGCATTGTTCGCTCGTCTCCCGGCGGCATGGTCTTAATCTTTCGCGACAGGGAGAAAAAAAACCGTCGTGTTCGTATCGACATGTAACTTCTCCTATGATTCATGTCTAATATGCTCGCGCATATGAAGCACATTAGCACGCCCAGTACCCGTGTTGCCTACAAGTCTCTTGACGCGACTCTACTTGTAGCCCTCCGGATACGACTCAATGTGTGAAGCATCCAGACGACAGGTCGAACGTAATTGTGAAACAGACCCTCTCCGGAAACCGGCAATTTCTTGGCACCACAGATTGCACGCTTAGACAACGAGCCGTGTCTCAGCTTGGATTGAGTTTCGACGCAGGTTACCGTTCGTGTGACCAGGTAGTCGGACCAAGTTGAGACGTCTTGCGCAATTAAGCAGGCATGATCGTGCTTGCTACGGCATGCGGCATAACAGGCTTCTCCCGAAAGCCTAATCCTTGTCTACTATCTCGGACTCTTCACGCTTGCCCCTGACTGTGCTTCTTGCCAAGCAGAGTCGAAGTGCTACACAAACGCCTTGTTTTTGAGACATGACCCAGATTGATTCTAGTGATCACAAGTACATGGCGGATCTATGGCTCCGCCGAACCATGCAAGAGGTCGAAGCTGCTACACTTCTTCAGAGCTTTGTCTTGTGAGCTTTGCAGTCTGGTCTTCACCTAATCAGCACCCTTCCAAGCTATGCTTGGCCACCGAATTCTGATTGTACTCAGCCGGTCCTGGCGAGCCGGATCCACCACCGACCTGTTCGTGCTTCTGATTGCATAGCGAGCACCATGCTGCTTGTTTGAGCCACATGTGAAGGACCGGGTACGGATGTGAGAAGATCATTGATTCCAATCCGAGCCGGAATGGTGGAGGTCCACGGCATGAAAAGGGATAACGTTTCGGGGGGTTGACGCTGTATCGAGCTCACATAAGGGCACCGATGGCGACTTCATATTCCAGTAAGTCGGTCACGTCTTTCATTCTTCCTTGTGTGTGCTGTCTATCGCTTGGCTTCCCGAGCCGTTCCATTCGTTTGCTGTTCACAAGGCGTTTCCCGCCGTCCACTCATTTCCAACATGCGCTTCCACGCAAGCCTCATCCTTCTCGCTTCGGCGCTCCAGCTCGGAACTGTGCTCGCGCACGAGGACGACTGCCCGACTCAGCTCAAAGACTATCAACCGGCTGTAGCTTACTGTTCGATCCGATATCCACCGGCACCAACCACAGTGACTGTCACGGTTAGCCCTTCAACAACATCAGCATACACCGCAAATACACCGACTACCACGCCCACAAGCTTCGTATCCTCCAATGATGGCCGCAGCACGAAGACACTCACCTCCATAGCGGAGCACACTGTCTGGTCATGTCCAACTGCCGTGCCCACCAATTGCAAACTTATCATCCCTACATTTTCCCGCAGCGGTGGGTCGTTTGACAAGCGCAGCGAGGAGGAGGAATCCTATGAAACGGCCAAGGCCGAGTATGAAAGTGATCTTAAGAAGCGCCTCTTCGGAGGCTTCAACTTCAGCGAGAACCCGGCACTCACTTGGTTGCGCGTGTTGACCAAGGGGTCAAGCGAGGTGCGAAGTACTTGCGCGTGTATCCAAACTTCAAGCAAGACGATTACAGTGAGTTTGCCTGATGTTGTTCGAGGTTGAGCTGACAAGATTGTAGACCACGGTCACGGCGAAGCCAACGAACTACTAGACGAAGGCACATGAAACCCGAAGGTTAGCGATAGAGAGCCTGGACGGTCTGCAATGGAGACCATGACCAGGGGATATATGTTAACATCGAGCTGCTGAAGGACAATTGAAGCGCCACACATGTACGGGTAGTAACGAATGACAAGGCCATTATGCAGAACTAGATGTTGCTGGAACAACAATGTATAGCATCAGTCGTATGAGTCCGACACGTTTCCAGTCTATCCACATCGTCTTTTATCTGTGTCGATTCACCATTCAGTGACAGCTGAGGGCACGTGACACTCCTGAAAATCGGTACCTGATGTCGTGCAGGGAAACAAAACCTTCGAGCTTGACTCCAAACCTAAGGCGTCTGATACTTGATGTAGATCGTTGGGACCATCAGCGCGCCTGCCCACCATCGTTTTGGTCTTGATGGAACTACGTTGTTGCCGCATCGTATGCGATTTCACCGTAGCCTCTTGCATCATCGTGAAGTCGCTTCGAACACATGCAGTTCTTCAAGACATGTGTATTAGCCCTGCTGGCACGCCAATAAAATTTCTTTTTTGGCAAGCCAGCGCGATTCCTGGTTCCAGTCCAAGGATACCTCACAGCTTACGCGTCTCAACTTTCCATACAACCCTTGTGAAGAAGACCACAAGAGGAGCACGATCGAGTACTGCGGCCTAGTGCGCGCATAAATCCACGATGATCAGCCCACCTTAAACCTCTTTAGGTGTCCGTGGCCTGGACGCATGACGAGAGGGCAACAAAGCCCCCCAAATTCAGCAACGCCTAAGCAGCAAAGCACTGACCGCGCATGCAGCCTACCATACAGTGGGTAGCAGGTTATCATGTTGTTGCGGTCAAGAGAACGTTGGTCGCATTGCTAATCAGTTGACAGTCTGTTCTCCTCGCCAATCTCTCGCTTCACTTTCGCTACCTTGTCGGCCACCACTAGGCTTGAGCACCTTTCCTTTCCCCCTGCTGGTGTTGGTGCCACCACAAGATGCCAGACACACCGGGCTACCACTTTGTCGATGGCGGCACTACGCCGACATCAGAGATCGCAAATCCACACGACAAATTCAGACAGCGCATCCTGCAAGCAAGAAAGCCAGACACGGCTACCAGCAAGGCACCACTTGGTCAAGGCTCATCAACATCACACATCTTAGCCACGCAAAAACATGACATCGGAGGTGCTGTACAGAAGGCCGGTAAGGAAGACGGGATCACAAACCTTGGTTGGCAAGCGAATGCTAAGGGTGTAGACACGCTGGTAGGCGGGCTTGACAACGACGACTTGTGGCTGCTCATCAGACGCTTCAATAAGGCATGTTCTAGACCAGACCTACGAAGTACGACTCACCCGCTGACCGCAAGGCGTAGCAAACGTTCCATGTCAAAGCAATCCCAGAAGCACCCCCCGGCGGTCTCGATCTGAATATCGCCGACGAAGACGACTTTTCTCCTATCAAGCTTCGAGCCAACCTTGAGAGACTGTACATGACTGTCATTATTAGCTTAATCTCCTTCGGCAAGCACATTGTTCGACTACGCTCCTGGCGGGAACCTCGAAGAACCTCGGCCTTTGCAGCGGTCTATTTCCTCGCCTGGATCCTCAACCTCATTGTCCCTGCATTTCTTACCACCATTATTGTCCTCATCACCGTGCCGAAGTCTCGACACATCCTCTTCCCCCCCGTCCCAATCGCTCTCGTTGACCCTAAGACGGGCGGCGTGCAGACACCCAAAGCAGGAGTCCTGGGCAGCACCTGTAGTGCCACTGGCGCATCAGAAAACTACAAAGGCGAAGCGGTCGAGCAGGAAGCCTCGAACCTGGTCGCTAGCGTTGCCTCGGTCGCCGTTTCCAGTGCTGCTGGTCGGAACGATAAACTCGATCCAGATGACGAGGCAGGTGAAAGCAAGAAGCTCGACAAGCATGCCCCCGATCCGACAGGCATGGCCATGAAAATGGCCGATGCTTCATCTGCTGCATCAGGCGCTCAGCCGGACACACAGCACGACAAGACCAAAAAACCCATGGAAGACGCAGTTTGGGGAAAGATGAGACCAGCCATGCACGTGGTTGGTGACATCGCAGACGGCTGGGAACGATTCGCCAATGCTCTTTCACCTACACCCCCCTTTGATCAGAACAAGCGCCTTCAGCTTGCTGCTATCTTTGCCCCCATGCTGCTGATATCACTCTTTGTCAAGGCCGTTTGGGTGGTCAAGGGGACCTATATCCTCAGTGGTCTCGTCTTTTTCACCGACCCTCTCCAGCAGCGTGGTATCAAACTCCTCAACGAAAAGATCCCTGACTGGCCGAAGTACCTGGAAATCAGAAACACTCTGCTCAAAGGAGTTCCAACAAACGCACAACTCACCATCACCTTGTTACGGATTGGAGAAGCCAACCGCGCACCAATTCCTCCCCCACCAAGCACATCCAAGCCACCTCCAAAGAAACCTACCTCTGAGGTTGACACGAGAGCAATATCCAATGCCGGTCTGGATGCTTCTCACTCTGAGATTGAAGACGCGATCACTGTCGATCACCCTTCGTCCTCCGAAGGCGATCCTACCGGTTCCGCGCACTCAGATGATGCAGGCGCTGCACCATCAACGAAGAAGAAGGGCTTTGGTGCGAAGGTAATGGGGGTCTTCAAGGGCACAACGAAAGCCACAGTTGAGACCAAGCTCACAGCGGATACCGCACGAGCTGCATTGGGCTCTGACCATGCTAAGCAGAAGTTGGGTATTTTGCCCAGCAAAGAGGAGATGCAGAAGAAGCCAATTGAGGGACCAGTCGAGTACAAAGGCCGGTACAGGGGCAGAAAGGGGGCGGTGTACGTCGATTCTAGTGTCAGCCCTGCAACGGCGTCGGGCCATCCAGAATCGCCCTGCGTCTACTTCAGCACTGACTTGGACGGCAATGAGATTGTCGAATCCATCAAACCAAAAGACATGCAGTGGGCTGTTCCCATACGCGACATTGTAGAGATCAAGAAAGTGGGTGGACTGGGCTGGAAGGGGCGAATTATCGTAGGCTGGGCCACCGACCGAGAAATCAAGGACAGTATCGAGATTGTTACCAGAACAGGCGCCGCGTACAAGGCTACCGCACTGGCCGAGCGAGACGAGCTGTTCAATCGGCTGGTGGCCATGGGCCAGCAAGTCTGGGAAGCTTACTGATTGCACTGTCCCGGGGTGGACTAATTGTGCTTCAGGATACTGACCACCTGCACGGAGCAATGCTGCAATGACGGCGCTTTGGTCTTCGACGCGCGCGATCGAAAGATGCCGGCGGTGCAGAATCTGACGTCGTTGCGTGACCAGATACGTCAGACGGGGATATGATGTGTTGTGTTACGTGTTATGAAGATACGTACTTATAGATACCTTGTACGTCGTCTCAATCTTTCTTTTCCAGCAATAAGCTATTGTCGTCCTTCGTCCAAGTGCGTTCTACTCCTACTTCCATGTTCTAACGGATGCACCCTCTTTGCCAGCAGGGCCGGCCGCACTGCACGGGCTCTTTCATCGGGCATACGCTTGCCTGCGTTTGTCTTTTGAAGGGGTCGTGCCTTTGTAGTAGTGATCGGTGCAGGTCGCACTCACCATACTGATACTTACCCTTGCAACCCTGCTATGCTGATGTAAAAGAGAGATCAAGATGGGCAGAAGTGTTGGATTGGGGGGGATCCACATAGCATAGTATTTGTGCCACGATGGCTTTGCTGTACAATAGTACTACATTCTCGGTAACGTACAAGCACGCTCTCAACTCTGTCACTTTTGGGAGGTTACCATTCATATGTTCGTTCATCCATCAACGAATTGTCCTATGATGGCGCACTGGCTCTGTTCGCCACACTGCCGGCGCCGACCTCACTGCTGCGCTTCTGCACCGTCTGCTGTACAGCGTCGTTCCGGAAAGTCAGAGGGGTCCGGTCGATCGCCTTGCCCTCCTTCTGCCAGTCCTTGATGTGCTCGAGGATGATGCCGGCCGCGCTCTCCGGCGTGTCCTGTCTGCCGATGCACTCGACGAAGTCGCCTTCGGGATCCATCACGTAGAAGTAGATGCTGTGGTCGACCAGGTAGTCCTCCTCGCCGGGCTTCAGATCCTGCGGCGTGGAGAAGTAGACCCTGTAGACCTTGCATGTGTCTTTGATCTGTTGCCAGGTGCCCGTCAGGCCCTGGATCTGGGGGTGGAACTCGGACAGGTAGGATTTGAGGACGGCGGGCGAGTCGCGGGCGGGATCGACGGAGATGAAGAGCGGTTTGAAGGTGTTGGGGGCGCGGGCGTTGAGGATGTCGATTGCGGCGGAGAGTTTGTCGAGTTCGTCGGGGCAGATGTCGGGGC